>Ga0255759_10000033_pt1 | contig 152935 bp, 182 predicted proteins | sample 101ome_20_FD_179959 | JGI IMG/M metagenome (GOLD analysis project Ga0255759, IMG submission 179959) | Coastal salt marsh microbial communities from the Groves Creek Marsh, Skidaway Island, Georgia - 101404AT metaG (version 2) | ecosystem: Environmental > Aquatic > Marine > Intertidal zone >... | reverse complement strand
GATCCCCGAAGGCGTCTACAAGCAGCTGATGGACGCGCTGGTGATCCAGTAGATAAAAATTTCGGTGCATCCCTCGGGGTGCCAAGGCCGACGTGCAGTGTCCCCGACGAGACACCTAATGGCGAACCGTATCGATCCTACGCGCGAGCTCGAGGCGCTTCTGGAGATCAAGCAGATTTCTGAGACTGATCTCCGGAGGTATCTCACCATGGATCATCCTCCTAGTGATGTATATGACCTCATTTGTAAAGAGAGAAAAGTCATTTCAGACATCGAGTATCTCATCTTTGACCTTCAAGCTCAGATCGCGGCGGCTGAAATGTACAGATATATCGCGGAAGAGTACGAAATTCTAAAGAAAATGAATACATTAAAAATGTGAATGTAATGTGGCCCCTCGGGGCCCCCTTAGCGGGGTGTGAAATCGTTTTCATGAATTTCTTTTATGATCTTCCTTATGATATTCAAAAAAAGATTTACTTTGAAGCTCATAAAAAAGCAAATTTTAAAATATTATCAGATATAAAGCGTATCAATTGGCAGAGCACGAGAAAAGGAAATGTTTTTCTTGTGTTGTCTGTTTTATTATACAATAATGGAGCAACGCAAAGAGAATTAAATGAATATTTCACTCTTATAGATTGGATGGATGGGAAATACATCGAATTCGTAGACATTATAGAAAATAAATACTATCAGGTTTATTTTGATTACTGGAATGGCTGGTAAATTTTTTACAAAAAAAAATACATTCTAGTCTTCGGGCTACAAAAGACTCTGTGTAGACTAATGTGGAAACATAGAAACAAATACAATTTTTCAAGTGAGGACGAGTCAAGTGAAGACGAAGAATTTGAAATTTTTAAATTACAAAATAATTTTCCAGCTTGGAATATTGATGGAAGTACCTATGATTCGCCTCCAGAAGGTTTTACTTGGATAACTTTTGCTGAACACGTTACAGGGAAAAAAAGAGGCAGATGTTCTTTTAGCGACTGTCATGAAAAATCTCAAGTTGGGGGTCACTTATGGATAAAACAAATTGGGTGTTGTATAGCACCTATATGTTCAAAATGTAATTATCACAAAAATGAAAAAAGAATGCAGGGAGGTAATTCTGAAGTGAGAAAGGGTACGACTGTTATTAAAATTGGTTTGACTGAAGAAATGACATCCGCTCAAAGAAGATATTCTTCAGGATAATTTTTACAAAAAAAAATACAATTTAGTCTTTGGACTAAAAAAGCTTACGTAACAACATGCTTACTCGCTCACAGTCTTTCCCCGCGCGCGTGCCTCCTCCTCGGAAAGTAGTCTTTGAAGAAGAACCATCTTACACTATAATTGTCGATGATGTCCATGATGACCATGATGAGCCATTGTCGCATGTTCCGGTTACTAAGAGAGTAAACAAAAAAATGTGTTTTCTTGTGGACACGGGTACTTCTCAAGAGTGGTGGTCAATTGATGAGTTTTTGGAATCCGGTTTTTTTACAGATGAAACTGTGTGTCACTGGATAAATCATAAGAATGAAGTGGCGAAGACATTCCCAAATGTAAAAAGGAGGTGTTTGTTGTGTAATCGTTTTGCACTCAAAGGAAAAACTATTTGCTTCGATGATCACAAAATTGATGGTGTCAAGGCTCAAGATTACATATATTAAATTTTCATTTCATTTTCCTTCGGGAAACAAAAAACCCAGTGCAAGAAAAATTTTAATTTTCCGAAGAAGTCAAAGAAATATTATTTACAGGATGCGTAACAGTGCTTTCTCTGCTCCCGCGAAGATTGATTACGAAGAACCTTACATCGAAAATGACAACCTAAGGAACAGTGTTAATAGTATTCCTGGAGATACTATTTTTGAAAAGTTCCAAGTCCAAGCAAGTTGTAAATGCTGCAGAAGGCACCAAGTTGGTAAACCTGTTTGTATCTACATTCCTTACGTTGACAACCGTATTCCAGAAAATCAAGACGAACACGAATGTATGTGCCCCTGTCGTCACATGGCTAGACACCTGAATCGTATTTACACTTGCAGTTCTCAAATTAAAGATGAACCAAAAGACACCGAAGAAGAAATGTAAAATGTTTCCTTTGGGAAACAAAAACCCCAGTGAACAGTTATGCCTTTTTTTAAAATTGCCCACACTTATGCTGAACGTAAGCAAGTTAGGCAGTTTTGGGAAGACATGAGAAAAAAAGCTGAAAATATTTCAGATGAATATAATAAAATGTCCGAAAATACATTTCATAATATTTTTTATGGACGTATTTACAAAAAAGACAGTTCAGAATTTCGTCCAGATTTTTTTGAACCTTTGGATAAAATTAAAAAATGAAATTGATTCATTTCCTTAGGGAAATAAAATACTAAGTGCAAATGATTTCGATTATGGCAAATAATTACTTTGACACGATTGTTCAGGAACCAATGAGCCCCGAGAGAGAAATTAGAGAAATTAGTTCTCCTCCTAAACTGAGACGCTCCGATTATACTCAGTCGCTTCTACATAGAAAGTATCTTCATGCTAAGGTTGAAATTGTGAAACTTAAAACTGAAATATTAGAAATGTATGAAAAAATCGACAGACATCAAATTTTAATGGAAAGAGCTTTAAATGAAATTACGGTTAATGAAAAAAAACTAAATAATGTTCAGGAAATTCTTTTTGAAAATTCTGAAAAAATTCCGGAAGGAATATACATCCAATTGATGTCCGCCCTGGTAAAAACTTAAAGGTACAATTTATAATATTTCATGGACGATGACCCAATTTCCGTGATAGATCTTGATTTAGATGAATTGGTTATTTCTAAGGAATTTACAAGGGCTTTTGACATTATAATTTCGGGCACATTTTTGTTAGCTGCATTTGCTACACAATATACTAAAATTTATTTTACTTTGGTAGGTTTATTATTAGTCCTGTCTAAATGTATTTAAGCATACATTTGTTTGAATTTCTCCTTATTGTAATAATACTCGAATCTAGCGTTTTTCTTTGGAAAAGTATGAGTTTTGTACGGTGTTTTTCTAAGACACAATAATACTTCAATATGTCTTAAAATATGACCAATTAATTTATCTAGATTTTTCCATATCATATACAATATAAACAATTTTAAGAAAATAATAAATAAATGTAATTGTAAATGACATCTGCTTACATAATTGACATACACATTAGTCGCGGTATTAAAAGAAAATACTCCGAAGCATTTCCTATGTAATGTGTTTAAATTTTAAAAAATAAATAAATTGTAATTGTAATTGTAAGTTATGGCGAATCACGAGGAAGAATTTGCGGTTGCTCAGATTAAAGCATCTGCTATTAAAAAACAGGTTAATGCTGCGTCGTGGAATGATGATTATGAAAATCTATTAGCTTCCTGGGGTGAGAAGGCTGCAGGCCTAAGATATATGCATGGTAATTCATCAGGTTATTGGAGAAGTGTGTCTAATAATTTAACTCTTTACAGTATAGTAGCCACAACTGTTGCTTCGGCAGCAAGTTTAGTAGCTGGTAGCATTGACGACGTAGGTGCAAAAGATGCTGTTTTATTCGCAGCAGGTGGTGTTGGTCTTATTACTTCATTCATTCAGAGTCTTAAGAAATTCTACAACGCCGATGAAAAGGCTGCCGAGCACGGAGCTGTTGCTAAACAGTTTGGAAGTTATTATAGATACATCACTTTACAAATGGGAATGTCCCGTGAAGACCGTAGACCATCTGATGAACTTTCCGAGTGGGCTCTAAAGGAATTTGAGCGTCTCCAACAGGAGGCTCTTCCGTTACGGGGCGCGGACGTTCAGTTATATAAAAAGACCTTCAAGGCTTCTAATCAGGCGATGCCGGACAATTGCAGAACTGATTACGCTATTAAAATTTACAATCGCAGAGAGCCTGAAGAAGTAGATTATGATGGAGCGTTGCCTTAAAAATTACAAAAAAATAAATAGCTTAAATAAATTAAATAATTTGAATTTGTGTAAATTGCTATGGACGACCTTTGTAATCAACTTGACTGTCTTTCGGTAAATTCTAAAATGATTAATGATATCGACATTATTATAACTGAAATAAATTACTACGACAGTTATAATATTGACATATATGAAGTATGCGTTTCCTGCGGACATAATTTAACGTGGGACTTAGAATACACACTTACACAAGCGGATATTAATTGGTTGAATTATTTTGGAAAAAATTACTTCTTTATAAAATTGAATGAAGTTAAACTTATAGACACTCCAGAAAAATACAATTATGTAAATGATATTTACAATAAACTTCTTGAATTATTCAGTTTACAAATTGAAAATTAATATTTTTTTAAGTGTTAAATTAAATAAATTAATATTTTATATACTATAAATGGATGATTTTACAACTGGAATTTTATATGAAAATATAAAAATGTTAAATTATGATATACAATCTATAAATGGTATCGTGGGCGATGGAACTAAGAAAATTGACGAACTAACTGATGTAGTGCTAACTAATTTACAAAATAACAATATACTTGTTTATAACTCGTCAAGTGAAGTATGGGAAAATCAAGCACAAGGTTCAGGAACTATTAACGACATTAACGACATAAACGACATCAATAATGTGAATATAACTAATTTACAAGACGGACAAAGCTTAGTATACAATTCATCAACAAGTAAATGGATAAATCAAGCACAAGGTTCAGGAACTATTAACGACATAAACGACATCAATAATGTGAATATAACTAATTTACAAAATAACAATATACTTGTTTATAACTCGTCAAGTGAAGTATGGGAAAATCAAGCACAAGGTTCAGGAACTATTAACGACATAAACGACATCAATAATGTGAATATAACTAATTTACAAAATAACAATATACTTGTTTATAACTCGTCAAGTGAAGTATGGGAAAATCAAGCACAAGGTTCAGGAACTATTAACGACATAAACGACATCAATAATGTGAATATAACTAATTTACAAGACGGACAAAGCTTAGTATACAATTCATCAACAAGTAAATGGATAAATCAAGCACAAGGTTCAGGAACTATTAACGACATAAACGACATCAATAATGTGAATATAACTAATTTACAAGACGGACAAAGCTTAGTATACAATTCATCAACAAGTAAATGGATAAATCAAGCAATTACGGGCGGCGGTACAGGCAATGTATTACCCGCTCCAGTGGATGGTTCATCTGTTACTGGAATCACATTACCAGATAGTAATTTATCAAAATATGACTTCCGAAACTACACCGAGTCGGGGGGTAATGTAATAGACGCCGATGGAAATGTAATAGCCGCAATTATTGGAGGAGGTACATCTTTTACTTCATCTGAAGGTGTTATAACTTCGACCAGTAATTATATAGAAATTACCAATCCTCTACCTACCCTTGGGGGTACAGGACATTTCTCTATAGAATTTTATACAAAAATGAACGACCCAACAGCCAGCTGGCATACTTATTTTTCTTACAGAAATGATGCGACTGGTTCTTATATTCAAATTGTTATTAAAGACGACGACGCTTGGCTGTTAGAGATGTACCACAACAGCACATTACGTCAGGCGACTTACAGACCTTTTCCGGTGGGAGCATGGGATAGTACAAATTTCCATCACTTTGTACTAACATTCAGTGGAGGCACTACAGAAAAATTATACATGGACAATGTTGAAGTAACAAAACTCAGTAATACATATGGTAACAGTATTACATATGACGCAAATGAATCTTTCGAAAGATTACAGATTTCTGGGTCTCAATCTTACGATTCAAATATTGAAACAACAAAATATTTCAGATTGTATGACGGAGTTTTAACTCAGGAAGAAATAACATTTTTATACAACAACAGAGAAGAGCAAGTTTCTTCTGGTAGTAGTGGACCGAGTGATGTTACGAACTACCATTTAATGTCTAAAAATGCAACAGGTACCGAAACTGAATGGTCAAACAATTTTGTAGATAAAACAACAAATCAAGACATAAGTGGCTTTAAAAATTTTAATGATTTTATGGGTATTGCTATAGGTACAACTCAGTCTCAATGGCCTCTTCGGATTGGTTCAAGTGGTCCGCCGATTTCTGGCTATTTATATACCTACATTCATGGTGCGGAACACAACGGCAACTCGGGTTACCACGGAGGGGACTGGACAAGCACTGCGCAGAACTTAATAGGATTATATGTAGAAGAGGGAATTAGGGCGGCTCGATTGTATATTATGAGTGATAGACGAATTAAAAAGGACATAATAGACATACAAGACGACGAAGCACTTAATAAACTTCGTGTATTACAACCCAAAAAATATAAATATATAGACCCCGTTAGAGGAACACAAGAAGTATATGGTTTTATAGCACAAGAGGTCGCCGAGGTTATACCATATTCTGTCCGTTTAGAAAATTCGTATTTACCTAGTCACACGATTTTTTGCAAAATTATAAATACAACTGTAAATACATCAACGGTAGATACAGGAGTACCGCATACATTGATCGTGAACGACTTTCTTTGTTTTAGAGATAATAAATATAATTTAATAGAGGATGTTAAAGTTATAGAAATCATAGATGATAAGACAATTAAAGTGGATAGGATTTTTAAAAAAGAAGACACTACATATACTACTACAACGGGCGAAACGGATAATAATTTGATATACTTATATGGTAAAAAAATAGACGATTTTCATACACTTAATAAGGATACTATTTGGACTATTGCTACCGCTGCTTTACAAGAAGTAGATAGGCAACTCCAAGCAGAGAAAAGTAAAACATCAGATTTAATATCAAGATTAGAATCATTAGAAGCATTAAAATTAAGAATAGAAGCGTTAGAAGCAAGATTAGAAATACTCGATAATAAGTAAAAAAAAATAAATATTATTTTATAATATACATATGAATGATTTCATAATTGGAACGATCCGTGAAAATATTAATTTGATATTTAGTAATTTACATAATTTAAATGACATGATTCCAAGAAAATTATCTCATCTCAAAGATCTAAATGGTAGATGGACTGTAAATGATAGTGGTGATATAATACCCGAACAACCAAATACATTAAGTATAGGTTCTCTAACAAATTCAGTTAAAAAAATATATATATCACAAAATTCGTTACATATTGTAAAAGCAAATTCAGATGCAAGTATATCAAGTGTTAAGTTTGGTATAAGCGAAGATAGTAGTTTATCAGTTACTGAAGAAAAATATTCAAACGAAGAAACTATTACAGACGAAAAAGTGGAACCAATTGAAGTAAAACCTCTAACAGTTCCTACTGAAACTCAATTGTTATTATCTGATAATAATAAAATAATTATTAATGCTTTAAAAAATGTTGATAATATAGCTAATTCAACTAATAGTATAATAATAAATGCATCAAGTAGTCCAATAACAGCTGATAATCCTGGACTTTATATATCAAGCTTGTCTGAAAAGTCTGAGAATAATTTACTAGATGAAAACATTAAACCCTTGTATTATGATCCTGATAGTAAAGAAATATTGCGTTCTGATGGAAGTGGACATTTTACAAATTTGAATGTATCTGGAATAATAAAAGGGCCGTCAGAATTAATTATAGATCCTTCTCCTATAAATGATAACACAGGGATAGTTAGAATTAAAGGTAATCTTATAGTTGATGGAACACAAACACTTATCAATTCAAATGTTGTAAAAATAGATGATTCTATCGTAAGTATAAAAGGTTCAACACAGGGTTCTTCTGGAATTGAAATAAAAGATGAAGATAATACATTAGCTAATTTTTTATATGATGGTACTAATGACAAATGGAAAACCGATAATAAAGATTTAGATATCGGTACAGGGAAAATAACAGTGAATGAAGTCATATCTAAATCGTTTGGCAATCTTTTATTTACTCAAACCATTTCTTCCGGTGTAACTGAAAATATCCTTCTTTCTGATAAAATTGTAGATAGTGAAGATTTACAAGTAGGTATTTTTTCTACAAGTATAATTGATTCATCGGGCCAAACAGGGAGTGTAGGTGTTTATCTAATGACAAAAATATTTAATAACTTTTTTTATACAGTTCTCATAGAGAAAAATACTGGATATTCTGAATTAAGTTTTTCTTCGGAAACTGGAATTTTAAGCGTTATTGGTGACAGTTCGAGTGATGTTTCATTAGAAATAAAAATTTTAAATATAACTAAACGAGATACGGTTTAATAATTTTAAAAAAAAATATCAACTAAAAATATAAGATGACAACAAAGACAAAAACTATATCTCAAATTGGAAAAACAAAATTTGATTTAGTAAAAGATTCGGAACATGATGCTTTTATATTTAAAGTCGACGATAGGACAGCGGAACCGTCACCAAAAACTGTAATGTATATATCTTCTAATAAAGAAGGCGCCGCCGAGGAGATAGATAATGAAAGCGGTCTAGTAATTATGAGTAATGTAAATGTTGCTGGTAAAATTTCAGCAGGCAACATTGAAATGACGGATACCGCAAGTAATATAACAGTTGCAGGCCAAATATTTTTAAAAGCTGACAACAATATCCGAGCATCTATTTACGCTGTATCCGACCCTTCCGCTCCGTCCGCCGAAAACTCGACTGGTAATCACAGACTTATAATTGATCCATACCAAATAGATGACCAGACCTCGTCCTCCGCTTCTACAAATAACGGTACAGTATACATCCGTGGTAATTTAATCGTAGAAGGTAATAAAACCATCTTAGACACCGCGGAGCATGTTACTTCTGATAATTTTATCGGAATTAATGCAACAAGAACAAATGACGAGGACGATTTAGTAGGTGGCGCTGCAAATACGGCAGGTATCACAGTTTATTATCAGGCTAATACAGAATCTGATCTTATGTCTGAATCTCTTAGTTATGATTTTATTAGTAAGAACTGGAGTACCCAAGATGGAAATTTAGTAACAAAAAACATAACTGCAGTTGATATTACTGCTTCTGGTACTACTTCGATTACAGGAAATCTTACAATCAATACGGATAAATTTACCGTAGACTCAACAAACGGTAATACTTCTGTTAGTGGTACTCTCGTCGCGGCTGGTGCTACTACATTATCATCCGATGTCGGTGTTATTGGCCAACTCGAGGTCGATGGTAATCTTATTGGCAACAAGGGCGTAAATGCTATTACAATAGGTAATATAGTACCTGTAGAATTGACTTCGGGTTCCGGGAGAGAAGATGTTCAATCGCTTTCATCCTCGGCGATCTCTGTTCCTCTACACACTGACATCTTGGATTACTTTGCAGGTAAAACATTCGCCGCCGGTAAGTGTGTGGTAGCTTTAGCGAATGAAACAGAAGCGTCTGTAGCTATGTTTTCTTTCAGTAAGTGTGGAAGCGTATTAACTTTAGTCCTCGATCAAGAAGTTCATTCAAATAATGCCGCATTGAGTCTCGATTATGATTCGACAACGGAGACAATTGACTTAATTATGGGAACTGCAGCAGATGCTAAATATTGTGTTAAGGTTTTACCTATAATGACGAGCGAAAGTATAAACGGAATGTACTAACGTAATTAAATTATTAAGTGTAAAAAGTATATAAAAATAATGTAATATAATTAATTAATGTCAAATAAGATATTGAATAAAATTAATAATGATATATTTTCATATCAGACAACTGATACGGGTGAGGGGGTATTTAAGATGAATAGGGTTATGCCCACAGAAATTCATCATGTCTTTGATGGACAGGGCACATCTGGATACATATTAACTTCGGGGGGCACAAATGGATGGACTTGGACGGATCCTAGTACAATAAGTGGTAGCTCTTCACTTTCCAATTTAACTGACGTGACTATACCAGGTTTATCTAATAATCAAATATTATCTTACGATGGAAGTAATTGGGTAAATACCGATCAAAGTATATTAAAAGTAGGAACAAGTATAAAATCTACTTTACCCGGAAATAATGTAAATGCTTCTCTTTCTGTTTCGCTTGGTAATTATGCTGGAAATAGTGGACAACAAGATAGGACAATTGCTATTGGAAATTACGCGGCGAGTAGTAATCAAAGTGTTTTTGGTATAGCAATTGGGGCCGTTGCAGGACAGGTGGAACAAAGTCAATATTCAATAGCATGCGGGTGGGCTGCTGCTCAATTTCGACAGGGTGAAACCTCTATAGCTATTGGAAAGGAAGCGGCTGTTTGGGATCAAGGTTCTTATGCTATAGCAATAGGCGCCGCAGCTGGATGTGTGAACTCGCAGGGATATTCTGCCGTTGCTATCGGGCACGCCGCGGGATTTGATACCCAAGGAAATTATACAGTTGCATTGGGTAACCATACAGCGACTAATAACCAAGATGATGGAGCTGTATCTATAGGTGATTCTGCTGGAAGATACTCACAACAATATGGAAGTGTTTCAGTGGGTCGCTATGCTGGTCATAATAATCAATATTGGAGTGCTGTAGCAATCGGAAATACCGCAGGACATTTTTATCAAAAACAACAGACTGTTGCTATAGGCTACGATTGTGGCCGTCATAATCAAAATGAATATTCCGTAGCCATTGGAGCAAACGCTGCACGTGATGATCAAGGTTTGAATGCTACAGCTTTAGGTGTGGATGCAGGAAGAAATACACAAGGGTCGTATACTGTAGCTGTTGGAAATGCCGCTGGAAGAGATAATCAAGGAGAAGGTTCTATAGCTATAGGAAATGCAACTGGTTTAGACTACCAAGGTGTCAATTGCGTTGCTATAGGGAGAAATGCGGCAAGCAAGAATGATCAAGGAAACGAAGCAGTGGCAATAGGATATCAAGCAGGTTATGATAACCAAGGAAGTCAAGCGGTTGCAGTAGGATTAAACACTGGATACCTCAATCAGGGAGTGTCCAGTGTTGCAGTTGGTCAGTATTCCGGCAATGAAAATCAAGGAACACATTCCATCGCAATTGGAACAAACGCTGCCCGCTATGATCAACTAAGCTACGCTATAGCAATTGGAGCAGATGCTGGTAGTGGAACCACCGCCCGCGCCCCACCACGTGGGCAGCAATTAGAGAGTATAGCAATCGGGCGCGCAGCCGGTTATGATCATCAAAAGGAGAGGAACATAGCTATAGGACCTTACGCTCAATATAATACACAGAATGGTAGTCAATCAATAGCAATTGGGTATAGGGCGGCGCAAACTAGTCAGGGTGGTGAGTGTGTAGCTATAGGTTATGATGCTGGTAATGTAAATCAAGGAAATAGTTCCGTTGCAATAGGATATGAAGCTGGAAAAAGTAACCAAGGTGCTTTGAGTACAGCTATTGGAACTTTTTCGGGAAACAGTAATCAGAGCGATTATGGCGTGGCTTTGGGGATCTCGGCTGGGCAAACTGATCAGGGAGGTTACTGTACAGCTGTCGGACCTTCGGCAGGCCAAAACCAGCAGGGATATGCAAGTGTAGCTATAGGAACAAGCGCAGGATTTCTAGCTTTAGGAGCAAATTCAGTTGCTATCGGACCCGCAGCTGGCTTCCTCAATCCTAACGGTCTTACTAATTATATAGTAATAAATGCACAAAATACTAGTTTAGATCCTACAAGCTCGAACGGTTTTCATGTAAAACCTATAAATTCAGCATCTAATTCAAATAAATTACTTTACAATTCTGACACGGGTGAAATTACTTATCAACCAGATAGTGAAGGAGGTGGAGCTACACAATTAAGTGATTTAACCGATGTAACTATTGTGAACGACGGCGCGCCAGTTTTACTTATAGGTGCTTCTTTACCATCAAGTTCACAATATGGATGGTGGGGTGATTTTCCAAGGTGGACTGTAGTTGTTGATACCGGTCGTTACCCTGCCGAGTATGGAGAAGGTTGTACATTTATGGGGGATGCGGTAGCCAGATACACTAACAAAAATGCTATGTATAATACAGCTTTTGGACACGAAGCGTGGAGGCACGGCACCGGGAGCGAAAATACGGCGATTGGAAAGTACTCGGCATTCTCAAATACAGGTAGTTATAATACAGCTGTTGGCTCTGATACACTTGCCGGTGGCTCTGGAAGTAGAAACGTTTCAATTGGACACGGTTCTGGATATGCCACAATTAATGGTCATGATAATATATTTGTTGGTTACTACGCCAATAGACAAAATACTTCAGGTTCAAACAATATTATTATAGGGACAAATATTCATGCATCAAGCACGAGTGTAAATAATGAAATAACTTTAGGTAATAGTAGTAACACTTTATTTAGAATGCCTGGATTAGGCGGTTCAAATGGAGATGTATTAACTTATAATAATGGTTATATAGAATTTGTTAGTAGTACAAAAAGATATGCAAGTTCATCTATTAATCAAGTGATAAGTTCAGGAATAGTAGGATTATCTGCATTTAATAATTTTGTATCAAATGGTATATCATCAACGAGTTCAGTTCCTTTCACAATTCAATCAGGAGGAGCAGGATACTATCAATTAAGTTTCTTATTGAATACAGCAGCACAAGAACATTTTCAATGGAATTATTTGAGAATTTTTAAAAATGGCTCACTTTTTCAAGAAAGTCAATATGGTTTTCCGCCTGGAGTAACTTCTAGTAGATATTATCCACACGGCGGAGGTTTTATAATCTATTTAGCAGTAAATGATTTTATAAGTTTTGAAGTATGGACATCAGTATCACATATAATTACTGGTTATGTTTCATTAAATTTAATTTCATAATATTTTTAATATTTTATTATATTATAAAATGGGTTTAGATGTTGTAAATTTTCCAATATTAAATGGAGTAATATCAGCAGAGAATGTATATATTAATTTGAGAGATATAACTACAACAAAAGAAGGAACAAATTTTAATGTAGAGTTTAGATATTTAATTTATAAAAATAATAATTTTATAGAAAGTGGATATATAAAACGAGAGAATATTGTTTTAAATGGTGATATATGGGTATTTTGTTATGATTTATTAAAAGATGATTTTAGAACAAAAAATTTAAATTTTACGGATAATTAAAAATTTAATAATTTATAGATAATTAATATGTATGTGCCCGGTTGTTTTGGGTAACACCAATTATTATTGGGGGAGGGGGCTACTAAGATTTCATTCACAAGACTTTAATATACGTTATTTAATTTTAAAAATAATATATTATTACATTAATTTAAATGGGTCTTACAGTAAATTCTTTTCCTATAATGGGAGGTATAGCAGTAGTTGATAATGTTTATATAAACATTCGAGATCTTAGAACTACGAAACGAAACATTAATAACATTATACACGAATTTCATTTTGTTTATCAAGTTATAAAAGAAGAAAAAATTATAGAAACAAAATTATTAGTGAAAAATTCGTCTGAAGCTCTTGTAGCAAATATTTGGGATGTGGCTTATAAATATTTAAAGGAAGAACTAACAGGAAAAAATATTGAATTTACAGATGTTCTATAATTTAAAAAAATAAAATATACAAATATATAATCATGTCTATTCATTTGATAACCGGATGTATGTTTTCAGGAAAAACATCGACGTTAATAAATGTTGCTAAAATGAATAAATTACTTAATAAAAAAGTCGTTGTAATAAATTATGAACATGACACTAGATACAGTGATTCTAATAAAGTTATGACACATTCCGGAGTGTCTTTTGATTGTGTTCCATGCGCCAAAGATCTACTTTTCATGCTTAAAGAAGACTCTGTTGTAGAAAAAGCAGACGTTATATGTATTAATGAGGGTCAATTTTTTGATCGTTTGGTTGATTTTTGCAATTGTATGTGTAATCTAGGGAAAGAAGTACACATTTGTGGTTTAGATGGGGATTATCTTCGTAGACCTTTTGGTGAAATTCTTAATTTAATACCATTGTGCGACACCTATACAAAATTACACGCTCTTTGTATGTCTTGTAAAAATGGAACATATGCTAGTTTCACTAAAAAAATTACAAAAACAGATAATTTAATTGAAATAGGATCAACAGAAATGTATATGCCCGTTTGTAGAAAATGTTACAATTAATTTAAAAAAATAAATACATACATTTATAAAATGGAACAGATGCGTAAAATCGATGACCTTGAAAAACAGGTAATTTCTCTTGAGCAAAAAATTGACACCTTGATAGAATTGTTAGGAAATGTAAAAGAAGATACTCATAAAATGTCTACACATATAGATTTTATCGACAACGTTTACACAAAAGTTAAGATGCCGCTATTTTGGATATGCGATAAAGTAAATTCAATCAAAGACAACAGCGTGAATTACACCGGTATTGCAAAGTCTTTTGTAAAATACAATACTGAAGTTCCTGAAAATGAAAATACATCTAATTAATTGCAAATAAATACTAGATTTAACAAAAATGTATAAATTTATTGTAAAATTACAGACAATGAACACTATTAAATTCCTCGTCTGTAATATTAACTCTGCTTTCCCCGCCGACATCAATGAAATGATATTCAAGAAAGTTCAAGAAAATGCTGCTAAAAGCATTCAAATGATGTATTACCTCAGGGTCAAGATAAATTTAGATGCCTTTTTAATTTTTAATCGGATGTCACGCTGGATGGGAGCAAATCCAGATGAAATACACCATATTAATAAAATGATTGCTTTTTATGCCACACGAATTAGATATTCTTTTATTCAAGAACCTGGAATTTGGATAGACACAATGTGTGACATCATCAATAGATGTAGATACTTTAATGAATTTCACATGAATAACGCGTATTTCATCATTAATAACGTAAAAATTTCAAATTCTATTTTTACACAGACTGGTATCGCGTGGTGGGAAAATTTATAATTAAATTAAAATTATTAAAATAAAATGTAATGTATTATTAAATAATGTTTGAATTAACTCCACAAAATCTTGCTATACTTGCGGGTCTTGCTGTTGCGGTTTTCTTTATATGGAAGATGTCTACATCCAGTGCACGTACAGAATACGCGGAGGATATGTCTAAGGAACAGCTCAAAGCTCTTGTTTATTCACTCGCTAAAAACCTAAAAGATTCTAAAGAAGAAGATGAACGTCTTCGTCAGAAAATAGAAGATTTACAATTTGCTGATTCTCTTCAAAGAGAACAGACTAAGTTTTTAACGGCAAATGTTAACAAGACTACTTCGGTGTTGTAAAAGTTGCGTTAAAATGTAAAATTTGTTTCAGTTAAAATGTATTATATATCAAAAAAAATAATATATATAATATATTATAATAAATTCATGGCTTACAACATCGGAAAATGCGATAGTGACCCTAATAAATGTAGATCTCAAGTGGCTCTTAATCGCCTATTTAGAGATCCTGTGTTAGGACCCTTTTTAGAATCTAGAGCTATAAACGAAGAAGATAAATCAAGTGCTACTAAGTTAGGAGGTTACGGTTGGATATCTTTACCAACAACTGCAAAAAGTGGTGTTGAAGAGGATAAAGCCAAATTAAATTCAGAGGATGATCAAATAAATTTTTTCTCTGTCAAACGATACACACCCGAAGAATCAAAAGTGATTTATGAAGCACTAAGTTCAAGTATGTCATCGGGGAAAGGCAATGGTCAAGATATAATATTTGACAAATACGGTAATTTTGCATATTGGAATGGACAAATAAATAAAATCTTACATAACCCCATTGTACCACGCTCTGTTAATATAGATAATTTGTTAGTAGCATCCGATGAGAGCAATACATTATATAAAAAATATACTAAATTTTTCAGCGGTACTAACATTTACTATTATAATACCAAAATGATAGCAAATCCTCAGATGACTTATCTTATTTTAACAAAGGATAAAGTTCCATCTGAGAATTCTATATACTACCTTATTTATAACCCTATTCATAGACCAAAGTTTAGGGAGTATTATAGTCATTTATTAGGATATGAAGGTATATGGGAAGGTTCTAAATTAATTGAACCAGGCTCGGTTGGTGCTTTTCAAAACAGTAACGTTCCAACGGTTCCGTCTGCAAATGGTGGACAATCAAAAACAGTACCTGGTTACAAAAAGACCCTTGCTCGCTACTGTAATGCCATTAAAATAGGCGGTGATACGTTGCCAAATGGTAAACGAGCAGAACATTATGCCGATCCAACCTGTAATTTTGCTATGGATAAAAATGAAGCAGACTTTTCTCTAATTTCAGGACAAAATTTTACACAATCTAACTTAGCATATGATAGATATGCACCCATTAATGGTACCGACGCAGAAGGAAAAGCTAGATTTTTATCGAGTAAACAAATCCTCATGGACATGCCAGGAAATAGAGAATTACATTGGCCTTGTAAAGCTGAATGGGATAAAAATCTGCGTACTTCGGTTGAGTTTGCAGATTTTGTGGGATTATTAGGAACACGGTCTAAATCATTCATAAATTTACTCGCAAACGCATATGTCAATAAAATGGGTATAGGCAGCAAAAAAAATGCTCTTAATATAGGTGGGGAAAATTTTGACGGGACTCCATCGTGCAGAGTGCGCAATGTCACCATAACATCTTGTGTAAATCACGTAGATATAGCGGGTAATGCTAAGGGTAATGACATTAGTATGCAAACCGCTTGCGGTGCTAATCGAGAACCCGTTAAGACAACTAATAACACAAAAAATCCACTAGTCGCAGCTCAACAGCAAACAGTCACAGGTCAACAGCAAACAGTCACAGGTCAACAGCAAACAGTCACAGGTCAACAGCAGTCAGTCGCTGGTGAACCTGATAAAACAGATGATAACATGATGATATATATAATTATAGCAGTTTTACTTCTATTATTAACAATTGGATTAATAATATTTTTGTAAAAAAAAATAAAATGATATAATAAAAGTAATTAAATGGTTCTTTCTATTCCACCAAATCTCGCGGCAGATTTTGTTAAAGTCCAAGGTGATGGACAGAGAAGCGGCAACGCAGGTGCCTGTAAAAAAGGACCACAAACTGTAAAGGCTATGATGAAAGATGATAAAGACGGGAAGAAAATGGCTGATATAGCTAAAAGTATCGGGATGAACGAAGCATGCCAGAAAGCATCCACGGCTTTCTCCGACCAAAGTATGACAGATGTTGATACGATGGCGGTCGCAGTTACGATGTTTGGAGGTGGCGCGGCGTCCAATTCTACTACCGTAACAAATAATATTAACGAATCTGCTATGCAGGAAAAAGGTTGCGGCTCTTTTGCAGTTGCTGCTTCCACTATCATGAATGAGACTGCGGCTATTTCTTGCACTTTAAATAGTACTCTTAGCGGACAAACAACAGAGGTAAAATCAGGTGCTAGAATAACAGTTAGAACTAAAAGACCTAGTCAGGCGGCTATAGCGCGAATTCTTGAAAGCACTGAGAAACAGCAAGCAAAAATTGCAGAAGCTGTTATGAAAGACGTTGTTATTCCCTCGTGGATGGACAAAGAAATGGCGACACAGAAGTTTGAAAATCATCAAAAAAGTATCGCTAATTTAACAAAAGCTTTAGAAAAACATATTGAAGAGAATCCAACTTCGGCCGACCTTGAGGGTAGTAGCATCAATGCTACTATTAATTCCATGGTTAAATTGAAGTCTGAACAGAGAATTACGGCACAACACAAAACCAAGATAGGCGATTCTATAAAAAGTATCGCAGCGGCAGCAGCAGAACAAAAAATGAGCGCAGATTTGGGTTTCCAAGCATCTAGTGCAAATTCTAAACAACTTATTCAACAAAAGGTTGACAATATATTCAAATCTGAAAAGACCAGTATAGAAGAAAAGATTACAAATAGTAAAACTAAGGTTGTAAATGAAAATGAAATTTTAATAGAGGTTGAAGGTGGTATAAAAGCAGCAGATTTAAATCTTGATATTATGGTTCAGACCAACGTTCAGACCTCCCAAGCTGTGAAGTCTGGTATCAGTATTGGTCACCGCGTAGCCGCTGAGCTAGGCGCGGAAGTCTTAAGTTCTAATGAGGATGAGACCAAATCGGACGGTTTTAACGATCTTGTTAAAGCGGCTAACGAGGGTCTTGCTAAGCAGATAGAGGCTAAAGGAAAGTCCGACGCCGCTACACTTGGTGCAATGGGAGATGCTATGGGTGGTATTTTTAGTGGTATGGCATTGATGATGATGATACCTTTACTTGTAATTCTCGGTGTTCTATTTTTTGCGCCTAGATTAGTATCCGGAATTATTCCTCCTCAACTTAGAGTTCCTATTATGATTGGTATAATCGTTCTTATTGTTGTTTTAATCTTCAGTGGTTTTTTTAGCAAGAGCGACAGGCGTAGATTTCCTGTTTCTACCGAGTTTATGTCTGTAGATGATGAACTCGCTGATACACTTGGCTACATGATTACTGAAACAAAGGGACAGATAAATAAGAAGCCTTACGAAGACTTTAATTTCACTGCTGGCGGAACGTGGAGATTAAATTAAAAATTGTAATTTAAATGTATAGTAAGTATAAATGGGAGATTTGTTTTCGTATACATTTATAGGTCTTGTTGTTTTATTTCAAATTTATTCATACTTCTCGGGAAATTCCAAAAAATTTCCTAGATTACACACTGGTGGCTTAATCCTCGGTTATGCTTTAATTATTCCTTACATTTTAAGAATGTCTCCAGATTGGACTTCTTATTCAATGCAATTATTTATTACTATTTTAATTGTTATACTAGACTGGTTTTCTTTCCATGAAGATAAATCCAGATTCTCCGAAGAAGAGTTGTGTCTCTTTGGAAATTGTAGAAATAATGCTCGGATAACTGGACATTTAGCGCATATATCTGATGCTGTGTCACTCGGTTTAATAATTGTACCTTTTGTATCTGACATTAAATTAAAGGCATTAGTAATGGTTGGTCTTCTTGCGTATACTCTTGTTGGTATGAAAGTAATAGAAGATTATACAAAAGATGGTTCGGTAAGTGATTTACGGGGTTTGTCTGAAGAAGAAAAGTGTAAGCGTTCGCGTATTATGAGCGACTCTTGGAGAGGTGCTCTTAATGACATTATCACGGTTTTAGGCATTTTACTTGCATGGCAGGCGTTTTTTAGTTGTAATGCCGGTGCTTGTAATTCTAGTTATTTCCCATTTAATCAGGTTCCCAAGTTATGGGAAGATCTTAACATTCCAAATGAATCGAAAATGTTATTCTTTGTAACTGTATTAAAAGTACTTGTACTTGATATTGGTTTAACAATTGTTCCAACTTACACTAATTATATCAACACACATTCTCAACATGGTAGCCTACCATCAGAAGAATATGGGTTACCTGACTGTTTTGATAATTAATTTAAATTAAATTAAAATAATTGTTAATAATAAATGAAAATTAATTTAATTCAAGTACTTTTAGCTGTAGCTGCGGTACTAATAGCTGTTTGTGTCATGTTGAAACCCGAACCCAGACAGCGTAAAGTTCCTAATGTAAGTTTTAAATTAAATAGACAAATTAATAAATCAAATCCTCGTAAAGATGAAATGATGCACATCTTTTCTAACATGGAAGTGCCCGGGTGGAAATGGGATAAATTGTACGCGTAAATAAAAGTACAATGTACAAATAATTATAAATGTATTTTAAGAAATAATCTATAATTATTTATAATGAAGGTAATTACACGTAGTGGAAAGCGAGAAGATGTCCGTTTTGATTTCATTACGGCTAAACTACAGACTTTGTCCGATGAAAATGTATGGGGAAGAAAACTAAATGTAGATCCAGTGTATATTGCCCAAAACATTTGTAGTCTTATTTTTGACGGTATTACTACTACTGAACTTGACGATTTTTCAGCTAGTTTCTCAGCTACCCTATTCAAAGAAGATCCCGATTATTTACTTCTAGCAAGTAGAATTGCAGTAAATAATCATCATAAAAATACAAAAGTGTCATTCTGTGAAACTATGACACATCTAAATGAAAATGGCGTTGTTTCTGATGAATTTATTCAGCGCGTCCAAAAACACAAAGATTTAATTGAAGAAATTATTAATTATGACAGGGATTATTCTTTGTCTTATTTTGGATTTAAGACACTTTTTGGTGGTTATCTTCTAAATAAAAATAACATCTATGAAAGACCACAGCATCTTTTTATGCGTGTCGCTGTAGCAATTCACGATGATCCGGAGCGTATCACGGCTACTTATAACTCGTTGTCTTGTAAGTATTATACACATGCTACACCAACTCTTTTTAATGCTGGTACAAAATTTCAGCAAATGAGTTCTTGTTTCCTTCTTGGAACAGAAGATTCTGTAGAAGGTCTTTATAAAACCGCCGCGGATATGGCGCAGATTTCAAAATGGGCCGGCGGTATCGGGGTTCATATCAGTAATGTTAGAGCAAAAGACTCTCATATTAATAAAACTGGTGGTAAGAGCAATGGAATTATGCCTCTTCTAAAGGTATATAACAATATTTCTCGTCACATTAATCAGAGTGGTAAGCGAAATGGTTCATTCGCTATATACATTGAACCTTGGCACCCTGACATTTTTGATTTTCTAGACGCTAAGAAAAATAATGGCGCAGAAGAATTGCGAGCAAGAGATCTATTTTATGGTCTCTGGATCCCAGATCTATTTATGAAAAGAGTAGAAAGAGATGAGATGTGGTCATTGATGTGTCCTAATGATTGTAAAGGACTTGCAGATACTTGGGGAGACGAATTCAATGAACTTTACGTTATGTATGAAAACCAAGGCAAATATAGAAAGCAAGTGTCTGCTAAGTCTCTTTGGGAAAAGGTAATCAATTCACAAATTGAAACGGGTTCTCCGTATATTCTATATAAGGACTCTATAAACAGAAAGTCAAATCAAAAGCATTATGGAATGATTAAGAGTAGTAATTTGTGTACAGAAATTGTAGAATACTCTGATTCTAAGGAAACTGCTGTGTGTAATCTTGCTAGCTTGTGTCTTCCAAGTTACATTAATGAAAATAACGAAATTAACTATGAACTTCTAGGAGATAAAACTAGGGAACTTGTAAAAAATTTGAATAATATCATTGACATCAATAGTTACCCTACTGAAGAGTCTAGGGTTTCAAATATGCGTCATCGGCCAATTGGTATTGGAGTACAGGGTTTTGCTGATATTCTAATGAAGATGAAAATTTCATACGACTCTGAAAAAGCTAGGGAAATTAATAAATGTGTATTTGAATGTATTTATTACAATGCTCTTAAACAGAGTAATAATATCGCGAGAATTTCTGGTTCATACGAAACATTTGAAGGGTCACCCGCGTCAAAAGGTATTCTTCAGTTTGACATGTGGGGTGTAACACCTGAATTTTTTGACGAGTCATCTTGGATCAGTCTTAAACAAGACATTACTTCATTTGGTCTCAGAAATAGTCTTCTTGTAGCTCCTATGCCTACCGCATCTACGGCTCAGATAATGGGAAATAACGAATCATTTGAACCGTATACATCAAATATTTATACTAGAGCCGTGTTGTCCGGTAATTACATCATCGTTAATCAACATCTTATCGAAGAACTACGTTCTAGAGATTTATACAGTAAAGAACTTATTGAACAAATTATGCTTAATAAAGGATCTGTTCAGAATTTGAATTTGCCCGATGACATTAAGAGCATTTATAAGACTGCGTGGGAAATGCCCCAAAAGAGTCTTTTGAATCTAGCAATTGATAGAGGTCCGTACATAGACCAGAGTCAGAGCTTGAATTTATTTGTTAATCCGCCACAACCAAAGGTAATTCATTCAATTCATATGTACGGATGGAAGAATGGACTAAAGACCGGGTCTTATTACATTAGGACTAAGCCTATACTAGAAAATCAAAACTACACGACTGACGCTTCAAAAGAAAAGAGTGCGCCTAAAGAGTGTCTGATGTGTAGCGCATAGTGATGTACAATAATATTAAGAGTAACAGTGTAATAATTATAATGGGAATTACATTAGAATTTCTATTTTGAAAATCATATTTAAACTTTTTAAAACCTGGTGAAGTCTTATTTAATTTTTTATTTACCTTGTCATGAAAATTATAAGACCAACGAATAAGAGATTCTCTTGATTCTAAAGCCTTTTCCAATAAATTTGTATCAATAATTTCCTGTGAAGAAACACTGCATTTGTCACATGGAAGTATTTTCATAAAATGAATAAAAAAAGTTTTATAAGCAGATTTGTCAGTTGCGTTGGGGTTTTCTGGATATCCAAACGCAGTGAAATGAAAAGTCTGCCAAAAATAAGGCCCCCACATTTCCGGATTAATATTAGATTTTCCTGAAAGACTCATTTAATACAATGTGGACATTTAATTTATTTAATTTAAAAACACAAAATATACAAATGTGTCATGGAGCTAAAAGATACGTGGTCATTATATTTACATTATAAAGACTTGGGTAAAATGTATAATGACAATATTGAAAAATTGATAGACATTTCAGACGTTCAAACTTTCTGGGGTACTTATAATAATATCCCTAAAATTTATGAAATATTCTCAGATGGAATAAATATTAAAAAAATTAAGAGAACTAATTCAACGCCGTGTGCTTATTCTTTTTTTAAAAAAGGTGTATTTCCTTGCTGGGAAGATCCAATGAATAGCAAAGGATTTGAAATTTCTATTAGGAATAATTACAATTTCGATTTGTTTCAGGAGCAGTGGTTAAATAGTATGCTAAATCTAATTTCTGGAAATGAAAAATTAGATTGTATTAATGGGATTAGAGTCGTGGATTGTACAAAAGGTAAAAGTGTCCTTTATAGAATAGAATTTTGGATATCAGGAGAAAAATACAGATCTGAAATTGAAAAAATACTTAAGTCTGACTTGTTTTCTTTAAATAAGTATGTACTAATGTATAGATCTCACGTGAATATAAAGGAAAATATTTAAACGTGTATAAGGAAATAATGTATTTACATTTATAATGGAATCCACAGAAGAAATTCAGGAAATGAACCGTGTTTACACTCTTGAAGAGATTTTGCCAGACACAAACATCATTAATGAAAAAATGAAGCATTCTTACACTCTTGCGCATGTAGTAGAAGAATTGAAGTGTATTAATAAAAAGCTTGACACTATTGATAAAAAACTACATACCGAGCGTGATTCTCTCATTGAACTCTTACGTGATATTGTTACCACGGGTCTTAGAAATACAAACACGCCACGTGATGATAATAAACAAGAAAATATTGAACCAGATTTGTATTACATAATTGTAGAAGATGATGTCTTTATTAAGGGAAAGAAGACCTATCAAAATAAAGATAAAATCAAAACAAGTTTTAATGGAACGTGGAATAAAGAAAAAACAGCATGGTCATTTAAAAAGTTTGATAATTTTGAAGAAAAACTAAAAGAAGAATTCCCAGATATTACTGAGGGTCAATTGTAAAAACGCTTAAACGGTGTTTATTTGTTCCAACCTCTAAACCATTAACTCTGCGAATACGAGAATCTTTAAAACATAAATAAAATACTTCTCTCTTTTTAATACCAAGTCTTTTAGACAAACTCTTCACAGACAATTTTAGACCTTGATTATTATTCAATAAAGCAAAAACAGAATTCATGATACAATGTAATGTATTTGTATATTATAATTTCTCTTTAAATTATTATATACATATATATTAAATATATGGAGTTTGGTAGAAAAGGTGATGCAAAGCGTGCTATGAGAATCCATCACCGCGAGGGTATATCTCTCAAAGCGGCTTGGAAAAGAGTTCTCGGTAAGTCCAAGAAAAAGACCGCCAAGAAAAAGACTAGTAGTCTTTCAAAAACTCAGCGTCTAGCAAAGAAAGCTATGAAATTACATCATTCTAAGGGTATTCCATTAAAGAAGGCCTGGAAAATGGTTCAAAAGTTTGGAACTACAGCTGATATGTATAACCCACCTGGATTAGTAGATTATGAATTTAACCCAGAGACTGGAAAGTATAGAAAGCGTTGTAAGGACTACCAGTATCGTTCGGCAGACGGCCGTTGCAGAGGTAGAAAACCAGTTGTTCCTCCCCCGGGTAAAGAAATCAATCCAGAAACTGGAAGACTCAGAAAGATTTGCGAGCCACCAAAGATGCGTAACTTAAGAGGAAGATGTGTTGGACCTCGCAAAGACCTCAAACCTGGATACGTTATCAATCCTAGAACAGGAAGGCCACAGTTAGCGTCCAAGGAAGGTTATTACCGCGATCCAATGACAAATAGATGGAGAAAAATACCACGCATAGCTGGCAGTTATGATCCTTCGAACTCTTCTAGAAATCTAAATAGAATTAGAAACGTAGACCCTGTTGACATTTCAGACTATTCTGACGATGAAATATTCATGGTTTTTGGTAAGAAAAAATTTAAGTGTGGTTTCGGTGGTTGTAATGCATGCGCCCTCAAGAATAATTTTGGTAAAAAGAAATCTGTTACTGCAAAGAAGTCTATTTCTCTTTCAGATCTCCAAGGCATTGCGCGCGCAAATGGTGTTTCTCTTACCGAATGTAAAGAACTTGGTAAAACTAGACTTCAGGCAAAATTAAAGAAAATGGGGCTTCTTAATAAAAAGGGTACCATGGAATTAGATTACAACACTATTCCCTTCACATTTTTTGGTAAAAAACTTAAATTTGGAACTTGTCAAGCGTGTTCCAAAAAATAATTCTTTAAAAAAAATATAGAGTTATAAATTATTAAATGTTAATGGAGCCGATTTTATCAGAAACCTCTAATAGATATGTTTTACAGCCTATTGTCTGGACAAAAGTATGGGAAGCATATAAACAACATCAGCAGGCTTTTTGGACGGCAGAAGAAATAGACTTTGCCGCAGACATCTCAGACTGGGAAAAATTAAACGAAAATGAAAAATATTTTATCACGAATGTATTATCATTCTTCGCGGGCTCCGACGGTATTATATTTGAAAATCTTTCTATTAATTTCATAGATGAGATAAAAGTTCCTGAAATTAGAGCTTATTATGGATGGCAAGCAGCGATGGAAACTATTCATTCAGAAACTTACGCTCTTATGATAGACACTTACATATCCGAACACGCAGCTAAAATTAAAGCTTTGAACGGTATTAAAGAACTACCCGGTGTTAAGAAAAAGGCAGATTGGGCTCAAAAATGGCTAAATAAAGACATTTCATTTGCTGAAAGACTTGTAGCATTTACAATTGTAGAAGGTATTTTCTTTGCCGGTTCATTCTGTGCTATATTTTGGTTGAAATACGTTAAAAAATTGATGACCAAAGCATTGGGTAAGAGCAATGAACTTATAGCCAGAGACGAATCACTTCATACAGATTTTGGAGTACTACTCTATGGATACATTGTAAATAAAATACCAGAGAGTGTAATAACAGATATGATGAAATCAGCCGTCGACATCGAAAAAGAATTTATATGCGAATCATTTTCTTGTAATCTAATTGGAATTAATCCAGACTCTATGAAGAAGTACATTGAGTTTCAGGCTGATCGTTTGATTCAAAAACTTGGATATTCTAAAATTTATAATGAAACTTGTCCTTTCAATTTCATGGATACCATGTCGCTTGACGGCAAAAGTAATTTTTTCGAACAAAGAGTTACAGAATATAACCGCCCAGAACAAATTTCTGATAAAACATTAGAAGAATTAGATGATTTTTAAATGAATTTAAAGAAACGAAACATTTACATTTATAATTAAAATGGACCCGGAGAATAAGGCGCAAGAACGAATTGAACATATTGATGATACTAAAAAGATAACGGTTACAGCTAAGGATCTTAAGATTGTACTATCAGTTCTCAGTGCTGGTGCTTCTAGAGGACTTTTTAAGCCCGAAGAATTTTCTATTCTTGGGGAACTTAATGACAACCTAAAGAAGTATCTTACGGATAAAAAGTAAATTATTGCAAAAAATAAATTACATTAAAGAATTACAATATATTAATTATTGTTTAATATACTGTAACTCGTTAAAATGACAATGACAATCGAAGAATATCGCGGTATGAAAATGTCTAAAAGAGAAGAGTGGGAAGCTAATTTTAATGGAAAAAGATGTTCTATCGAGGCTTTAGATAGTATAATCATTAAGAAAAAAGGCTATGGACCTGAAAAACCTACATACACCCATGACGCGAATGGGCCCGGACCTTATTATGATCCCCAAGGAATTCACTTACACATCTGGAAAAATAAAAAACACATCCAAAATTTTAAAGGTGAACAGAATCAAAATGTTAAATGTATACAATTTACAGATGATAGACCAGGGTATTATTGTTCTATATGCCACCTTCGCAATAAAAGTTCAACCTTTAAATGGGTACAGTCACCTGAGAAATGTATTGATATTCCGGAATGTCTTAAAAAACATCACGCCCTTACTAGTTGTATCGAGGAATATATATCATTTCCGCCGACAATTTGTAAAGAAATTGAAAAAGACTTTCAGAAATTAAATTTAAACAATAAATGTATCAAAAACTGGACTAATTTAATGTTTAAAGTTTTACACATAATTAGGTCTAAGAAACTTGAATATAAAATTTCTAACACGAAGGTATTGTACCTCTGGCCTTGGGAACTTACTCCGTATCAAAGATTTAAACTAAAATGTCCAGAATATAAAAAAAGTAATATATTCTTAAATACATTGGATACATTTTCAGAAAATTATGCTTACATCATTTAAAAATAAAATACATAAAAGTGTATTATGAGCAAATATGACACCGTCTTTTTAGATCTTGCCAAAGGTTTATCTAATTTGTCTTATGCTAAAAGGAAAAAGGTTGGAGCTTTAATAGTAAAAGATAATTCTATTATAGCAGATGGATACAATGGTACTCCCGCTGGTTATTCAAATGATTGCGAAGACACAAACGGCAATACTTACTGGTATGTTTTACACGCAGAAGCTAATGCTATAACTAAATTGGCTAAATGCGGTCAATCATGTATTGGATCTACTTTGTACATTACAATGTCTCCATGTAAAGAATGTACTAAACTTATAATTCAAAGTGGGATTTCTCGCGTGGTTTATTCAAGTAAATATAAAGATCAAACTGGAATAGATTTCTTAGGAAATTTTAACATTGCGTGTGAATATATAACAAATGGAACCAGTTGAGATTTCTGAAGGAAACATTGTAGTTAATTGGGATACACTTAAAGAAATGTCTAAAAAGACTGAAAATAATGTATTCTATTGTAAAAAATGTGGAATTTCTTTTTTCAATAAAAATTATCATGGAAATTATCCACTTTGTAATAAACATATGCTTAAAGAAGTAAAATAGACACGATTACAATGGGTGAATGTATGGATCACGAATCTTGGGCTACTCGCCAGGACTACTTTGGCCGAACAGAAGAAGAAGAGTTAGTATCTGCTCTCGAAAGTAATTATGGCGGCGCCGCCAGGGCTAGACTTGAAATCATAGCAGAAACCAGAAAAATAAACATAGAGACTATTATATCTGAAGAAACAGCTAAAATTAACTCCAAGGTAAATAAGTATTATAACCTATTTAAAGGGTTATCTAGAAAGAATGAACCAGAAGTAACTTTTGACGCAACTGAATGTCCTGTTTGTCAGGACGATAAGGTCATTCTGTGTAGTATGTCTTGTGGTCATAAAATATGTGAAATTTGTTACAATTTGATGAAAACAAAACCTACACTTGTAGATATGTCTAATAGAGTAAAATGCCCTTGTTGTAGAAAACCTTCTGAAAATTTATTCCACGTTTAAAAAAATAATGTTAATATATTAGTTTATTGTAAATGGAAGCTCGAGTAGAGGCGCTTGAAAAAGAAATCAGAGAATTAAAAATGGGAAAACTTCATGTAAAAAAAGAAAAGGGTACTAGAAAATCTAGCGCATACAATAATTATATGAAAGAAGAACTCGCAAAAATTAAACTTTCACACCCAGAAATGCCTCACAAAGAAAGATTTAAGCTTGCGGCATCTCGTTATGGGGAAGCAAAAAAATCAAGTGAATAAGTTATAACAATTTTGGCATATACAACAGTCTAAAAAACTAGAATAAATCAATTTACAATTATTACAAATCGTAAACGAATGTAATTGTCTTGTTATATACATTTTGTAATACTTGTTAAGTAAATTTATCTCATCATTTAATTTTTGAACGGACTGTATAGAATAACACATATCATTTAGTATTTCATTGATGTTTATAATTCGAGTGAATATGTAATTATTATATGTCTTAATACATTTTAAGGCGTGGTCTGGAATTTTAATATTAAAGTCTTTTACATTTGCATTTTTATCAATGTCTATAAAGTCGATACAATTCAAGTTTTCACAGAATAAAATTCCAAAGTTGTAAAATTGTGACATGCATAACGTACAATTTTCGAAATAGTTACGCAAGATGTACATAAATTGTATCTTAGGATATGTGTAAATTTCTTCGAATAAAACTGCGAAATTTTTACAATTTGAACCTTTTATTTCTTCTAGTGTATCAGCGAACGACGATGAAGATGTAATTTGAAAACTTTTATCAGATATAAGTATACTGTCTTCTACTAGTGTATTCGAAATGTAAATGTAATTCGTACATTCCTGTATTAAGTTTTCCCTTGACAAATTCGGTAAAATATTGGTGTCTTTGATACATTTAAATAAATTGTAAAGTTCTGGTGTTAATAAACTTTTAGAAGGTCTAGAGTAACTTTTATTATAAGAAATTTGTACATCGTATTCAATTTTTTCAATATGTAAAGTTGTCATTACACATTTAATCTTAGATGTTTTAATATCAGTTTATCCATTTTATTAAAATCTTTTCCGTGATCGTTATCTCTCCATCTAACGTGATTTAAAGCTGTGTGTGCCAGTTCATGTGACAACAAAGGTAAAATATTTTCTATTTTTTTAAGTTTTCCACTTTTATATCTAATTGTTAGGAATATAACTCTGTATGTAGCTCTCAATTTTCCATCTTTACCTAAATACATCGCGGTTTTTTTAATGTGTACACCCTTTGGTTTATTAAGACCTTCAAATAAATCAGTACCTTGAAATTTTTCCAATTGCATTTCCTGTAATCTAAAAGGAGTTTTTAATAAAAGTTCAATTTCAGGCGTTAAATGTTCAGATGCGTGTATACTCATAAAAGATCTGTAAGTTATAAATTTTAAGTCATTAAGTAATTTTGCCGCGTCACGGGTGTCTGGATATACATTTAATACTTTATACCCTTTAATTACTGAAAAATTAACATTTTCATTGAAATCCCAGAATTCTTTCATTATTACATTACAATATAAGTGTATTTTTATTTCATAATTATATTTACACTGCCGTCACTTTCCTTGACGGTTTTAATAAGAGGTTTTCTAGTTTTATTGTTAAATTGGTCATTTCTCTTAATGAAATTACTGTGTTTATAAAATTTACCAGGAATACTTGGTGTAGTAACAGGAGCATGTAAATATTTTGAGAATTTTTTATGTACATCTGATGGTTCATGAGTGCGAGATGTATATGTATGTCTCATTTCCTTAATTGGTTTAGTTTTTTTACTATCACGAATATGTAAAAACAAGTCTAGGGGTAACACTTTCGCAATCTTTGGTATTAGACCTATACTGGTAGGTAAAGTATTTATTATAAACGGAAAAGTCTTTACGCGTTTATCCAAAAGTAGTATCTTGGCATAAAACTTGTTTACTATGATAATATTAGTAGATAAATCAGCCGAAGAATATAATTGAATTAACGCTCTGTAACTTTTACGAGAATCTTTTAATAAATATACAGTCTGCATATCTACCATTATCTTTTTATATTTTTTTTCAAACTTTTAATATGTAATGTATTATAATAATGGAAACTCCGGGATTAGATCCTGAGGAAATAGATTCCGACTTGTACGATGAAATTGGAAATTTAGAGAAATGGCAAGAAACATTGGCCGATATGTTAGCATCTGGGAATATAACACATGAAGATTTTGAAATTGAAATGTTTAAAACACGGTACTACATTGATATCAAAACAAAAACATTTATACTATCAGATGAAGACAATGAAATTCTACAAAAAGTCAGGGACATCAAGAATAAAAAAATGAAAGAATACACTCTCGGAGAAATTACAGAAAATGATTTTAATGTGTCTTACATTTTTTTTCTAAGAAAAGAATATGAAATTCTTAAAAGAGCAACTGTAGAAGATAAAAAAGATCCTTCTAGTGTCAATTTAGACATTGACTTACCTCTTCAAGAAAAACTAGATAAACTTCAAGAAGCTGAGACAAAATACTTGAAGTCCATTGCTAGAAAACGCGGCATTAATGTACCAAAAATACCCAGAGGTTTCACACAGTCTGACATCGACAATTATTACAACTCCGGTAATTTCGGAACTAATCAATTTATAGATGAATACATTAGAGTGTGGGATACATTCAAATCAAAAGTTAACTTTTATATATCTTCTTTTGAAGTATCTAAAATTTTCTACAATCCCGAGACTGGAAAGTCTAGTTTTGAATTTAAACAGGTCCCTCCGCTGAGTGATAAAATAGGAGAGATTAAAACATTAGAAAAAAGAGGCAATTTGCTTACACCAGAGGAACAGATGTACTCTGATCGTATTAATAATCTTAAATCTAGACTCAGGATGATGACCCGCGAAGACCTATTAAAATGTGCCGGTTCGAGTACCACAAAATTTATGAGCTACATAGAGAGACTTAAATCTAATAAACAGAAGGTATTTAAATTTAGAGAACACCCTAAAAATTACACAGCCTTGCGAGAAATTCTAAATGAAGAAAATACAGACTATTACAGAATACCTTCCGATCAACTTTTTAAACAGTATACATACTCGATGCCTAATATATACACTGAAGGAAACGAGATGTATGTTGAAAAAGGAAACACGGGTTACCTTGCTATTAAACCAGGGGCAGACATAAGAAATTTAAGTTTAGATCTAACAGATTTTGTAACTGTTTTGCCGATGGAAGACCCATTGTATAAAATTCTAAATGTAACCGAAGGAAATTCCACTAACGTAGTGGATGTTTGGGAATTGAGAGGTTATTTGCCTGGTAGCAATTTAAAGAACATCGTTAAAAGATACATCTCTTTTGAGGATTATCTTAAAGATTTAAAAGAAATTCTTATTGAAAATTCTAAGAAAACCAAGGGTAAGACTAGAGATACTCTCTTAAATAAAATACGCAAAATAAATTATTACATTTCGTACGGAGAAGACATTGAAATGTTTAATACAACCGGACACACCGATGTTTCTAAACTTTTCGAAGATCGTTCAGAAATTTACAATATGAGAAAAAGTGGATTATACAGACTTATGGAGTATTTTACACAATATTATCCTGGGACCGATAATGTGGTAGAAAAAATAGAAACGGACATTTTCGATTTTTCAAGTGTTAATTATGATAAAAATATTTCTAAGATAATATTTTTGATTAATAATCATCAATCGAAACTTGAAGACATCATTCTTGGAAACGAATGTATAATTACTTTACTCTCTTACGAAACTCCTTACATTCTACCAGAAGACGATATAAATATAGCAGGTGATAAACAAGATAATATTGATATTTTACTCGCTTGGAGACCAAATACTGATAAGTACAATTATTACGAGTCTGAATTAGAAGAAATACAACACAATTTTAGAAAGTTCAAACAGAATAATCCCAATTTGACTAATTTAGAAATTGAAGAAATCATGCAAGAGTATTCTGAAAAAATACTATGGAATAAGTCTTTAGAAAATTACAGTAATTTACGTGTACCAGAAGGTTACATAAAACTAAATTACAGACTTAGATACCTATTAAGACAAAGAAATAGACTACCTTCTAGAAGAATTTACAGAATAGCAACTGTCGCCGAGAGAATGGCAGCTCAGAATATCCTTATTAGTACATTTAAGAAATGTGATTCAAAAGATCCAAAGGCTTATGCGATTACAACAGAAAATGTAATTTATCAATTTTCAAAATCAAATCAGGACTACTTGTATTATAATAAAATTGTTAATGATGAATATAAAAAGTTATGCTCGTTCATAATGTCTCTACGTTGTGGAACATCTGTTGAAAGTGAGGAATGTCCAAGACTAGAACCAAGTGTATTAAATAGTATGATCACAGAGTTTATAATAACACAGGGAGAGTTTTCAACAGTGGACATTTCGCGTCTTAAGTTATTTTCTGAGAATTTTGATGACGCATCATTCAAAGCATACATTATGTCTTTACGTGGTGAAGAAATAAATGCTTGGGACAAATTTTTAATTGAACAAGAAAATATAGAAAAACCTGTAAATGTTGATTATGTTAAAGCTATAAAGATTATTAAATCAGCCGCAAGACAGGCTAGAATAGAAAAATTAAGATACATCTCGGCAAATACATATGTACCACCCATCGTCTCTGAAATAAAACCAAAGGGCGATAAATACGGAATAGTTTATAAAAAATACTTTTACATCTCTGGTAATTACATTTATGGCGGAAATTATCCAATGTTTAATATGTACGACAATTCTGGGAATATAATAAAAGAAAATTATACAAGATCTGATCTTGAACGTCTTGCTAACTTATTTCAAATAGACTTAGTTGACAATTCATTTGATCTTTGGAAAAATATAATGGAATTCATTAGAAATTATGATAAAAAAGAAACGGTTGTAGAAATGGTAGATTATACACCTATCGATTACACTAATTACACCTATTTGAAAACTACTTCGAGGACTATAAATTACACAATAAGACCTAGACTTTCTGTTAAAGAACCGGGATACGCTTATCCAGTTTCTAAAGATCAATATAGAATATATGGTGTTCCTTATGAATACGACGAAAATACATTTCCAGTGTATGACACGAATCTTAAAGAGCGCGTAGATAACGGATTTGTAATAATAGAAGGACCTTGTATATTCAGAGGCGATGACATCAACAACGCAGTCACTAGTGACAGTTACATCATCCTTGAATACACTGATTCGCGCGGGAAGATCGTTAAAACACGTGAAGGTGTTTCGGAAAAGCGCATTATCAAAAGAAAAATAGAGGAGTTAGACACATGTGGAAGATTTACGGATCAAATGTCATGTGACGATTTTAATTCTTTCTCTCTCGATGTAAATAACTTGAAATACAAATGTAAATGGTTTGAAACTAAATGTAAAGGTGTACCGTGGTTATCTGACATCATTGATAAATTTGACTTAAATGTTATTATCAAAGACTACAAAAAGAATAAATTGTGGACAGAAGCTAAGGAAAAAGCGATAAAATACATAGAAAATCTTTCAAAGATAAAAGAATTAACACTTGAAGAAATAAAATTAATAAGTAAAGATCAAAAACAAAAATTATACAATTATTACAACACACTTATTTCTAACTCTAGCACAAAACTCAAGACAATCGCTGAAGAGAATATTGAAAATAAAGGATATCTCCAATTAAATCCAGATCTTATGGACCTCTTGTCTCAAAAACCAAATGTAGTTTTACCAATAGAAAATGTTTTAGACGGTTATAAAACTTTTACCGTATACATTTCACGCGTTGGTAACAGAAAATTACCTATAGGTAAAATCACATTAAATAATGAATATACTGTCAACGGAAAAAAAGTAATTCCACGGGAAATTGTAGATGGAAAATATATGTGTGAAGTACTTGGTTCTGATGAAATAATATTCTTAGAAACTGGAGAGTTTAGAAAGACTTCTAAAGAAATTATTACAACATCTGAACCTATACAGTGTTACATTTCTAATGAAAATTACACAATGATAAATGACTTTAGAGGTTATTACTGGTTGAATAAAACTTATGATTATATTCAAAAACCAAATGAAATAGTTAAAATGGAAAAAATTATTAAAGTCACTTCTTTACATGGAAGTTTCATTAAGATTTCTGAACAGAATGAAATGTTAAATGGTAAACCATTAATTTCCAAAGAAAACATTCTCGAGGCTATGGAAACTTCTGCTTTCTCAATGTTTGAAACAGGTAGTGACAATCAGTACATTTGTATAAATAAAGTAAATGCTAATGTAGATGCTGTTAGATTTGCTATACTTAATAATGTAGACATTAACAATTTATTCAAGACTGTAATAGGCGCTATAAATATAGAACATGTTCTTGAAGAAATAGAAAAGAATACACCCAAGTTTGAAATATTAACTAAAGAACAATTAGTTCAAAAGATACAAACTGCTGTAGATGCCTCAGATAAAGAAACAATCTTCAAATACCTTACAAAAGCAAAAAATGCCGGTGTAGACTCCGACTTATTAAAACAAGCACTAAAAATTTTAAAAAGTAAAGACCAGCCAGAACCAATTCCCGTAGATGTACCCGAACCGGTCCCGGAAATTAAGCCGAAAGCAAATGTTAATGTTTATTTAAATAAAAGAAGAAGATAATCACGTTATAAATTACATTACTTTTTTCTAAAGAATACAATAAATGAGTAAAAATCTTACAGTCGTGTATCATCCCATGTGTAAAGCATCAACTGATTTTATTATTAAAGTATCAGAGGTACAGGGTTATGACAAAGAATTTATAAATTTAAAGGACGATAAAATAGAAAGTTCAAAAGTTGACGTTGATGTAGTACCTTTACTTATAATAAATGACGATCCGAATAGAGTTTATAGAGGACAAAAAGCGTTTGAAATTTTAGAAACCTTAAAAGCTGAAGCTCAGTTACCAGTACAGAAGAAGAGTGGATCTATGAAATATGGGACAACCGTTTCTTTCTTAGAACCTAAAGATGACAAAAAAGAACGCATTGAGTTAGAAAAGAGATAATAACTCGTTCGGTTATATTTATTAAAATATAAAGAGTATTGTATAATATTCACATGGCTCAGCAAATGCCCGACATGGCTCAAATTATGCGTCTCGCCCAACAAGTAGCATCGCAAATAGAACCTCCATCTGAGTTAAAAAGTGGTAAGAATCTATCGGAAGAAGAAATGTCTAAAGTTATAGGTAAGATTACTAAGTCGGTTACGGACATTGTAAAACCTGATATGTTTACTGGTGAACAAAATGTAAAGAAAAATGGTAAGCAAAAGATGCCAATTAAGCCTGAAAAATCAAAGATCCAACTTGACACATTAGAACCCGGTCCAAGTAGCCCCCGCAAGGAAAAGAAAAAGAAGGTTGTAGAAATAGAAACAGATTCATCCGAAGATGAAGATCCAATTGCCCCACGCACAAAAGACATGACATTTACTGTTTCTGTAACACTGGACGAGTTATACGCCGGTGGTAAAAAGAAGATTGCTATGAGACGTCAAAAGCTTGAACCAGATGGTTCCTATGAAGAAGAGAAAAAGAAATTGAGTATTAAAATTGAACCCGGTATGATAGATGAACAAACTATTAGATTTAATCACATGGCGGATGAGAAGCAGGGTTACGAAACCGGTGATGTTGTAGTATGTCTGGATGTAGAGGAACATCCTCTTTTTACAAGAGATGGTAATAATCTAATTGTTGAGAAGGAAATCTCATTTTCTGAAACATTCGACCCAGTTATTTACATTAAGCATCTCAATGGAAAAATGTATACTATTAAGGGTGAACCATTTGACATCTTTGATGAGGAAAATTCTCTACTTAAGAAAGTAAAGGGTCTTGGTATGCCTGTTTTGGGTGAACCTGGAGTTTATGGAGATCTCTTTATTAAGTTCACATGTGTAAATAAAACTAAAATTACACCTGAAATCCTAAAGCAATTAAAGGAAATGTTCCCTCCTCTTGAAGTTAAGCCGGATGTTCCTGTTGAAGACATAATTCAGGCTGAATTTGAAATGGTTACTGATACTGATTTAGAATTCTTAGATTTCGATTCGGATGATTCGGATTATTCGGATTCTGAGACGGACATCTCAACCGATGAAGAATCGGAAGACTAAATGATATAAAAAGAAAATGTATATCTAATATAAAATATGCCTCAGGATGGTTGGGAATTTTATATATTAGATCCGACAGATAAAGATGTATATCCATTTGAAAATACACAGAATGTATACAACAGAATGTATACATCCGCTTATAACAAACTGATACAAGAATTGTGTATTCCAAATCCAAATGATCTTTTGCTGTGTGATAAAGATTCTACTTTTTTGTATTACATCAATTGTGAAGGAGACAACGACATTATTAACCTTGATGAAGAATATGATTATAAATTTTTGAAAAGTGTATTTCTTGACAAGAAGTACAATGCTATTAAAAAATGTATATACATGTATTACAATTCACATGGTATATATGTAAAGTCTATGTACAAAGACGACTGTAATTACTTCATAGAACTAGAAAAAAAACTTATCAACGTAGTAAATTAGTCCGAGGACTACTACACTTACTATAAATTGTTTTATTATTATTCCATATTTCATTTCATAGTTATTATTTAAAGTAATTTTAGAATCTTCTAGATATTTACTTGGGTCTACAATGTACCCAACTAGAGGAGTAAAAATGTCATCGGCTACGGGGTTAAAGATATTAAAAACAACGACTGTTATCAAAACGGATACTGTGATTTTTTGCTTTAAAAATTGAATAAAAGACTTAGCCATTTATTGTAAAAGACTTATTTTATTTTTAAATTTAATTAGGTTTGTACCAGTAAGGAATTTCCCTATTGGTCCATTTAGCAAAATAAGTCTTTTCCATATTGTAATAATTGTGATAAGCAGCTGTGTCTCTAGGTAATTTACACCTTTCGGGCATAGCTTGATGTAGACGGGTAATATTTCCATTTGGAATACCAACCGGGATGAAAGACAAACACTTTTCAAGCTGTCTCTGAGAACTGTGTACCTTTCCAAAACGGTATGTAAATTCTTTACACAGATTTATAAACAATGTGTACAGATAAATGTAATTTCCAACGGATGCTCTCGCCCAGACTGTACAAGGATTATTTTTGAATGCTACTTTGTACAATTTTGGATTTTTATATCTACCACAAATGTGATGTGCTGAACATAACATTTGCGCGTATTCTATTATCATTTTTCTAACATGGGCGTCACAATGCATCACGGCACACGTCTTGGGGCAAATAGACAGGAAGAATATATTCATAATTTACATATACATTTAAATTGCGACTTCATTTAAGTAAAATTAAAAATTGTAATAAATGTATGAAATTTGGATTATCAAAGCAGTTAAAAGCGATAAATAAACATTTCAATTTTGACTACTTTATATTATTTCTCATACTTAAGATTATATCTAAAAAGAAAAAATATGAAATTGTATGTATAAATATTGATCTTCATATCGCTTAAATTAAATTAAATTAGGATAATAAATCTTTTTATACTCGTCTGGAATTGTAACCTTATTTATAGGATAAACTAAACTGCGCGAGATCACTTTGCCTCCTGGATATTTATCATTGTTAATTTTATAAAAGTCTTTAATTTCATCTGTTATTTTAATTACCATGTGTCTATGTAATCCAGGGTGTTGCTTAGAATACATAAAAGGTACATCGCCACTTGGTAAAACGGGTACTATTTGATCCTTTAGAACTTTGTTTATGTTCTTCTGAGGATTTTTTGGATCTGAAAGTAAAGGTACATCAGAGTATGTATGTCTCCAACCTAAATACAATCTAATGTTAGTCTTTTTAATCTTCTGTTTGAATATTTCATGAATGATATTTTGATTAAAAATGAGTACTTGTTTAGGTTTTACAGCTAGTTTAATTTTAGTGTCCTTGTAGTCTCCCTGAATTCTTTCAAATCCTCCTCTACCTGCGCATGTATGAGTGCCTGGAACACATGAAAAATATTGTGTTTCAGTATCATCAAGGTTTATCCAACCACCATATATATTATCATCTGTTGACATCAGAGAACATGTGTCTCTGTGAAAAGATTCTCCTGCGATACTTGCCCCTTCTCTTCTAATTGCTAAGCGGTCAAATAACATCTCCAATTTTCTACTCGGGTCAACATTTTTAAAGAGAAATTTTAGTTTGTGAAAAAGTATGTATCTTAGAGCATAAATTTCCTTACTATGAAAACTTGCCGGATTGCCAAATGCTCCAAAAGCGCCTAAAACAAAACCATATTCTGGATCAGTTGTTTTAAAGTCTCGTAATTGTATATTCTTTACTAGTTTTAGCCAGTCAGTGTCGTTCAAAAATGCGTGTTTACTTCTTGATAAATGTAAATCTACAACTGTGTAACCTTTATTTTTAAGATCCATAGCTTTTTCGAGTATGTATTTCTGTTCTTCAATTATTACATTTTTAATACATTCTATCAGCTTTGTTTTGGAGCTCATTATATAATATAATTAATATTTAAATCTCTAATATATATTAAAATGAGTAAAAATATAGAAAGATGTCCTAAAGACATTAAGAAACTTGTTAATCCAAAGACTGGTCGTTGTGTACTAGAAAGTAACCCTACGATTAAAGAATTAATTAAAAAGGGTTACACGATTTTAGTAACTCCAAATGTTAATCAACCCGAACCACCACCTAAGAGTAATGATATTAAGATATTTAAAATTTGTCCAACAGACTCCAATAAATTAGTAAATCCAACAACTGGAAGATGTATAATGCATAAAAGTCCTATTGTTAAGAAATTAATGTCGCAGGGTTGGTCGATTGCTTTTAACGATCCAGGTGTTACTCCACTTGTTATTAAACCTAAAGGAAATATAGACATTAAAAAACTCAAGAAAGACATCGACAAGGATAAAGATGGTATAATAAGTATAAATGAATACCTTGGGAGTGTTGAAATTACCCCATTTGAGGAAGAAGAAAAGAAAGGGGGTTTTCAATTTTTAAGAACCAATAACAATATTCCACGTTTTTTATCGTTAATAAGAAAAACGGATCCAGTATTTAAAAGCAATCTATGCTGGTTTAATCAAAAATACTGGGTTTTTACAAGACCAAAAAAAGATGGTATACCAAAAGTTAAAACTTTAGTCGATTGGAAAGTTTCAGATTTTGAGGATTACGGTTATTCTGTACCTGAAAATCATGCCACTTTGTATAATGCACCGCATAATGAACCTTTAATAGGTCCAACTACATTTACTATACACCCGGACATCGATAAAAAAGTTAGAAATTGTAAAGAAAGATATCTAGCTATGGCATTAAGTTTATCAACGAGTCCTCTTGGGATTGGTTTTTACACTGGAGGTCACGCAAATGTATTGATATTTGATACGGTGCTAAAAACGGTAGATAGATACGATCCGCACGGCACTCATTGTGGATACGGAGCGTGTCCATCGTATGATCAAAATGGAGTAGATACATATCTCAAAAAAGAATTTAAAAAGATACTCCCGGATTATAAATTTATAGATTTTTCAGTGGCTTGTCCAAATATAGGGCCTCAAATGAAGGGAGAAAAATTTGATAGAGCTGGCTACTGTGTAACTTGGTCATTAATGTTTACAGTATTGAGAATATTAAATCCTGGAAAATCCCCTGATGAAATAAACAAACAATTACTAAACGGAACTAGTGCTGAAATATTCTCTAAGATGCTTAGGTTTGCTAAATTTTATTCTGATATAATCAAAGAAAAAGGTACAGATATAATGGCTGATGCGTAAATACAATTCAAATTAGAGTAAAATATCTGTATGGTGTGGGGTTCGAACCCACGAGGCTTTCGCCAACAGATCTTAAGTCTGTCCCCTTAGACCACTCGGGCAACCATACAGGTATTTTACTTACATAAATGTAAATGTGTCATTTCTTTAAGTTCTTTTACACTCTTTTGTAGAATACTATTAAATTGAATACATCTTTTTTGTTTGAATGTATAGGATATATTTTAAATTCCCAAAAATCTTTATTTACATCATTTAAATTATAATTGTTAGGAATTTTCATCGCGATGTATCTAGTATAGTGATATAAATTATTGATAATAGTTATCACATTTATATTATCAAGGTATAAATCAATACTATTGGTCCGCTTGTAGTCTGTTCCACCCCAAGGAGGATCTAGAAATATAAGATCCTGTCTTAATGCGTACATGATGTGTAAGTATGAACTGTTGTAATGCTTACAATTTGGAAAATTAGTATTTTTTCTGAGTGTATTAAATACATCTCGGTCTTTTTCCACAGAATTTACAGATTTGAAATCTCTACGGAAAAAAATAGAATTACCTCCTATACACGCAGTGGCGTCTGTGATAGTGTCTTTTTTAGAGATGTACATTTTAAGTATTTTATTTATCTCATGCGCTTGTTCCCAAGTTGAATAAATGCTTTTTAAATGTTCAGGTACAATTAGTTTATACCTCATCCATTTATTGAATTAATATTAATTCTAAGTTGTTTTATCAATGTTTCAACATTTTGTAAATTTTGTTCTATATTATTAATTTCTGCTAATTTAGAATCATATGTTTCTTTCACACTTCCGTCATCTGGTGCTACTTCGAGACCTCTGGCGGAAGCTCTTGCTCTTCTTCTTTTTGCAGCATCTTCACGACCAGAACGAATCTCTAATTGTTTGAGTTTCGCATATTCTTTTTGAAGTTCCTTATTCATAGCTCTTTTGGTACTTTCTAATTCTTTTAGCGCTTTCTTAAATGCTGCGATGTCTGCTCTACGAACCTCTTCTAGATAATCCTTGTATCTTTCTCTTAAAAGTCTAGCATAAGTAAATACATGAGGGTCATAATCCGTAGGTTTAGGAACATACATCGCGTAATGACCGTCTGACATATAAAATTCGGTTGGTCCCGTCAGCAATGGTAAGGCATTCATGACACCGTTATTAAAATGTAGCGACATTGGATATCCTTTCCATCTAGGATCTCTTGCGTTGTCTCCTATTGGATAACCTTCGCGTGAATATACTATTTGACCTGTTATTTTGTTTTTTAACCAAGGAGCTCTTGTCATAAATTCTATTCTTTTTTCATTATTTTCATAGTCAAGTTCAAAATTATCCATTTATTATATACAAAATATTAAATAATAGATCATTAATATTAGAATTATTTATTATATATAATATTCTAGACATACAAAATACATCCCGATGGAAATAAAACTCTTCTATTTTGTAAAAGGAATACATTATAATCAAAATTTCTTCTAAAGTTACAATTGTATTTATGTATTTCCAGATGTAATAAAATATAACGTAGTCAATGTTTTTTAAAGTGTAATCATCAAGACCACCATTGTCGCCGTATAAAAGTACATTTTTATCTATCTCTTTTTTAATTTTTTTTTCAAAATTTGATACAATTAATCTCGATTTTACATATTCTATTTTGTCTATTTCATCTATTAATTTTTTTATACATTTTTTCATAATATTGTATATAAAAAAATAATATATATATATACCGTATATGAAACGTACTTTATCTTTAACTAGTTTGTCGGATGATATTTTCGATATAACTAAATACAACTTGGATTGCTTAGAAAAAATGATAAATATGATATCTGATTATAAATCCATGAAGTTGCCTAGTAAAAGACACAGAGTTAATTACCCTAAGAAAATGTATCTTTTACCAGATTTACTTCCTGAGTTAAAAGAATTGAACGATATGATTGGTCTAAAAAAATTTAAGAAACAAATAGTAGATCAGATTATATTTTTTATTCAGTCAACCGGTGATAATGTTATGCTTCATACTGTTTTAGAAGGTCCGCCAGGTACTGGAAAAACTACAGTTTCTAATATACTTGCCAGAATTTACTCAAAATTGGGTATATTCAAGAAGCCTAAATTCAATGTAGTCAGAAGGTCTGATCTCATATCAGAATATCTGGGTGGTACAGCAATTAAAACTATGGAAACTCTTGAAAGATGTAAAAAAGGTGTTATGTTAATAGATGAAGCATATTCTCTTGGTTCAAAATCTAGTAGCGAAGACTCTTATGCTAAAGAATGTATAGACACCATCAATCAATATCTTACCGAAAATGTGGATAAAATAATTTGTATTATAGCTGGGTATAAATCAGAACTAGATGCATGTTTTTTCTCTATGAACCCTGGACTTCGTAGAAGATTTCCTTGGACGTTCACAATAGAAAATTACACATCTCAAGAGTTGTCACAGATTTATTTTAAACTAATTGAAGAAAAAGAATGGGAAACATCTTGTGAAATTTCTGAAGTAAATGATTTAATTTCTAAATGTGTAGATGCATTTACTGGAAACGGAGGCGACATATGTAATGTAATAGAAAAAGCAATGATAATAAACATGAGAAATAATTTCGGTAAAAAAAATCTATACAACATTAGTATTTCAGAATTTAAAGAAGCTCTTGAAGCATTTGTTTCTACTAAAAAAAGACCGGAATTACCTCCATTTGGTATGTATAATTAATACGTTAAATACACCCAATTAAAATAACTGTTAATTAGTATATGTTATCATACAAAAAGATAAATTTAATGGAAATGTACATATGTGATACAAATTTAATGTATAAAAATGTCCAAGATACGTTACTAATTAAAAGTCCTATTATAATAGCGGAAAAGACCGATAATTGTCTCATTTTAAAAATTAACAATGATTCTGAAAGTCATGATAAATTCATGAATGTGTGCGGATACATTAATACATTATGTTCTATTAAAAAAATAAATACGGACTTAATAACAAATAACAGTATTATACTTAAAAAGACAAATTTATCAAAATTTTTCGATGAAAATAAAAATGGATTGTCCTTTTCAAAATTAAAAAATACACAGAAGGTTATATGTTCATTTACTTGCGTGTCTGGAAATTTTTTAATATCAGAATGTTTACTTATTAGTTAGCCACGTTAAAATCTAACATTTAAAATAATTTCTTTAATGTAACATGGGTCTCATTAAAGAAGGTATTTGCGTATATCGTCCTAATAAAGTAGACGATAATGTTTTCTTTTCTAAAATAATGGACGGGTCATCAGAAATTGCATTTCAAATTCCAAAGACTAAAATATATTTCGATAAAGACAAAGAAAAGTGTAAAATTCTTCTTGATGAAACTAGTATATCAGAATTGGAAAGTGTTTCTAAAGAAGTAATTAAAATTACCGCTGAAAAGAGTAGTGATTTTTTTGGCAAAGAAATAGACATTGATTCTTGTACAAGCTTGTACCGTAATGCCGTGAGCGATGGGAATTTATTGAATTGTTTTTACAGTTCAGATACATACTTCTTCGATAGAAAAACTGAATTAAATGTTTCAGAAATCCCTGATGAGACAACTGGTATTGTACTTTTGAAAGGAGATGTAATAGTCTATACTAAAACAGCTTTTTACATTAGATGGGAAATTCAGCAAATGAAAGTTAAAACCGAAAAGTCTTCAAGACAAAAGGAAACTTTATTAACTGAATACTCTATTATAGACATTCCAGAAGACGAAACATATGAAACTGAAAAAATAGCTAAGAAAATAAAGGAAATTAGTCTTTTTTAAACGGTGTAAAGAAATAAAACATTAATAATTATAGCTATGATTATATCATTGGAAGGCAATATTGGATCGGGTAAATCAACATTCTATAATTACATAAAAGAACATTTCTCGAGATATTATAATAAACCAGATGGGAAGCAAGTTTATTTTGTAGAAGAACCAGTTAATGAGTGGAAAGACATCAAAGACACAGAGGGTAATCTAATTGAAAATTTTTATAAATTTCCAGAAAAGTACTCGTTTTGTTTTCAGATGACCGCTTATATCTCTAGGCTTGCAAAACTTAAAAAAGTTCTTAAAACAGCTAAAAAAGATGATATAATCATAACAGAACGTTGCGTTTTTTCTGATTATAATGTTTTTGCGAGGATGTTGCATTCTACTGGAAAGATAAATGATATAGAATTCACCTGCTACTCTAAGTGGTTTGACGAATTTCTAGAAGATGTACCAGGAATTTTATTTGTTTATATTAAAACAGACTTTGATAATTGTCACTCACGTGTGATGTCTAGGTCTAGACAGGGGGAAGAAAGTATTTCAAAAGATTATCTAGAAATGTGCGAAAAATACCATAATAATTGGTTAGATCAAGAAGAAAACAAGATTACATTCAATGGAAATTTAGATACATCCCATCACGCCGAACACTTGGACATTTTGAAGCAAATGATGAATTTCGATACAAATTACCCATCTAAATTTAATCCAAACGACTCGGATGACGAACATTACAATGAATATTATTTTGACAAACCTAAATGGAATAAGAGACTCTATGATAAGACTCTTGAAGAATGTAAAAAAAGACTTAAAAAGGAGTGATATACATTTGTAATGGATGGAATTATAGATTGTATAAAAACAGTTTCAAATGAACTGGGATTTCATTATAAAGAAAATATATATCAGTCAGCTTTGTATCTTGAAATGAATCTAAAAGGATATATCACTCAAACTGAAGTAGTAGTCCCTATAATTTATAAAGGCTATTACTTGGGTTTTGAAAGAGCAGACATTGTAGTATATAGTTCAGAAGGTAAGATAACTAATATTCTTGAACTTAAATCGCAGAATTCAAGAATAACGGCTAAAGAAATTATTCAATTAAGAAAATATCTGAAGAATTTAAATTGTCAATCTGGTATACTTGTAAATTTTTTTGAAACTCTAGAAATCTATGAAGTTACTCAGGGGACAAGCCGTAAAGTGTAAAGTGACAGTCTTCATGTATATGATTAGCTTCAAATGTAAATTTATTTGTTAATTTTTTAAGTTGAACTGTGAATATATTTTCATGTGCTTCTTTGTTAGTAGGTACTTTTCTTTTATTTTTGTTAAATAAGTTGTAATACCTATATAATTTATTTAATGTCAAATTATTAACAAGATTTAGCCACATAGCTACAGTTGTTCTCCCTGAAACACCAAAGTCTTTTCTGAAATCTTTAATCTGTTTCTTTTGATCTAAAGACCTGTAAATGTGAGTAAATCTAAGTACATTTTCTATCATTTTAGAGTGATAAATACTAACTTTTTTATTTACTTTTATAATATAAGCACCTTCTACAGTAAAAACTATATGACGAAGTGTATTCATTTTGGCGAATTGAATAACTTGTGACATGTCTTCACCTGATGGCCAGCCATATTTTGTTTCTTCTGTTATGTATATACTCTTAGGATGTGTATGAAAATTTATAAGTCCTGTAGGTGTCATAACAGAATCATTGCTACCGTTGTGTATTTCATACTTCGGAGTGCTTCTCTTATTGCATATACCCTTATTACAATCACTTGTGTCTTTAAATATTATATCTCCAGCAACCTCTGTTTTCCCTTTTGAAATGTACTCTTTAATTTCTTTTACGAATTTAGGATCTAATGTCCATTTAACCGTTGTTTTATTAATTTTACATTCTGCAGACATACATATATATAAATGTATAAATGTTTTTATTTTAAAAGTTTAAAATCGTAGTTTTTAAAATATACATAAATGTAAATAGAATGTCTGAAACTCTTAACGTAAACGTTTTAGTGGCTGCTAAAGAAGAATATTCAAAACAATTAATAAACTGTATTCAGCCAGGTATTTACGATATCTTATTAAGTATATTCGAAGACTCGCAAAAAAATAACATTCGTCTTAATGTTTCATATTCTAATTTTCAAAAAGAGCTTAAAAGTGTTCCACATTGGGCGGATTACAAACTTGAAGAAAAGTTAAATTCCATTAATAGAAAATTTCCATATTTAATGGATTTAATCACGGCTATTTTTGTTAGCCATGTTAAGATTTTAGCGTGTGTTAGACTCAAGACAGATGACAAGTCGGTTAAAATTAAAGTTCCAAGTTTAAATTCTTTTTTACATAAAATTATAGTATCTTGTTGTGAACAAATTTACTACAATCCTCATAGTATACACGATGATAAGGCTAAAATGTTCATTCTAATAAACGAGTGTATACACGAAACTATTGCAAATCAGATTCCAATAGAATACATCCTTAACGAGTATCTTTCAGGAGCATTTGACGAACCTGAGACTAAGTACCCAGAAAATAATCACATTATTCAAGATGAACCAGATGAACCAGATGAAGAACTTTCAGATGAAGAAGAATTTCAACCTGAAAATAAAGAAATACCTATAATTCCGATATCAAAACCAGTACACTCTAAAGCTGTAGAGCAAATGATAACGAATAATAACGTTGAAGAGCCTAAGCCAGTTGAAGACGAAAAACAAGAAGACAGTATAGAAAATATAAATGAATTAAAAAGTATAGAACCAGACACAGAGGTAACTGTAAATAAAAAATACGACATATCCGATGACGATGAAACAGATGAAGAATCTGATGAAGAGGAAACAGATGTCAAAGAAAATACGCTTTTTTAAGTAAAATGTAATGTAATGTAATGTTAAATGTAATGTCGGGTCTTCGAGACATTTTAGAACTTCAAAAAAGACAACACTCGCGATATAATGCACTAAGAAATGACATACTCCGAAAAATGTCTGATAAAATTAGACACTTATCTAAACATGGAGAATTAAGGTGCGTTTACACAGTCCCAAGTTACACATTTGGATTTCCTGCTTATAATGTGGCTGAAATTACTACTTATTTATTCACTATTTTGAAAAATGAAGGTTTCTGTGTGGTACTTTTAGCAGATGATAAACTATTTATTTCTTGGGACATTAATGACATTAACAATCTTAAAAAACCCAAAATTAAAAAGAAAGTAAGTATATCAGATATAAAACCTTTGATTAATATAAATAAAAGATAATGGGTTGTTTATTTAGTTTGCCCGAAATTAATAACGTATCGGATGAAATTGTATACACATATGGTGTAGATTTCTACATCGAACAAATTAACGATGAGCGTGAAATGAATACAATGTTCTTTTTATGCGATTAAATGATTTAAATAAATAAAATGTACATTAGTAATGATTATACTTTCTTTTGACATTGGTATTAAAAATTTAGCATATTGTATTCTCGATACGGAAACAAATGACATTCTAGATTGGAACATTTTAGACTGCACAGGAACAAATGAAACCTTGTCGGTCATTAAAACTTTGGATGAATATCCGGACATTTTAGAAGCTGATATAGTTCTTTTAGAGAAACAACCTTCTTTTAACCCTAAAATGAGAAATATATCAACTGCTTTATATGTGTATTTTACTCTAAGAATTCAACATGAAAGAAACAATGCTTGTAAAATTATATTCTATCCAGCTAAATACAAGTTAATGTGTTCTAATACAAAAATAGAACATAAGACTAAAAGTAAATATCTTCAAAATAAAAAACTAGGCATAGAGCATACACGGGAAAGAATAAAAACCCATCAGGATTTCTTTGAAAAGCATAAGAAAAAAGACGATCTAGCTGATTGTTACCTACAAGCTATTTCATACACAAAGTTTTTTATGAAATAACCTTTTTAATGTACTCGTAAGTACAAAAAACTGAAACATGATAAGGCAAACTCCTTAAAATGTAAATAGATATTCCTCTATAATAATTTGGCACACTTGAATAGACACCCACCTGACCGTCGCGAAGTCTAGCACGTATAGTATCCAATGGATAAAATATACACGATGCAACAGTCTTAGATACCGCGGTACAAACGAATACATTGAATGTATTGTTTTCTACTTTAGATTTCATGTATTCATAAATCGGCATCTGTACAGTAAAACTTAAATTAATAAGATACGTGGGAAAAATACCACTGTAAAGATTGCTAATGCTAATGTTTATTTTTTTATTACATTGCGCCGCCTGACGAAGGACCCAAAATGGTGTAGTAAATGTACTTGCCGTACAGCATGAAATGTACGCCGCTGTAGGAGTGTTAATTTCATTTTTAAGCTTTTTGTACATCGGAAAATAAATAGACCAAAAAGTTGGGATACCTATTATACCATATTGAATACCACGGTACAAATAATTAGTACTTAATTTGATTTTATTACCCAATTGATAATTCACACGTATTGTATCAAGTGGGTTACAAATTATAGTGGAAACTATTCCCGCTCCAAGCGCTGGTAGTACTTCTTCCATAATAGTATAATCTAATTTATTTTTTTAAGTAACTATAGATTCTAAAATGTCATTTGCTAAATTTGGTTGAAATATCATACCATAATAACCACCTTGTAGACCTGTTAAAAATTCATTTATTAAGTATTTCTTTCTTAGATTCAATACACTCGGAGGATCATAATTTTTGTACATTTTTGTTATATTTCTATTTATTTCTTTTTTACGGGGTGTATTTAGTTTAATGTATTCACTTTTAATCATGGTGTAATATATACTTAACATCAGTGAAGTAACTCTTTTTCCGCATTCTTTATCGCTCAGTCGAGGACTAAGAGCATTTGGACATCTTTTAATGAGAGTCATTCTAAAATTTTCTCTCAAGTCGTCATCTTGACCTAAAAAGATGTCGTTATACATATCCTATTTAAGCTTTTTCTTGTTACCGAATGTCATGGTTCCATATGGATCTATAATGTAAAAATCTTGAATATTCTGATTTGTTTTTGATATATTCACGCAGTGTCTATTGTAGTAATTAATTAATATTTGACGCAACCCAACCGGTATCGGTGTATTTCTAGCCTGCCCGGTTGCCCATAATCTTAATAAACCATCGTTATATATACCATAATGATAAGAATAATCTGCTGGTCTTTCAGCAAATGGTTTATATCTTACAGTTGAATGAGCACCCCATGGATGATAACTACAGTGGATATACCATTCTCCATCTCCCCAAGCAACTCTTTCGTCACTAGTAGTTTCGCCAAACTTAGTGATTCTCTTCATTGGAGACTTCTTTTTACGAGCACAACGAGACTTGCGCTGCGCGGCCGTCAATTTCTGTACTAATTTGGGTGTCTTTGAATCTACTTTTTTACTTGGGCGGCAATAAGCAATACTTTCCTTAGTCTTGCGACCGCATGGTTTACGTTTAGGCCAAGCACAGGCGTCTACCCATTTTTCTTTATACCATCTTGATAAATTTGTTTTCCCTTTAGTTCCTTTGTATTTTCCTCCGGCTGCTTTGTATTCCCTTACAAGTCTTCCAGAATCATAGGCTCCCCATCTTCGACCCTTGACATCTCGTTTGATTTTTGATTTTATAGATTTATAAAGCTTTTTATTAACAACGTTGTCTGGAACTTTGTATTTCTTACCAAATGCGTTACCGGTTGCCCAATCTTCAGTAAGCCACGCGTGGGCTCTCGTGTACCATCGTGGCTCATCAAAGTCTAAGTAGTATCCGATCTTTTTCATAAGCACTTCTATGTTATCTGTAGAAACAGTTAAATTTCTTTGTACATCAGGGGAATAATTTAATCTATCTGGGTCCAATTCTATGAATTCTGATAGAATGTGTTCTAAAGTGTTGTACCAAAGTTCATCATCGTCAAAATCTTCAGTAGTAAGTGTATCAGCGGCTAAATACAACCAATTTGCGGTTTCTTTTCTACCTGGATTTAATACAGTCCATGGGGTACCCCCTTTCATTTGTTCATCAGCATAAGCTGGATTTTCATACACCGCATTTAAGTTCCATAGAATATTTTTCAAGTTTTTCTTGGTTGGTAAATTTTTTCTAGCAGTTTTTCCTCTTTGAGCTGCGGAAATTTTAGAGGCCGAGTAATCCTTTAAATTTCTTTTTAATTGGGGTTCAATGAAATCAATAGAAGGATCTCTTCCAGTTTTATCGCGGAGGAAATTGGCAATGTCACTATAATTCTTCATATCCTTTACGGTTCCGAATGACAACTTTTTGCTACCGACAATGTTTTTTGGAAATTTACCGGTTTTATTAAATGAATTCAACCGCCGTTTATAATCTGCAAGACTGGCTTTAACGCTTGGTTTGTTCCACAAGATGTACATGGATAAGTATCCAGGTTTCATTGGGTCATTTGTACGAAGATCTTTTTTATGACGAGATATGTATCTTTCACGACGTTCCTTGTCCTTATGAATGGTATAATCAGACATTCCTGCCGCTCCAAACTTACGGGTGTACATCTTATCATTTTTTTCGAATGTAATTTCATACTTCTTGGAGCTTCCTTTAAGTTTTTTAAAACTCTTTACCTTTATCATTATTATATACATTACATAAATAATTCATTTAAAATTGTAAATCCACATTTCAGCATGTGAAGGTACTATAACTTGTTTAGTAAAAGAGTGTTTTTCCATTGTGCTATCGATAGTTTTAATATAGTCTAAAAGATATGGTTCTCCTGTCAACATTACTTTTTTAGGTGTATAATTAGTGGCAATGTCTACTATAATAATTCCTTTTTTTGCGACTCTTTTAGCATTTGCTATAACTAATTTATGTGCGTAAACAGGCATTTCATGAAAAGCAAACATGCACGTGATGTAATCATACTCGTTAGAGTTTCCAAATGTCTCTGCATTACCAAATTTATACTCTCTACCTGAATTATAAATATTGGCAAAATTTAGCATTTCACTGGATGTGTCAATCCCTATGTTATTTGGTTTCGTGGAGTATCCGGTTCCGCAGCAGATGTCAAGAACAGTTCCGTCTAGATTTTCATAAACTTGTTCACGAATATTTACAGAATTATAAGCTTTAAAGTCTATAAATTTTGTAAATAAAGGAGATATACTCGCATGAAGTAGCCCACCAACTCCAATATTACCAAAATTATGAATATTGTCATTATAATAGTAAGGTTTTAGAAAAGAAAGTATCAACATACCTATTTATATATTATTTCTTTATACACGTGTTAAATAAATAAAATAAATGTATGTATTTATTATTATGTATACGTTAGCAAAATTCTTAGCAAAAACACTTTTATTATACAATTCTGAAATTACTTTATTTCCACCAGATAAAGGCAATAATGCTATTATAGCGTTTGCGGGAACTCAAAACGCAAGAGATGTACTTTTTGATGATCTTAGTATTTTACCTCAAAGATGGCCTTATTTTACTACCGATGTTCCTAGAGTTCATGGAGGTTTCGCTAAAAGAACTAGAAAGTTGTTAGAAAGGTCAAGTTCTTTTATAGACAAATACGACGATTACATCTTGACGGGTCATTCATTGGGTGGAAGCTGTGCTATTTTAGCAGCATCTGAATTACAGTCTAGAGGTAAGAATATATCAAAAGTAATTACTTTTGGCTGTCCAGGCGTGGGATTAAATAGTTTTATAAAATACTACATTTCTCAAGATTTATGGGATAAAACTTACAATTATTACACATATAACGACATAATATTTCATTTGCCAAATGTATATAAGCACGTAGGTAATTTATTATATCTCGAATCTTTCACAGATAATTCTATTGAAAACCATGACTTATATGTATATTATCATTATCTTTGGGTAAATGAATACATTAAAAACACATATTAAAAATAAAATGTAATATAAAGTAAATACAAATACATTATAAATGAAAAATATACAACTTACAATAAAACCGTTCTCTTTGTGGCTTTCTTATAATATATTGTCTCCGAATGAAATACAGGAGCTTTTACCAGATGGCATGAAATTAGCAAAAGTTAAGATACTACAAGAAGATAAACATGCCACGCATAAATTAATGTACAATTGTTACAACTTAGACTCTTTTTGGATGAAAGGCGCCAGACTTGAAATAATGACAATAGCTAAAAAAGAAGATCAATTACATTTCGTTGTATTAGATTGTATTACTAATACAATGCAGTGGAATCCTATAGACGGCATTGAAGGACCAAATGGCGTTATTAAATTCAACTATAAAAATGAATTATTGAATTATAATATACTCAGACAGAAAGAATTCTTAGACATCACAGGGATTGCTTTAGGAGTCGCGAATATGACTAAAGAGTTTGCAGTCGAATCTAATTACGCATGTTATTTTAAAAATGCTGACTGGCCAGTTAGCCTTACATTTAATGAAGAACAGATTATGACACCTGTTAGAAAACTTAGACTTTTAAATATTAAGAATGATTTTTGGTCTAAGTTTAGATATAAAAAGCCTTCACATGTATTTTTTCACGAACACCCTATGGTTTTCAAAACTTATTAATAATCTACTGTATTTTCGATTACAAGTCTATTTCTTAGATTTATAACATCACTTGTGTTTTTAAGAATTTTAATAGCTTGATCTAGGCAATGATCTAGAATTTCTTTTATTCTCTGTTCCTTTTTAAATGTAAAAAGATCACTATTTGAATTAGAAACTATATAACTTTCAAACATATCAATATAAGTATTAGCTAGATCAGTAGCAACCATAAGATCATTACTAGCTCCGGTAGAAACGTGTTCATCGTCCATTTCTTTAAACACATTTTTACCGACTTTACCGTATAGCATTTCTGCCGCTCTTCCTCCGAGAACAGCTATAATTCTAGCAAAATAGAAACCTTTAGTAGGAAATTCAAGGTAAAAATCTTTTGGTGTAAAAAGGGTATAACCACCTGCTCCTCCGGTATTTGCATTCATAGTAACCTTTTGGAGATTAAAATACTTCTCAAAATGCTTAATAACGACGGCGTGTCCGGCTTCATGAAGAGCTACTAAGTTCTTGGTTTTAGGATTACGGGTATCATACTTTTTTGGTAATCCAATTGTCATTTTTTCATAAGCATCCAAAACAAGTCTGTCATTGATAGTACTTATATTTCGCCGGACACTAAGAATAGCCGCCTCATTTGCCAAATTAGATATATCAGCACCTGAAAATCCAGATGTTAATTCAGAAAGTTTATCAAAAGACAAATCTGTATTCTTATTATTGAAATGAATTTTAGCTATTTCCTTACGTTCTATTTTATTTGGAAGAGAAACCTTTACTTTTCTATCAAATCTACCAGATCTTAGTAGAGCAGGATCTAATGTGTCTATCCTGTTAGTTGCCGCCATTACTACAATTCCTTCTGTTTTTTCAAACCCATCCATATTTGTAAGAATCTGATTAAGGGTTTGTTCACGTTCGTCATTTCCACCCGAATTGAAACCAGAACCACGTTTACCACCTATAGCATCAATTTCATCAATAAATATTACACATGGGGAATTTTGTTTCGCCTTTTCAAAAAGTGCTCTTACACGTTGCGCTCCTACACCGACAAACATTTCTACAAATTGTGATCCACTTGCGCTTATAAAATTAACCTTAGCTTCTCCAGCAACCGCTCGCGCCAAAAGTGTTTTACCAGTTCCTGGATCCCCTTCAAGAAGTACACCCCTTGGAATTTTTGCCCCAGCATTCTCATACGCCTCGGGTTGATTTAAAAAGTCTACAATTTCATAAAGTTCCTCTTTTGCTTCTGGAATACCCGCGACATCGGCAAATGTAGTATTAACATTTAAATTGATGTCTATTTCATTTTGTTTATTTAGGAAATTCATTGGACTATTCATTCCTCCCCTAGAAGTCATAAAATTTAAAATTGCCATAAAAACTACGTAACCGACAACTAACTGTACAAAAAATGGGATTTGAAAACCTTGATTACTTAAATCAAAAACTTGAAAATCTACGTGATTAGAAATCAAAGTATTCACAAGATTATCCGCTGTTTCCGGTATGTATTTGTAGAAATTAATAATGTCAGATTTATCATGTAAAACAGCTACATTTTTATCTTCTACTAGTGCTGCCACGTCCACATTTTTAACATTATTTTGAAACTCTGCATAAGAATATTGATGAATGGGACCTTTTAGGTTCTGTATTAACTCATAAGGTTCTACCATTACCACATTTGACCTTGGTTTAAAACTCGGTCTTATAAAAGAATAAAGCAAAGAATAGATAATCATTTGAGATGTATGTATATTAGTTTTAAATTAATTTAAAAAAAAATACTATTTATAATAAATGTTGCAATTAGTATTAACCTCGCTTTCTTTTATATTACCACCTAGCTCAAACATTGTATTTTTTTCAGGTGGAAATTCTTTTATGCCCACTGCTATATACACTAATTTTTTAGATAAGCTTAGCGATGTAGCAGATGTTAAACCAATTTCTAATAAATTGAGATACAATGAAGAAGATAATATTGTAAATCAACTTCTAGAGAATCATATAACATTAGACAACACATGTGCCGTGTCTCATTCTTCTGGTGCCGCCACGCTTCTTAATCAGTGTTCTCGGTTCAATGTTAAGAAGTGTGTACTATTAGATCCAGTTGATAACAATGATTTATTCAATAAGAATAGACCAAACTTGAAAAACTTTGGAGAATTTCTTATCATCAAGGCTGAAAATAGTTACAAGTGGTCTTTTAAGAATGAAAATGGATTTCTTCCAAATGTCAAGGTACCTTTTATCCCATTCGGAAATTTAGACACGGATAAACTAACAAGCAAAACTGTAATAACTATTAAAGATTTTGGCCACTGTGATATTCTAGATCAACCATATAGCGACTATATGCATGAAACTTTCGCAAAAGGAACCCCTGATCGTAAGAAAGCTAATGTATATAAGAAAAAGGTAGTTGAATTGATAGAGCTTTTTATGACCGGAAATTTAAATGATTATACTGTAAATGCTACACTATCAGAAGCTGACATAGAATATACTATCTCGTAAAATTCATGTAAGGGACTACATTGGAAAAAATAAAAAAATCATTCAAGATGTTATTCTCGAAATAAGGCAACTGTGTAAATGCTAATGTAGCTATAATACTTGAAGCTACGCATAAATTGAAAGTGGTTTCTTTCCCAATAGATGTCGGTAATGTAGTAACATTTTCAAAAAGGTCTTCAGATGTGTCTGTTATGTCTGCGAGGTTTGTTAAAGCAAATATATTTAGCCAGAATGGAAGTACAAATACATTCTCTATTCCTGTAGTGACAGCCCATAAAGAGGCTACATAAAAAGGTTTAACAGGAAAATCCAGTCTTTTGATGTTTTTATACATGAACGTAGAAAGATACAGCATAAGTAGTGCAACTTGATGTGTGTAAAACAACATTGTTATAGTAGAAATAATGCTAGAAAATAGTAAAAATTCTGTAGTATTATCTCTAATCATTCCAATTTCCTGGGCATCACGATATCTATCAAATTTATACACGCTATATGCTAAAAGACCATTTAAAATGTAAGTTTCATCCGTGATATGTGAATTATATACACACAAATTAGCTGTTTCCGCTATCACATTAACTGGTACAACCATTTCTAATCCTGACAAAAGAGTTTTCATATTATATTAATGTATCTAAAAGATTATAATATTTTGAAAGAATTACACCACCCATTTCATCTCCTTCTCTTAGAACGTCTACTATTTTAAGAATAATTTTCTTTTTAATAGTAGGATCAATATCTGAATGTAATAAATTATCTATAAGTCTTTCATTATTGGTTAACATTAGATGACTAAACCAGTCTAACTGCGGAAGTAGACCCGTTGTGTCTTCTACTATTTTTATTTTGATGTCTTCGGGTAAATTATGAAGAATACTTCCCGTTACTTCTGGAACTTGATGGAAAAATGGCACTATAAATGAATTTATTGGAGAAATTAATAAAAACATTACAATTTTAAACAATCTCATACTACATTACACTATACATTTATTATTTTATACAGATTTATTTAAATTTATCAATATTTTCAGGAGCTAAATAAGAATCCTTACAAATTTTTCGGGTATTTCCAAGCTCATTTGCAGTGTAGTCTATCCCCTGGAGTATCTGTTTTTTTCTTTCCTTCTCTGTATTTCCTTTTTTAAGTTTTTTCATAAATTTAAGGAATATCTGATTTGCTCTGTATGTACGAATGTCTTTACACGTGACATTAGAATTAACTTTGTTTCTTAGAAATGCATTTAAATCAGCACTGGTGATACATTTTCCATAATTGTCATAAAATAAATTTGGACCTTTAATTTTTTTAACACGGTCTATGAATTTCAAACTTTTATCAGATTTTATTTGTTTTGTATGTTGAATCCCTTTTTTACCGATGAATTTAAGTTTATCACCGTTAAGATGACTTTTAAGAAGAGTTGTTATACCATAAGAACCGTTTTCTTTTTTGTACATTTCATTACCAACACGGATATTTAAGTCTTCCATTATTTTAATAACATTTGCTATTACACAATCTCTAGAAAGATCATTTTGTTTAATGAAATTATTTATTACCCTAGAGTAATGGTCATAATTAAAGTTCTTCATTTTATTGAATTTCTTTTTCTTTGATTTTTCAGTCCAGTCTGCGTGATAAATGTACTGTTTTCTACCTTTGATGTCATAACCTGTTGCTTGTATTTTAGCTTTGTCAGACTTATCAATTTTAACAGATGTCCACATCGGTGGAATTCTAAGTTTTTTAATTCTAGTGGTATCATTTGGGTTATCTGTACTGTATGCAAACCCGGTTTTTGTTTTGCGCCGCGTAATGTACATATATAATTTAAAGATATTTTAAAATTATAATGTAAATGAGAAATACAATCTTAGTTTTATTTCTAGGACTTTTAATTAAACCATTTTCTAATATAATCTTCGAGAAGTCTAACGAAGATTGTGTATCTGTTGCCCCATCTGGTGTATCAGGGTTTTGGCAAATTTTACCTAGAATTAGAAAAATAGCAAGAGATAAGAAAATACTATGTGCTTCGTCTGGATGTTTAGCAAGTGTCGCAAAAGATCTTGATTTTCATTATACATACAATCTTGCTTCTTTTTTGAAGTATGAGAATATTTCTTACCAAGATAAAAAAAATGAATTTATCAAGATAATTACAAAAAAAATCAAAAAAATTCCACACATAAGTATCGTTACAATGGACATGTTCGGAAATTGTTATAAATCTATCGCAAAAAATAAAACTCACCTGATGCAACTATTAGTTGAGACGTCTGATATTCCTTATTTTACCACAAGAAACCCTGGTAAAATGATGGACGGGATATTTTGCTTCTATAAATTAGACAAATGTAAAACAAAAATTAGGCACTCTTTTAGTTTAAAAGTTCTTCTAAATTTGTTAAACTTAAATCTTACGGAGTTAGAAATTATGGAATTGTACAATTACAATGGTATTTAATTTAGAGAAATGATATATAAATTTGTAAGTATGTCTGTTTGGAACATTCTTCTAGTAGATGCATCAGCTAGCATGTCTTCAAATGTAGAATCTGTTAATAAAGGAATAGTAGATCTTTTCGTAGAACAAAAGGAAAATAAAGATCGTTTTACATTCCTAACTTTTAACACAGCTATTAACAGTGTAATTGACGCAGACTTCAATGAAATTAATTGTGAAAATATTGTAAAGTGTATTGTAAATCAAGGACTTACCGCTTTGTATGATGCTGTGGGTCACGTATATGAGATGGTGTTGAACGAATGTCCTGAAAATGTTAATATTACTGTTATAACAGATGGTCACGAAAATTCCAGTAAGACACATACATTGACGTCTCTCAAGACTCTAAGGGAAAAAATTGATAAAATGTGTAATATAAATGTTACGTTTATCTGTGAAAATGAAGATGTATTGAATAATAATTCAGCAATTATTTCACATGCAAATGAATCATGTGAAGTATCTGGTGATTATTCTGAAGCTTTTAGGACGGTTTCGAGAACAATGTCAAATATTAGACACCCAAGTGCCGTACAGAGTTACATTTCTGAAGAAAATGAAAATGAAAATGAAAATGAAGTATCAATGTCTGAACCAATTGTTAAAAGGCAAAAGTCCTACAGTTCAAAAAAAAGGCCTCGCTTATTCTTCTGAGTTCACTTGTTGTAAGATTGTGTAAGTATTCCGCGAATCTATTGAAATGTAGACCTCTTGATTATTATTAAGAAGTTTCATTATTCTTTTTTCATATTTTTTGTTTTTTTTGCGCTTTCTTCTTTCTTCTGATCTTTCAGTAACTAACATTTCAAATTCGGTATCATTGTACTCATTTTCATGTTCGTCGTAAGAATCTGGATCTTCTGTTATTTTATTTCTACAGAAGGGACATTCATTTTTTTTAAGACTATTATTACATTCTGAACATAGAAAATGAATACAAGGTAAGAATACAATATTTTCTAATGTTTTATTTTCCATACAAATAGAACACTCTAAATCCATTAATTTAATTATAACCGACATTTTTTAAAATAAAAATAAAAGGAAGTTATATTTTACTTATTATAAGTTGACATTCGATACCCTCTTGGTCCTGATAGAGTAAAAGCACTCATATTTCCTCCGCCTAGGAATTTATTAGATATAACTCCGAGTAAAATGAAACCGACTAAATAACTCCTTAAAGCCGAATAAGTATCTGCTGCTTCATTATTCTTGCGCGTGATTTTAGGCAACTGTGAAAAAATCCAACCTCCGATAAATGTGGCAGCTATCAAAGCATTATCTTTAGAAATATTTGATCTTAAAAGACCATAGTATACCATTAGTCCTAATATAAAAGATACTAAAATTTCAGTTAGGAAGTCCATTTATATTTAGTAAATATTTTAAATTATCAACATTTCCATTTTGTATTACAATTTGTACAAGTTACATAAGTTGTCATCGGTTCATCAGCTGAACGAGTTTGCATCTGATAATATACTGTTTTCATAGATTTACATTTATTACATTTAAACAATCCGTCCTCTGCCGCCATTTGTTTAACAACTATTTTTTCAAGATTTTTAGACTTCAAAGTTTCCCATAGATCGGGATTAAGTTCTTCCCTTGTTAACTTTACGAGTGAATATGGATCAACGTGTCCATTTTTAATCTTTGAAATCAAAACATTAGCATTTGTTGTATATGAAATATTAGCCAAAAGTCTTCTAGCATTAGTAGAGTAATACTTAATGAAATGAGAGTCCGACCATTTTAATGAATTTCCATTCTTTTTAGACAATTCAATAGCATTATTAAAGATTCCTTTTTCCATATTTATAACTATGACATTGTCTTGAGCTATATTTAAGAATTCGGCACATTTCTTAATGAATGTTTCTCTGCGATAAGACATAATTAATTGAGAAGTAATGTAATTTAATGTATTATAAATTTATCTAATTATATTTGTTTTATGTAAAAAAATACATTTAAAACATTTAATTATAATTAAAATGGACACGGTGAACAAAGAAACACAGTTTGATTTTTTTAAACTATGGATAACCATTGTTTTGGCTTTGTTTTTTACATTTGGAACAGCGGGTCTTGTTATTTATTATAAGTTTTTTAACAACGAATAAAAATAAAATGTATATATAAACAATGGCTGATGATGAAGAAACTAGTGACATCCCCTGGGGTCTAATATTTCTTGGATTTTTCATGTTAATTTTGGCGGCATTTTTCTTTATGGGGGTTTCTGCTTTCGACCAGGCTACCTATCAACCTTCTTATTCTAAACCTAGAGTATTTGATAACACGGTAGAAAATCTATTTGGAAGTTCAGACTTTTCTTATAAACCCGGAGCTTCTCTTATGAGTGCTTAATTTACATTTTTTAAATATACTTAAATACAAAAATTAATACATTTTAAAATAAGTATGATCAGGCGACTGTTTATTGAACAGGCTGAAATGTCTGCTCTGAAATCTGATATGAATTTCAATCATGGTGCCGTGGTTATTCACCGTGGAAAGATTCTATCAACCGGATACAATTACTACTACGAACACAAATGTAATTCTAATTATAGAGAGTCTGTACACGCGGAAGTTAGTGCTATCAATAACGCGCTTAAAAAAATTCACGCGAGCGAACTCAAGAAATGTGAACTCGTTATAATTAGAGTTAATAAACAGGGGGAACACCTAAATTCAAAACCCTGTTGTAATTGTGAAAAGTTTATCAATAGATTCAACATCAAAAAGGTTTTTCATTCTTAATTTTTAAAAAAACATATATTCATCATGAGATACAATCCTGATATAACTGATAAATTGGAAAGGGCTGGTTTATATTTAAAAGGAAAAGCATAAAAAATAAGAGTGGCTAAAACAGTAAATAAAATTAAACCATATATTCCATATATAGCAAGGTCTTTATCGTCATAAACGCTTCCATATACAATGGCAAACGAAGAAATCAGCTCGAAAAGACCAGCTAAAAGAACTAACATTTGACTATAATCTACTATGCCTTCGGGTAATTTAGTAGCTAATCTAGCTGATTCAGATGCACCAAGAGAAGAAACTTTTGTTCCTCCAGAGATGAAAAACATAAGTAGAAATACTATTATAGCAAATAATGTTGTATTCTTCATTTAATTTATTATATATGTATATTTTAAATTGAGAATGTTGTTATTTTTAAATTTACGTAAAAAAGATTTTACAGCGTATAAGTACAGATACAACCTTCAAGAGTATGTTCATATTCATCATATAATACCATTGGAATGGAGATCTAAAGCAAATTTAAAAGAATATGATGTAGACATGGGTTACAATCTAATGTTTATGCCAAATAAATTAGGCATTTCTAATATTAATACAGTCAGAAGAAATCACGAAGGTGGTCATATGAAGTACAATAAATACATATGTGAAAGATTAGAACACGAATGTCCTTTTAAAATTAGTCATGAAGTAAGGCATAAATTAATGAACGATACATTTGTACCTTGGAAATGATTGGAATTAAGCTTTCGCCCGGGATCGAACCGGGGTTAGTGGATTCAAAGTCCACGGTCATAACCTCTAGACCACGAAAGCTTGATTACAATGTAATTTTATTTTCCGTTGCTGGGAATTGAACCCAGGTTGTGTGGGTGAAAGCCACAAGTCCTAACCACTAGACTACAACGGAAAGTAAAATTAATATACTCCTCCATTCGGGATCGAACCGAAGACCTTGCGGTTAACAGCCGCACGCTCTAACCAACTGAGCTATGGAGGAGTGTATTAATTAAAATACTTTTTTTGTATTTTTTAAGACTTTTTCTTAATCATATCGTAAATCATATTAGCAAGTGCTTTATCCGCTTCAAGAAGTTCTTTTAGTTTTTCTGGGTTTTCCATGATTTCTTTGATGTACAGTGCGTGATCTGCGGCGTCCATTGTAAATGTAAATGTAAATGTAAATGTTTCATTTCTTTAAATGTATTTTTTAAAACAGGATTTATGCATTTGTCTTCCTTTCCAATCGTTTATTATTGTAGGCATATATTTACCGCACACTACACAATTTCCGTTGAAAAAATCGGGATCATGATAAGACTGATTAAGAAGTCACTCGTCGGTAACATCAACCTCTTCTTCCTCTTCATCTTCGGAGTCTACAATAGAGTATCCAGATAGCTTGTTGCTCTTGTAAATCTTTGCCTGTACAAGCTTGTATCCTACGCCAAACTGTGTCTTGCCTACAAACCATACTCCAGTAGTCTGGATAAGGCACACAGCCTCGCAACCACGAGGAATAGCATCACTGTTAAGTTCGCCATTTTCATCGGTAATGTTAATTTCCTTCTTGTTCTCATCATAAAGCTTAAACTGGGCCTCGCCCTTCTTAATATCAAATGGAAGCTTCACCTTGAGATTAGAAGGCCACTTTGAATCCTTTGGAAACTTCTCAGCAGACTTATAAAATTCATTTACAAGTTCACTGCTTAGCTTCTTACCGAACCAGGCATCACTCTTAGTAGGCATTTCCTTAGCAGCATCGTCAATAGCGCGAATATTATTGGTAAGCTTATGTAGTTGCTCGTTCTGAGTATCTGCGTTAGCCAAAGCCAGAGAAATGTGGTACTTTACTGGACCATTTTCTGGCTTAGAACTGTCGATACCAAAGGGAATTCGTACCCGACAAGTTTGAAGGAAAAAAGGACCAGTATTATCGCCGTTGTTGTAATTTACAAGAACGCTCTGTCCTCCTAGCTTATTCTGCCTTGGCGGCAAGAAAGTAACCTGTTCCTTGTCAAATTCGTGAGCGAGTAGAATGTTGTTGCTGGCCATTGTGTATCTGTTGATAAATGTATCTATTTTTTCTCTTTAAGTTAGTTAAATTTCTGTAAAAAAAATACACTTTTAAATTTAAATGTACGCAATTTTATTGATTGTACTTATCATTGTATTATTAGAAATTTACAATTTAATACCTGAGAGAAACTCCGAAAAAATACCTGAAAACGATAATGAAAATATATATGAAAATGATGTAAAATTTAACGAATATCTAGTAAAAACAGATACAAATGTGTTACATTATGCTGGAAAGATACTTATAAAAGAAAATAACAATATAATATTGAAGTACAATGACGAAAATATACTAATGGAAAAAGGTATCATTTATAACCTGAAAGACAATTTTGAGATTGAAATAATAAATATTGATAATAATGATATATATTACTATTACATAAGTTCATGAAGATAATTCCATGTTCTGGTAATCACGTATTTACGGTTATAATTTTACACGGACTTTATCAAGAAACTTTAGAAATTGAATATATGATTAAAATTGTTAATTGTGATTTTATAAAGTGGATAATTTTAGAAGGAAAAGGTACAAAGTGGTACAATTATTACACACAAAGAGATAATCATCACCGACACGATAAAATAAATTACACTCAATTTAAATGTTCCTGTAGGTATCTCAAGATGATTATAAAACGTGAACTAAGATATATCCCAAGCGAAAAGTTATACATAGTAGGAATTTCACAGGGAGGTACAGTATGTATCAATACAGCATTAAGTCTTAAAATTAAATTAGGTGGTATAATTTGTATAGATACAATATTTTTATCTGACTACATTTCTGACATCTTTTTTGTAAAACAAAAATTTAACATTCTTATTTCTTCAAAAGATAAGATTTACAATCCAAACTTTCAAAAAAATTGTTACGATCTTCTTAGGTTTTTTGGAAATGAAATACAAATTACTGAAAGAAATAAAAAACACTGTGAAGACATTCCTGAAATATGCGATTACATACACTCTATTTTTACAGAAAAATAATTTACTTAAAAATTAAATACAATAGTACATTATACACCATGAATACAATTGAAGAATATACACTTGATGAGCGCGCTGAGAATGATCTTGAAATGCTAGAACTTCTCGAACAAGAACGAAAGTGGAATGTTATTTCTAATTTTAAAGAATTTATTTCAAAGGAACCTGAATTTACATGTATTAACAATTTGTCCAGTCAAGAAATTCTTAATGTAATTGAAACAACTACATCTAATAAAAATAATAAAGAATATCCAGAATGGCAAATATCATTTCTAATTGATCTTATTAATGAATTGGGGTACATTTCATTTGATATTAACTTTGTTAAAAATGTTTATGATAATATTTACGATAGATTGTACATTTAATCAAATAATTTTTGTCGGAGTACAGGATTTGTTTGATAAAACTCATTGTATTTTTTACTTTCATTAAGAATGGTTACTGTACTTAGACTGCTCTTGGTTGCTAAATTAGCTAAAGTAAAAAACTTGTCGGTATTTTTTGAAATAAAATAAATTAAACCGTACATTTGTTTATCCTTTAGAGGATCTTTTAGGTAATCTTTCATATCACGTTTAACTACTTTAATTTTATCTTGAATTTTTTGAGGAAGTGTAATGTCGCTATTAGATCCAATTGGTACAGAAATGTACTTTTCGAATGATGTTCCCCTGAAGATATCCTTTAATCTGAAATTATAATAGTATATATCACCAATAAGTGTATCCGTAATGCTCGCTAAACGTTGAATGGATACGTTAAAATTATTAAACACCATTGGGTAATAAATTACCCATGCTAAAAGTGCTTTTCTTTCTTTTCCCGTTAGTGTTTTATTTGAAACGAGTACATTGTACCACATTGAAATAATTTCTTTCTCTACTCTTTCAAATAAAATTGGGTTGTAATAAACTCTTAACTTGTCTAAAATTTCATTTAAATTTTTTATACCATTCGCTATTCTTTGCTCTTCTAAGTCAGATGACAACCAAGTGTTAACTTTAGAAAGGTCTCTAGAGACTATTTTTCCGTCTTTCATTACGTTTATAACTAGCGTTCCGGGTTCTATGAAAGTACCGGTGGAAAAATTTATGTCTTGTTTAAATGTTTTATATGGATTGATATTTAAGTCCGATTTTGCTGTTCCACATTTATTACAAATTTTTTCATGATTTGAATATATTATGTCACTTGAATTACATAATTCACAGATGTCTTGTAGTTTACTGTCTTCTTGTAAATCTATGACAGGTTCTGTGATTATTCCCTGTTTCTTAAGACATTCTAAAAGATATTCTTTTTGTTTGTCACGGCTTTTACCAGATATACTCTTCTGTAATAACAATGCGGTCAATTGCTTTGACATACTTAATTATAATTAATTATTTTATTTTGTAATTATAAATAAGAATGCAATTAATCTATGAAGCGATTATTGTCGGTATAGCATTTGTAATATTTGGAAATGTCGCGGCATTTCTCGTAGGTCCGTTTTTTAAAGTAGATCTTCCAGAGGAATGTAAAAATTGGAATAAATTTTATGCTATGGAAATTACTCTTTTTGTAGCCGGTGTTCTTGGTCATCTTGCTTTTGAATTTTCAGGTGCTAATAAGTGGTATTGTAAAAATGGTTTTGCCTGTATGAGATAAAAATTAAAATGTGTAAATTAAAATTATTTAACAACAAAGAGCCCACGCGGGGGATCGAACCCCGAACCTCAAGATTAGAAGTCTTGCGCGCTATCCAATTGCGCCACGCGGGCTCTTTGTTGTTTTAAAAAGTGAAATCATCTGGTACATCACCAGTGAATAATGGTGCGTAAAATTTAACTATTTTAATGTCCGGATAAGGTGTTTTGATATTTATATTATTAATGTATTTATTAGCATAAACCAGTGCTTTTTTGTGTCCCATTCTAGGTTCATTTAGAATGTAATACATATATAGTATGTAATTTAATTTTTTTCCTAAATGTTTTTTACAAATTTTCTTTTTAATTAAGCGCTCTTTGGATTGCGAACAACGCGCTTCTTTGGTGGAGCCTTTGGGGGCTCTTCCTTTGGGTCATCGACTACAACGGCAGCGTCTGGAACAACATCAACTGGAGGAGGCTTCTTGCGGGCAGACTTAGGCTTAGTATCGGCTACTGGAGCGGGGGGCTCCTCAAGAGCCTTCTTGTCCTTCTCGGACATTGGGAAATGAGGCTTGAGGTAACGCTGAATATTGAAAAATGTAACGGGCTGATCTGGATCGCGAAGTAGAGCCTTAAGTGCTAGACCCTCTGGCTTCTCAGTTAGAAGCATGAAACGACGGTTAGCTGGATCCTGTAGTTCGTGCTTCTTGATGTAATCGTTGATACCCTGTGTAACATCTCGGCGCGAGTGCTCTGTATCAGGCTCAAAACCTAGAAACTTACATAGCTCGTTGGAAATAGCTACTGGCTTGTGAAGAGCAGATGTCTTTGGAGGCGCATCTGGATCAACTTCCTGAGGAGGCTTGCGCGCGCGCTTGCCCTTATTTACCTCCTTCTGTAGAACCTTCATGCGTGCACTGAGACTCTTAGTAGTCTCCATGAGAGCCGAGAAATCCTTAATTACAAGATCAAACTTCTCATGAGTTGTCATTGGAGAAACAGTTTCCTGTGAATCGGTCATTTTCTTTTGTTATAATGTATTATATCATTTTTCTTTAAGTATGTTTACCCCGTGCGTTTAAATTAAAGCTACTAAAAGAAATAATAGATGTATATTTTAATTATGGAAAATACAATTGAACAAGTTGCTGACTTTATTAAGCGTTATAAATCGGTTTCTAATGTAACATTTACTATTGGAAAATACACAGAAGAATTTGGTTTTGAAAAACAATTATTTCATAGGGATAAATATGAATCTATACTAGGTTTACTCAATTCTAATCCAAATTGGGAGGAAAAGAAACAAAATAACCTCGAAAAATTTAATTCATGTCCTTATAAAATTATTGACACGATTATTTATAAAATTAAAAATAGCCCATACGATCTTATTGTAACCGCTGAAAGTAAAAGAACTCAGGAAATTTATGTTTCGGATGATTACATAAAAAAAGAACTACATTTCCTAAGGAAGTATCATACATTTCAACTTGAACATCAATATAGTATATCGAATGGAGATATATATAGTTTTATATTAAAACTACATTGTAATTCAAACCCTGATACTTACAATTCTCATTCTAGTTTACTTAAAATAATAGACATTATAAAAGTATTAGACGAGTGTAAAACAAACGAATATGTATTTGAAAAATTGTAAAAAAAAAATTAACTTAAATAAATAACATATTTAAATATACAATATGACTACTTTTAACTTCGTTGGTTTTAATGAACAGAATAAAGCTATCACCCGTGAAGACATTACTAGAATTACAGGATATAATCCTATTAATGTTTTAACCTACCAGAAAGCTTTTATTCATAAGAGTGTACTTAGGTTTTTAAGCGATACAGAACTGAAAAATTCCTATGAGCGATTTGAATTTTTAGGAGATTCTGTTCTAAATCTTATTATCGCAGATTTTCTATTCCGTAAGTATCCAAATGAAGAAGAAGGGTTTTTAACAAAAATTAAAACCAAATTGGTTAATGGTAAAACATTGGCATATTTTACTAAAATGTTAAATCTAGATCAATTTTTAGTTATCAGTCAAAATGTAGAAAAGATTAATGGGCGAAAAAATGATCGTATTCTTGAAGACATATTTGAAGCATTTTTATGTTCTATACATTTAGATTTAGGATATAAATATGTAGAACATTTTGTACTTAATTGCGTTCTTAAATTTATAGATTTTGATGAAATTCACGAAGATAATAATTATAAAGACATTTTACTTAGAAAATGCCAAAGGATGCTTCAAATTAATCCAGAATATGAACTGATTTCTACAACTGGACCAGGACACAAGAAAATGTTTACGAGTATAGTTGTAATAAATGGTACACGATATTGTACGGGTGTTGGGTGTACAAAGAAAGAATCAGAACAAATAGCTTCCAAAAATACACTTGAAATGTTCTAAAAAGTTTATATAATATTTTCAAATACAATTTCAATTATATCATCTGGTAGTTTATTGAAATGATTTAAAGAAGAGTGTATGTTCTCTAGATATATATAATTATACCAATTAGAATATTTTTTAATAAAAGCAACTTCGTTGTATTCTAGAAGTATATTCGTTACAGTTAAGGCTGGAGACCAATTAGTATAACATGTAAAACTATTACAGCAATAACATTCATTATCGTTCAATTTTAAAAACTTAGCTTTTGCCCCATACATACATGTATAGAAGAAATATAAAACTTTCGGATCAAATTTTTTATTGATATTTATTTTAGACAAATACATGTCATAATTATTTGCTAGATCGTGGTAGTAAATTTTATAAGGTTTAAATGGATAATTCTCTGGAATCATAAGTCTTAATAAAATTTCATTATTCATTTCAATCTGTAGGATATTTACTTCATCAAAAATTATATAAAATTTTAATTTATCAAAAAATGTTCTAACATGTTCATTACAATCAAATGTATTTATTTGTTCTATTTCCTTATTAACTCTTTTAATAGACATGTTTTTATTATCTAATAAATTATCTCTTTATAAATGTAAAATTTTTAATGAGCGCCTGTACTGCCAAATCCGCCGCTGCCTCTCGAGGTATCAGTATCTACTTCAGAAATTTGAAACTTAGGAAGAACCCCGTCAAATGCTACAATCTGAAAATAACAGCAACCTTCTTGAAGAAGAACATCTGTGTCTCCAATGTTATCAACTACTACCATTACATCTCCGCGATACTTCTTATCAATGATTCCAATTGAATTAGCCAAGCGTACATTTGTCTTGGAAATAGAACTTCTTGGTACAAGCATATATCCTTTATTTTGTTCTCCCTTGAATTTTAGATTAATTTTATGTGATTTAGCACCAGTCGGTACAATTTCCGACTTTTGCATAGGAATATCAAGACCTACGTCTTCGTTTCGACGCGCCTTTTCATATGTTGGATGATTTTTCCAAAAGTAGTCATTTTCAGGATTAACCGTAATAAAAAGTGTCATACAATATTGTAATTATATATGTTGTATCTTTTTAAATCTATTTAAGAACATACAACATATCACATTTATAATTATGTCTCTATTTAGCACCAGTCATCGAGTTATTAATCTATCTAATAAAATTACATTCATTGGAAATGCCGGCTTTGTTAAGATTGTTGACGTTATGCCGCGAGTAATTCCAGAAGGATGTAAGTCTTTGATGTGTGATCATGCTATAGTCCAAGCTGCAAGAGTATCACTTAATGAAGGTATAAAGACAACTGAAAAAGACACCAAATTAATTGATTTTCTAGTTCGTCATAAACACACTAGTCCATTTGAGATGGTAAAGTTTAAGTTTCACGTAAAAGCTCCTATTTTTGTCCAGAGACAATGGATTCGTCATCGTATGGCAAATGTAAATGAAATCTCTGGAAGGTATTCTGTTATTAATCCCGAATTTTATTATCCAAAGGAGATCTACGACCAAGGCAAAATGAACAAACAGATGTCTGGTAATAAAATTGAATGTAAAAAAACAAATGAACTCTTTCAGAATTATATGAGTAATTCTATGAAGCAATACAATATTTACAAACTTCTGGTTGATAAAGGTGTTTCCCGTGAAATGGCCCGAATTGGGCTACCGCAAAATATGTATACAGAATTTTATTGGAGTATTGATCTTCATAATCTTCTTAATTTTATTCGTCTTAGATCTGCTTACAATGCACAATCTGAAATTAAAGAGTACTCTGATGCAATTAAAGATCTAATTACAAGCCTTGTTCCAAATACTATTAAGTCTTATGATAAAGTAAGAGGTCAAGTATAAATACAAAATCTATTAAAAAATTTAACAATCGTAGAAAATCTACCCATCCCTTGCTTGTCTTTAAACTCTTCCATTAACAAATTTTCAAAATTTTGCCTATTTGCTACATTTTTAAGTTTGTTATCGAGAGTATCTGTTATAGATTCTCTCGTAGAGTAATTAAAACTTTCAAATTGTATATCAGAAACTATCTGGAAATACAGTAGTTTTAATTTTAACATTATTCTTGAAAGAGTTTTCTTTTGGTATTTATACAATTTATTTAACATTTCAGTATGAAGTTTATTTTTATTTGTTAGAATGTCTACGTAGTGTTTTTTTTCAAAAACTAAATTGTCTATACCTATTCCTTTATTAACTCTTACAGTGTCATCTTCTATTTCATATTCGCTTTTTGATATAAATGACTTGACTGCTGTCATTATATTTATTATAGTGTCGTGAATTTTAGAAGTTTCTTCAAAAGGGTACATCTTATAATCTATGTCATCAAATGCTGAAAATTCTAAACTCGATGCATTTTCTATAATCGATAAATTATCACTATAATTTCCTATCATTTTCATTAAGAGTTTATAATACTGTCCATACATCTGATACAAAAAGAGATTAAATAACTCTGTATAATTATGAGCGTCTCTCTTGGTCAGGGAAATTTGAAAAAATAAAGTGTCTAAAGACATTGTAAATTCTGAGCTTATTTCTATTTGTTTGATGTATCTTTTATAGATTGAGTCTAATTGTATACATTTATCATCTATTTCTTCTATTATCCTAGTAATGTCGTTCTTATAATCTTCAATTTTAATAAAGTCTTCACTTGACATTTTAAGTTATTAATTACTAAATAAATTATTTTACATTTTATAAATGTCAGCAAGTGAAACTTACAGAGAAGTAATCTGGGAGCCTCACCACGATTCCATTTTTGTAGATTGGGCGGATAAAGCCGCGTGTTACAAATGGTTACACGATAAATCATATCTGAAGTATTCGAGTAAAAGAAATATGTTTACAATTCCTGTTATTATAATGTCTACTTTAACTGGCACCGCCAATTTTGCACTGGAAAGAGTACCTGAAGAATATCAAGACATTTGTTCTGTTATAATAGGAAGTGTAAATATATTAGCAGGAATTATAACCACCGTAGGTCAATTTTTAAAATTAAATGAACTTACAGAAAGTCACAGGACAGCAAGTGTAGCATGGGATAAATTTCACAGAAGTTTAAGAATAGAATTAATAAAAGCACCCGAAGAGAGACCCGATGTTAATTATTTTATGAAAACATCACGTGATGAATTTGATAGACTCATGGAAACTTGTCCTGGTATAGACAAAGGAATTGTAGATATGTTTAGAAAACAATTAACGACTGGAATAGACAAAAATGACGTTCTTCGTAAAAATAAAAATTTTAATAAACTTATTAAACCAGAACTTTTTAATGAAATTAACTCTTTAAAAGATGTTGTATACAAACGTACTGAAAAATCTTCCGAAATTGACATCACAGAGAGAAATAAGATTGAAAAATTAATAACTGAAAAACAAATTTATGATGAAAAAGTTTCAAAGGTAACCGATTTTGTAGGAGCATTTCAAAACAAATATTCTCGTAGACCATCACAGGAAGAAATATTCTCAAATCTCAAAGATGAAGTTGATGTACCAGATATTAAAATAATCACGGAACAAATAGACACTGATTAATTGCAAAAAAATACATTTCTTAATACATTTAAATAAATATATTATAAACTGTATAATATGCAAGTTGATAAACTGAAAGAGTGTCTTACAAATTTAGCACTCAGATCTGGTTTTGATGCTTTTGAAGATTTTGTAAAATACAAAGAAAAGAACGTTTGTAATGGTACTTACAAAGCTGTTTATCCAGAAATTCAGGTAATTTCTACAACAGATGACAAAATGTATGTAGATAATTTAAAAGTGATGACGGCACAGAATTTATATGATAGCAAATCCGGGGATATTATAAAACTAACTGATGAGATGTCTAAAAAGCTGAATATATCGGCGCCGCCAATTGGTTGGTGGGCATCTGAAAAATGGGACGGCATTCGGGCATTATGGGATGGAGAGAAAATGATATCACGTGGTTCAGGCGTTGGTAAACCAAAAGTTTACACTTATGTACCGGAATGGTTTAAAAATGTATTGCCACCTGGTATACCATTAGATGGAGAAATATGGATCGGTAGAGGTCTTTTTCAAAAAACAAGCAGACTTTCTACAATCAAACCAGGTAAAAGTTACACGACAGAACAAATTGAGAATATATGGGCTGGCGACACTGATCCACCCGTGGTTTTCAAAGTGTTTGATATTCCCAATGATCCTCGACCATTTGAAAGAAGAATGGCTTTTCTACAAACTGTTGTAAAAGATCGCAAAGTATGTTGGAATAAAATAGAGTATCCTGGTAAAAAAATATTTCCTCTTCAGTTCACCGAACAAGTTAAAATTAAAACAATGGAACAACTTGTGAATTTGTATACTAAATTGACTTCGGAGGGAGCAGAAGGTATCATGCTAAGAGCTTCAGGTTCGCCCTATCAAACTAAAAGAAGTAAATACATGCTTAAGTATAAAATCAAAGAAGACTCCGAGTGTATACTTCGAGAATATATTCCAGGAGATGGAAAATACACTGGTATGCTTGGTTCTTTAAAGTGTGAATTAACGACAGACGGTAAACCAAACGGTATTTTCACGCAGATAGGAACAGGTTTAAATGACGCACAAAGAGAAAATTATAATAATCCAAATTCGGCAGAATTTATGCCATTAGGAAGTGTAATCTCATTCAGTTATATGGAGATGACAAAGGAAGGTGTACCACGTCATCCAGTTTATAGAGGAATTCGCGATGACATACATATTCAGAAAAAAATGAATGTACCTGTAAAAGATGTTAAAAAAATTTTGTCTAAACTGATTGCTAAAATAGTTTCCGAAAAAGAAGCAAATTGGACTTTCAAAGTTAAAAGTTATAAACAGGCTAATGAAATTTTAAAGGATACTATGAACCTAAATTCAGTAGAAGACTACATCAGGGTTCTAAGAGAAGGAGATATGAAATTAGCGGGTGAAGAAAACTTTAAAGCTAAGAATGGAACATGGAAAAGCTCTATCCTACAAAAGATAGACAGCATTCTAAAAACAGGACAAACTGATGGGATATCTCTTACGGAACAAGATCAGAGATCTCTTGCCATTGAAAATCTTACCAAAGTTCCAAACATTGGACCAAGTACAGCTGCAAAAATATACGACACAGAAGAAATTACTACAGTTGAGGAACTAAAGTATCTTTATTCAATAAACAAAGACATCTTGAATGAAAAACAAGCAATTGGTCTAAAACATTATGAAGACTTGATGCGCAGAATTCCTCGCAAGGAAATGGACACATGGAATGAAATACTGACAGAAATTTTCAAAGAGACAATGGCTGAAATGGATTTATCAGGCGAACTTATACTTGCCGGTTCTTATCGTAGGAAAACTCCCGACTCTGGGGACATTGACGCCTTAATTACTACAGATGTTAAAAATCCAAGAGTAATGAATACATTTTATAATAATTTAGTTAAAAGGGGTGTAATAGAAAAAACTAATACATTTGCGAAAGGACCCACTAAGATAATGGCTGTTGCTAGCATTGATGAATACTACCGTCACCTCGACATCTTTTATCACCCTATAGAAACCTTTCCATTTGCTATACTTTTCACAACGGGTTCTAAAGAATTTAATGTGAAAATGAGAAAATTTGCTCTTGATAAAGGCTATTCATTGAATGAACAGAACTTAACTAAAAAGTCCACCACAGGTCCAAAAGTGACCGAAAATGAGTACCTTACTATTATAGAAAAACATTTTCCAGAAACAGAGCGAGACATCTTTGATTTTCTTGGATATCCTTATATTCCTCCGGAAATGAGATAAATAATTAAATTTAAAATAATTTCATATTAATAAATGACTAATTGTTATTCATATGAAAATATTGCTGAAAGTCAAAATCCACTTTTCAAAAATGTCGATTTAACAATCGTTTTAACAATGAAAGATTCTGATAGGTTTAAGAAGGATCCTCTCCTTTTAAATTTATCAAAGAAAACTATATTTCAAATAAACAAAGGATACAAGGCTTGTAAAAAACCAGATACTATCAAAAGAACTGTAGAGGATTTAACACATGCTTATTATACAGCGTTTGAGTATTCTAAAAATTACGGGAATGTTATAATTCTCGAAGATGACGCAGAAGTTCTAAACTATAATCCAGTGCATTATAAAAAAATAGACAGATATATCGGTTCTAATGATTTTACGATTATTTCTATGGGATCGCTTGGTTTTTTCACTAAAAAAGACGAAATGTTTTACGAGACTCATCCAATGGCCCATACACAAGCTCAGATTATATCTAAAAAAACCAGGGACAACGTTCAAAAATTAATGTTAAATAAAAAATTTATCGGACACGTTGATGCTGTATATTTTTCAGAACAAAATGTATTAGTGTATCACGAACCCCTTATCGTCCAAGTTTTATCTGAGACAGAAAATTTCAAAAACTGGGAAGGGGCACCGTTATGGGCTCATAGACTTACTACTAATATACAAGGACTTAGAGACGATAAAACGGGTTGGTATAAAGCTTATTTAATTTGTAAATCAAGTGCAGAATTTAGAGAATATAGACTAAATGTATGTTTTCTTATCATTACATTACTGATACTTTATTGCAAAAAATAATTAATATTAAAAAGATAATGTAATGTATAATTAATACATACCCATCGATGGAACCATTTAAAGATCCCAAGGTAGAAGAACAATTCAATAAACTTGTTAAAAACTTTCTATCTAAAAATGAAAATTTTGATATGTCCAAATTTATTGGAGGAATGCCTATTACCTTAGAAAAAACAGACATGCCAAATTTAATGATCAAGGGTCCGAATGGTAGATCAAAATATACTGTTACTCAGAAAGTTGATGGAACGAGATATCTTATGTACATCGGTCCTGACACCGGTGTAGCGAATATAAAACAAAGAAAGGTGTGTTTTGTAGACCGCAACATGAAACTAAATGTTATATCAAATTTCAACTTACCGGATGTAAATACTCCTGAAATGCTTTTAGATGGAGAATTAGTATTTTTTGACATCAATGGTAAACCTCATAGAGAACTGGATCCTGTAAAAATAAGGGGAGTTTCTTTTATGATATTCGACATTTTATTTGGACCTGAAAAAATTTATATTGACTCTGACGGTAAAAAAGTAATAGGACAATCTTTTTCTATGATGGTTCCAGAAGATAATAGACTTCGTAGTGAACCATGGCCTTATATATCAAGATATGACATTCTTGCTAAAATGATAGATCCAAATTTGACTCAATTTAACAACGGAGAACCACTATTACCAAATGCTTTTAAATCTGTAGACGCCTTCAATATTGAGCTCAAGCCAATTTATTTTCTTGATAGTCTATTGTCTGCTACATTACCACTATATAATGCAGTAGGTTCTGGATGGCTTCAGACACAATTGAAACAACATCGCAAAAATTATTATGATTACATCGCCACTATAAAGCTAAATGCGGACAAATTTAGGGGTAAATTAGAACTAGACGGTCTAATTTTTACTGCCGCGGATACATTGTATACAATTGGAAATTGGAATAATCTACTTACCGGACAATACAAATGGAAACCTCCCGCGGAACAGACAGTTGATTTAAAAATAGTTAAAATTACGGATACAACCGCTAACGTTCAAGTTGTAAAAGGAAATACATTGGAAATTTTTCAAGATCGCGGGCGACCCATTGTTGTAAATGTTCCAGCATCTGTAAAATCTGGATCCGTACATGAATTTTCAGCAGATTTTAAGTGGAGAAACCCAAGAACAGATAAAACAAGACCAAATGCTATAAGAACTGTCTTGAATGTTATGCGAAGCTTTAAAAATCCAGTAAATGTAGACAATATTATCGCTTTTCTCAATCCAGACAATGAAAAAGCTTATCGTATTATACTCGAACATTCTTCAAAGGCTAAATTGTTCAAATGTATAGCCGCCTCAGAAAATGTTAAACTATTAAATCAACAAGACATCTTTAAAATTGAGGAGATGATTAAAAATGTAAACACGACGAAAGACATTGAAGTCGAAATGAGACTTGGTAAAATAAATAAAACGGGAAAAACTTTTTTCAATCCCATTTTATCAAGAACAGATTTTGAAAAAATTCTAAATGTAATCGAAAGATTTGGATTTAAGAAGGAAATCTCAGATTTTATAGACATCTACGATCAAGGTATCAGAACACGCTACATATATTCATATGACTTCGGAAAATTTATGCAATATGAAAGTGTGATCAAGAATAGATTATCAAATGTAGACATTGAAATTGCTAATGTGTTGTCTTTTGATACTCGATTTTCTTTGTCTACTGAAACGCGAGTAATGAAATCTAACACCACCGGTGATACAAAAAGAAAATACCGCATTTCTTTCACTGAACCAAATTCATTATTTAGAGTAGATTTTACAGCTATAACATCAGTTCAATACTCTCCAGAAACTAGAATGTTCAAAAATAACGATAACACCGATGAAAAGTTTCAAATAGAAATTGAATTCATCAGTGATAATATCAATGTTAACGAATTATTTAAATTTTTAACACATCTACTCAGCATTTGAAAGTTTTAAAACAGTTCCAGAATTTACTAATGTATTGTCCTGAGAAATGTACCATTCATCAGGGTCACTGAAAAGTGATATATCAAGTGGTCTGAATTTAGTGTACAAATTATTTAAAACAGTGTCATACATTTCTTTTCTCTCTGTTTTACCCAATATACTTATCTTGCGTTTAGGAACAATATTTCCAGAGGAATCCCTGTTAATTTTAACTTTAACATACTCACCTCGTAGTAATTTATCTGGAATTTCTCTTTTTGTAAATTCATACTTATTAAGAAAATTTAACCCTTCGGGGAAAGACATGTCACTGTGTCCGAATTTAATAATTGAACCTTTTGTAAGTTCTAATACTTGAAGTTCAATTATGTCGTCAGTGATGTCCTTTTCACCCCACGTTATGTAATCACATACATTCTCATTTATGAATACTAATGTATTCGTTTTATTTTCAGATGTAAAATAATTGCTACCTTCTATTACATCCGTAAAAAAATCAGGGAAAGCAATAATTTCATCTGAGATGCTATTTAATATAGAATTTTGTAACTCTGATATTGTCTGATTTCTTCTATTAAATGGAACTGATATATAAGATTCTTCATAATAAATTAAATCAATTATGTGAAATTCATTTACATTTTCTATCTCATTCTTTCTTAGATATCCGAATAAAATGATGTCAGTGTCGAATTTATTAGAAATTTCAGAATCTATACTGTTTAGATCTGAATTGATGTAAAAATTTCCACCGGGTCCAAGACACAGGAAAAATGGGTAACTATTACCAGGTACAGATTTTACTACAAATGGAACTGTTTTGAATAAATTAACACTAAACACTGTAAGATTTCTTTTAGTAATTGAAACATCTAAACTGCTGAAAATTGCCGAGTTCTCAGGTAAATTCTTTTCATTTAATTCTGAAATTTTATTTTTAATTAAATTACCATCCTGATTTACAAAAAGATTTAATTTTTTAAGATTAAGTTTGACGCAATCTATCAACTGATTTTTATCGAATGTATTCAATCCTGGAAATACTCTTGTGTCTCTTTTAAATGCTTCTCCTTGAACTGTGGTAATTTCTCCATCCTGTGTCCTAACAGTATAGTCATTAGACTTCTTACTTTTTTTCTTAATTACAGTTACAATTTCATTTTTCCCATTTAAAGAAATTTCAGCTGTTGAACCAGGGGTGTTACTATCGGGTATTAAAATTCCAGAACCAAGATCTTCTCCATTTATTATATTGTATTTCTCGGCTTCGGCTTGATTTCTTGGAAAGCCTTTTATTAGATAATCTCTCATAAGCTGAACTGATTTTTCACTTTTTGCTTTACAACATGGATACCAAAGTCCGTCCGGACCCTGTACTCCTTCTGGGCTTAGATATTGATAATTTGGATCTGGACAAGTACCACTCCAAGAATATGGATCTGGCCTTTTTCCTTCTTTCCATGTATTTCCATCGTCGTCTACTCTTGTCTGTGTATTTCTGCACACAGATGATGGAACGGCGTTTCCAGATACAGTGTTATAAGCTTTGATTTCCTTGGAAATCTTGTCTATTGCTTTATTTGTAAGAATGTCTTCTTGCTTTTTGAATAGTTCATTGAATGACATTACTACATTTTCAAATAATTCTTTTTTAATAGATGTATTACCCTCTTGACATAATCCTTGTTGTATATTTTTATCGCTACATCTAGATAATGTCATAGTGATAGTTCCGTATTTATTTATTATACACGTCATCTTTAACCCTGGGGCTGGAGTATTTACAAAACGAATGTATTCTTTAGACATTACTCCTGTACGAGTCATTCTACCCAAAGAATATTCCCAATCTATTATACGAATGCCGTCGAAAATTATTACTTTTTTACCGGATGTAGTAGTTTCTACTTCAGTGATACTACTAGATATTATCTCTCCAGAAGAATCAAATGGACTTATTAAATTGTCTAAATTTTCAAAATCTATTTGTTTCCCGTTGAAATTTTCAAGTGTAAACTGTCCGGACATTGAATGGACGTAAGAATAATCGTCAAATAATTTGTATTCTGATGAACCAGTTATTTCTTCTAAAACTTCCGTATCTATTACTTCAGAATCTTTTAACCTCTCAATTAATTCAGATACCATGTCATTGTACTCTTCCTGGTCTTCCGGAACATTAATTAAATTTATAAGACCATTTTTACTTATTCTGATAGATGTCTTATTATCAGATTTTTGATAAGATATTATAACATTATTCAAAAATTGTGTTGTTGAAGTTTTAGCTGCTAATTTTTTAGGACCTCTCTTTTTAAAAACACCGCCTGAATCAAAAGAAATCTCTGTCAAAATATTTTCATTCTCTTCATTTAAAATTTCATCTGGAGAAATTTCGTCGTCTAATAATAAAACCTTTTCATTAAGTTCTTCCTGTGTTATAATTCCGTCATTGATTTTATTTTTGATGTCATCTAGGTATCCGCTGTAACTTGGAACTAGAATATAATCTTTTAATCCCTTCACTGTAAGCATCAAACTTTCCGGTAAAGGTGTGTCGCAATCTTCTTTATGATCCTCTGGACCTATAGCATCACAAACGCTACAATATAGTCCTTTTTCTATCGGACCTATTGGTGGCCGGTTATAATTGTCATTTATCGTTTCGTCGCCCAAGAATTTTTTTTGAGATAAACTTAGACTGTAGAAACCTTCTTCATCTTCATCTAATGGAAAATCAGTTTTTAATTTGTCAATGTCTATAATTTCTTCAGGTGTATCGAATTTATTGATAAAAACGTTGATACCATTGATTTTAATCTCGGATGACATTTAATATATATAAAACATTATTTATTTGGGAGTTAAAATAGATATAAAAAATGTATTTATAATGTAACAATACACAATGTCGACTAAAGAAATAGACAATTTTAATAAACTTTTCGAGGAATTTCTGGAAAAAATAATATCAAAGTTTCCGTATGCAAGACTTAAGACTTATTATCGAGGCTTTAAGATTTTAAAAACAACTTCGCCGGCGACTCCTGCTAATTTATTTATGGCTGGCTGTGTAGATTATAAAGCTCAGATAAAACAAAGAGACGACAATTTCTTCTTAAAGAGTAAATCTGTTAATGACACTGCGAAAAATTTTGGTAATTTTACAGAAGATTGCGGTCTTGATACGTACTGGAATGAGCTTACACCAACTACAAAGAAAGCCATATGGGACTACATCCAGTCTCTTTTTGTACTTGGAGAAATAATTGTAAACAAAAATAAGACTTTATTTGATAAGTATAATAACATGTACGCGTCTGATTATAAGTCCGAAATTAATAATTTACATACGGAAAATTTTTCTGTAGAATTCCTGGAGAAAATAAAATAATTATGTAATATTAAATGACATCTTATTGGTTAAGTAACTTTTGTTCTTTGTTTTCATCGGTTAATATTATCCCTTTTACATCCGACGACAAAAATTATCAATACAATTCTCTAACTAGACTTATAATTTTAGTAACGGTATTAGGTTACATTTACACACAGGATATAAATGTTATATATTCGGGTCTAGTTTCACTAACATTATCTGTTGTATTTTACTTTCTAACATTTAATACACCTGGCGTAGAAAATTCAATTGAAAATTACAAATTAGAAAAAGAAACACCAGCAGACAAAATCGCGATGTCTGATGAGTTACAAAATCAATTGAATCAAGTATCACTAGATTATACTCCTCCAGATACTGATGACCAACGCAAACACATCTATTTTCTAGACGGAGATCAGTCTAAATCAAAAATTACAAATGAAACGATTGATACTTCTGAATTTTTACCTTCTGGACCAAAAGTTATAAATTCTATTACAAAAAATATATCAAAACTAAATAGAAATATTTAAATTAAAATATTTTATTATATAATAATGGAATATACAGGAGAAACCGCTAAATCCAAAATCATAGACTACAATTCGGAAGGCAGATATAATCAACAAATTGATTACGCTGTGTTACATTCTGCTAAGGTAGAAGATAGAGCTGTAAAGGCTCTAGTTAAATACAATAAAGAACAGATAGAAGGTAAAGCAATGACTAAAAAGTTAAGACCCGTTGTTGTAAGAACTAGAAATAAGGCTATAGATCTTACTTCGGCGCCAGCTGGTATGAATGAAAGATATACCGAGAAATTGGTGTCTTATAATAACAGGTATTATATGTTATATGATACCGAAAATATTAATTCTGGCGACAAGGATTATGAATTCACACTTACCGATTATACTAAAAACACGGCTAAAGATGTTCCCTTTACAAGAACATTAAATTATAAAAATTTAGATGAAACAATTGGTAGCTCAAAAATACTTAATAAGGATGTGATTACTAACTCTGGAAGACTAAGTAAAACAAATAAAATGTTAGATTAAATAGGTATAAAAAAATTAAATATAAACATTAAATAAAACAATGTATATGTCTTCAAATATAGGTTCTGTAGCCTATTCTTCAAGAGAAGGAATAATTTCAGTGCCGGAAGAACAAAGAATTTATTATTTTCAACCTGTACAGATTCATATGGACACGGCTGAAGATATCTTACATCCTTTGTTATTAGCACTTACACATAGTTTAATAATAGGACAAGACATCGGAGATACAAACATGGAAGAAATTAAAAAGACCTTGACTGAAGATCAATTTAATCAATTGAATATCAATAAAGAACTTTCTAATTGTTGTATTTGTATGGAAAATAAAAAACTAAATGTACAGTTAAATTGTGGTCATACATTCTGTAAAACGTGTATTAAAAAATGGCTTACCGAAAAATCAAATACATGTCCAACATGTAGAACAGAAGTTTAATTAAATATCTTAAATTTAATATTGTAATTTAAAATATTTAATTAATAATAATTATGAATACAATAACTATAACGATAATAACGTTATCTTTGCTTGGTTTATATATTAATCTGTACGGTAGATCTAATCTTTCTGATCCTGAACTTATGAATTCATCTTGGTTATCTAAGATATTTACAAAAGAAAACCATGAAAATGTAAATGAAAAACTTTCAGGAGAAGTTAAAAAAATAATCCAAGATCTTGAATTAGACCCTAAACTTATAAATTCAGCAAAAAATGTTTCCCCAGAAGAAATAGACAGTTTAGTAAAAAGTGTAGAAGAAGACATTTCTTTACAGTCAGCTCCTAAGATGTACAACGAAGTTGGAGAAAAAATGAGCGAAGTAAAAGATCGTAGTATTTTAAATATCGGAAAAAATGTAAAAGGTGGTTCATCTACAAGAGCATATGGATGGGTTAGACCGTCTACTGTAGATAAAGTAGATTCTAACGGTAGCCTTTCTAAAGAAGACATTTCTTATAAAAATAATTATCCATATAAGTCATCTGAATTAAGGATGAAATCAGGTGATTCTAAGGCATTAGAAAGTTCTAATGAATTGACAGCCACTAGAAGATATAAACAGGATGCGCAAGTAGGTACACTAATATTACCAGGTGATACTTCTGCATTTGACATTAATAATACATACACCGAGAGAGCAACCAGTATTTATAAAACTAGAATAGGATATGAAAATAAAATTTTACCCGACGTAAGGGAAATAAATCCTGATTTATTAAAAGAAAGAAACAATATGAAGTTAAATTCTATTGATGAGATGCCTAGAGATATTGAAATTAAGACAAGACCTAATTTAGTAGGATTTAAAGACAGGGTTGAACATATGAAAACACATGAAAGATTGTATCCTCTTGATAAGGTAGACGCAGATATGAAAAATATATCTCGTAATTACAATCTAAAATAAAATATTTACTAAATGTAAATTATAATGAATATTACTGACCGTAATGTTAATCAATTTAACAAGGAAATGCAAGTTGTAGCAAATGATATCAATACTCGGATAAATTCACCAAAAAAAGATCCTAAAGAAATTAGAATAATAAATAAACTTCCACCACAAAAGACTATCTCATTTAAAAAGACTGTACCTTGTGATCAAGAATATGCCACAAAAGACAATATAGTTGGTAGATCTAGTTATTATGACGATCTTATAAACTCTTTAAATCTTAAAACAAATGACATTAAAGAAAATACACATATTTTATTAACCAGTACAGTTTCGGAAGCCAAAGACCCCGAAGCCAAGAGAATTATTCAAAAGGTAAAACCCAAGAATCAAGTATCTGGTATAACAGATAAAAACTTAATGTCTCATTTAATTGTTCCAAGTTCTTTAGCTCAGGCTGTAGTTCCAAAAAATGCTATAAAACCAATGAATGTGTATCGTAATCCAGATTCTACACCTTTACCTCCGATTGTAACACCTGTTACATCTCTCAAAGAAAAAATGATATCTATAAAATAATATCGTCAATAATTTCTTTATTATCTGAGAGTGTTTGTTCAAATATATTTCTTAGTTTTATTAGGGGCTGTTTAGAACCGATACTGTTTTTAATAGTTTCATATGATACCCATTTTACATCATTTATCTCTAAAAACTTTTTATCGACATGTATCTTTGATATAAATTTTTTAGTAGACAAAAATCTGTGTCTGTAATTGATATTAAAAGGAACTTTAACGAGATACATATAATAAGGATAACCAGAAGGTGTTTTACACTTTATACACTGTGAATTATATCTAGAAAGAGTATTTTTAATAAGATCATAATCTTCTATACATCCAAGAGTTTCTTCCCAAGATTCTCTTGCTGCCGTTATTTCTGGATCTGATTTATCTATAGCTTCACATGCTCCTCCAAAATTTGACCATTTGTTTTCCCAGTCTTTTCCAAGAAAAAAATAGGGTGTTTGTTCTATACTTTTAGTATAAAAGAGTATTCCCGCTCCATAAATTATATTATTTGTTAACATTTGTTATTTATACATTTTGTCTTTAAAATGAATTAAAAAAAAGATACAATTAAAATGTAATCACATATGCATGCATGTCATTTATAGATAAGTACAATATTCAATACCCTCTCAAGATATTATTTACTCGTTCCAATGATAACAAAAAAATAAATTCGTTTAATTATAATATGAGCGGTTCTGTACCAAAAATACAGATAGAAACTGAGAATTCTTCTAGACCTACTGTACAAATTAAGAATCCTGTTAGTGTAAAAGGAATCGACGTCATTAGAGACTCTGACGATTCCGCGTCTGATGTTTCAGGTAGCACAGTATCGGCAGCTACCCCGGTAAAGAAAACAAATCTTAAAAATGTAAAGTCAAAGTCTAAATTTAATGCAGATGATTATCAAAGTTTCGTAAATAATTCTAAGAAAAAGGCTGGTTCAGAGTCCAGTTCAGATTCTGGTTCAGAATCCTGTTCAGAATCCGGTTCAGAATCCGGTTCAGAATATTCTGATTATTCAGATTCGAGTGACGGTTCGGACACCAAAGAAAAGAAAGATCCCAAACAAGAAAAACAAGAAATTCTTCTTAAGCTACTCGCATTGGAAAAGAAAGGTGTAGAACTTACTAAGAAATACTCTATGACATCTAAACTTTCGGATCTACGTTTTGAATTAGAACTTCATCAGGGTAATATGGAGAAAGAGATGAGTGTAAAATTTCAACAAAAGATATTAATGGCAGCTGTTACAGGTCTTGAGATTGCTAATAAAAAATTTGACCCAATTGGAGCAAAATTAGATGGATGGTCAGAATCTGTAATGGACAATTTAGATGATTACGAATCAGTATTTGAAAGACTTCATGAAAAATATAAAACTCGCGCAGAACTCCCACCTGAGTTACAGCTGTTAGTAACACTGGCCGGAAGCGCGTTTATGTTCCACGTAACTAAATCATTATTTAGCAGTGCTCTTCCAACGGGAGACAATGGACTCCAAAACTCTGAAATCATGAAAAATATAGCCGCCGCAATGAGTAATTCTTCAGGATCGCAGATAAAACCCAACTCAAAAGAAATATCCGGTCCAAGTATGAATTTGGCTAGTATGATGAGAGATGATGATTCAGTTTCTAACAGCACTGTAGAAACTTCTAAAGAAGTTAAAATTAATGAAAAGGGGAAAAGAGCTATTAATATTTAAAAAAAAAATAAAATAAAATAAAATAGTATATATTGTATAAATGGTATTATATTATAATCAACCCCTTGTAAATATTACGGAAAATACTAATCAATCTTTATTATCAAATGATATTATTAAAAGTTCTAATAAACTTTATACTTCAAATACTCCAGAATTTAATCTTTATCAAGAGAATAAAGGATTATTAGAAATTTTAAATACATCTTTTTTTGGAAATACACAAGAAATGTATTCTAGATTATTAGAAGAAAATTTTATAAATTTATCAGCTGATGAAAAACTAAATTATTTGTTTAAAAATAATATTATACAAGATAGAATTACTAAAAATTATATGTTAGTTATAATAATTCTATTATTAGTTATAATATATAAGTTATACTTCTAAAATAACTTCTAACCAATAGTAATAATTTTTGTATTTATATTATTCATAGTGTATCTGGAATTAGTATAGGATAATTTTCTAAATTCTTCTATACTTTTATCCCCTCCATATTCCTTTAATGTTAATATATTAGGAGCACACTTAATTCTAAAGTCTTGCCCAAAAAGAGCCCTGTAAAATTGTCCCACAAGATAACTTTTATTTTCGAAAGATTTATTATTTATACAATAAGATTTGACGCAATTAGGAGAGCAAAAATTACCAAATAACTTGTAACGTTGTAATTTAGGACAATAATCTATAGGTAGATAAAATGGCGTATTTTTAAATGTATGGTGACAATTGTAACATCTAACATCATTTACGCTACTTTTAGCCTTAGTTACGTCAGTTCCCTTATTGTAATGTTTTAAATTCTTTATATTCTCTTTAACAATGTCACAGGTGTCTTCTTCGTCACTTGATAATATTATATTACAATCTTTATTATGTTCTGTAAAAAAGTCTGAAATGTCTGTGTTTTCTTCTTTTTCCTTATCATGTACATGAATACATAGATTTCCAAAAGACAAAGCACTACTTGAATAATCTTCTTCAATTACAAAAGCGTCTTCAAAATTAAATGTATCTTCATTTTCATTAATGTAATTATTCTTGAAAGTAGTTGTTTCCCATTTCTTTTTTCTACCTCTTTTTTTCTTAACTTGTTCTTCTAAAACTACACATTTTACTTCCTGAGGTTCCTTTTTTTTACGTCCTCTTTTCTTAACAGTTTCTTCCATTAATTGACTTAAAGAAACCTTTTATTAAAAAGAATAAATGTTTGCTTTATATACCTTTACTTTTATAGGTCTACTTACATACGTCTTTAATAAAGCTTATAATTACCTCAGTCCTTATAAGACATTCGAAGACAAATATGAACACGACGAGTACAAATTATTGTGTTATCGCGTAATTTTTGAAGACGGTTCTGAAATTCTTGAATCTGAATTAACAGACAAACAAATTTCCGAAATGGAAACCGATGAAAATAAAATTAAATATATTGTAATTGAGTATATGTTTAATGGAGAATTTATGAAGTACATTACTTATAAAAAAGACATTACATTCCCCATATATCCTTTTGATATTGCTCCTACAAAGTATCCATATTATCCAGAAGTAGTTATTCTTAATGGAATGGATGTTACAAAGTATATTCAGCCTTGGTTAGGACCGTATTGTAATTTTTACATTGATCGTGAAGAACCAATTAAGCTTGAAGATGCCTTGATGGATCATCCAGATTATGAAGACATTGATTTTAACGATGGTACACTTTTGATGCTTTCAAATGAAACACCTTTGAACGGCAGAAAATGTATTACTAAACCCCTTCCTTGTAAACTAATCTGGAAGAGACACGCTGCGGTAGATCCAAGAGATGAACATCTTTTGGAAAATTAATAATGTATTTAAAAAACAAATTTATTAAATCTAAATAATGACAGACAAAATTGAAGAACCTGTATTATTTAGATTTAAAACTGTACAGACAAATGCTATAAGAATTCTCTTCGAGTCTCTTAAAAATATTCTTTCAGATGTAAATTTCAAAGCAGATTCCGCTGGACTTAAACTCACGACGATAGACGGAACTAATAGTGCTATTGTAAATTTATTTCTTCAAAGAGAGAAATTTGAAGAATACATCTGTACTAGAGTAACTAACATAGGTGTAAATTTGTTGTCTATTTTTAAAATTTTGAAAGGTATTAAGCATGCTGATACTATATCATTTACTATATACGAAAATGAAGAAGGACACATGTACATTCAGTGCGAAAATAGCGAAAAGAAGTCAAAAATCTGTACGAAAATTAAACTTCTTGATATGGATGAAAAGATTTATAAAATACCAGATATTAAATTTAATAGTTACATAACAATGCCAAGTTCTGATTTTCAGACTTACATCTCAGATCTTTCTAACATTTCAAATGAAATACATTTTACATACAACAAAGCCCTTAAATTAAGAGCTATAGGAGATTTCGCCGATCAGAGTATTACAATTAATGAAACAAATGATAATTCTGTAGCTGAAGAACAATGCGGCGTATATAATACCAAATACATTCTACTATTCACTAAATGTACTAATTTGTGTAATACAGTTGAAATTTATCTAAAGACTGGATATCCATTGACTATTTTGTACAACGTGGCAAATTTAGGGCAGATTAAATATTGTCTTGCCCCGAAACAAGTTTAATTTTCAGTGTTTATGATGTCATCGTCGTTTTGAGATATACAAAACTTACATTTATATTTATAATAATTCTTAAGAAATGCGTCTTTAACTTTTATAAATAAAGTTTTTATTAAATAAGAATTCTTGACTAAATTTAATACAATTTCAAGTTTTTCATAATCGATGTCTGCATTGTATTTTTTAGTTAGTATTTCATCTATACATAATATAATTATTTTTTCAAAATCTTTCGATTGAAAATTTTTAATTAATTTCTTATTCTCATTTAAAAAATTTATAACTCCAAGTACTATCTTTGGATAATCCAATTCTTCTTCTGTAAATATTTCATAAAGACCATTATGTCTTAGACGATTTAATAATTTGATATAATAGTCTTTATTTCGGATTTCAATAATTTTTTCTTTGCCATTCATTTACTATATACATTACATTACAATTTAATAAATTAATTTAATAATTTGATAACTGGCCCCGACTACGATACCTGAAAAGGCGTCTGTTGCAAAAGAATAACCAAAACCTAAGGAATCATAATAATGTTTTTTAAGATGTGGAAATATACCAGAGTATCTTATTGGTATACCTATTATTCCAGAAATTATAATTACCAAGAGTGTAGTATAAATATTTACTCCGGTCATATTGAATGCGTCAAGGGATTTAATTATAATAAAGTGTGTGATTGCTCCGACAAATCCAGCTATAAGGGCAGCGGACAAAATGGTGTGTTTTTGAAAATATTCTTCAAGTACTGTAATCCATTTCATATTTTCAATTCCAAGAAATTTAATTTTGCCCTCTGACATCAGTCTAAGAATTACATCCCAAAAGGCGGTTATTGAAAAAATAATTATTATATCTTGCGTTAAATTATTTTTTGCGCTCATTCTAATTTATTTATTTAAAAAAAATATATTTTATTTATAATAAATGATGTTAACAGAAGTACCAATGCCTGTTATGTTCGTCGTAGCAATTGCCGCGATACTAGGTGTTTTGTGGTTTACAGGTACATTTTCAACTAGAAAGCAGTACAGAAATAGAGATGCCTTTTCATTGGAAGGTGACATTCAGAAGAATTTAACAGCTTTAAACGCCGATCAAATTGAAAATCAAGCATCTAATAAATTTCATTTTGATGATAGAATCACGGGTGCAGTGTTAGACGATGGAGCCCGACTAGACTCCCTGTATGCCGCAAAGACTTACAGAGGTCCATATGGTATTTCTACAAGATCTACCATTGATAAAGACGAACCCGTTGCCGCTACAGTAAAGGATGTAGAACCAAATGCTGTAGTAGAAGTAGATTCTTCGCAGGTTAAACCAGGTCAAAATGTAGAAGTTAAAAAGGAGAATGTAGTAGAAACTGAAGATGTAGTTGTAAAGGCAAAGGATGTTAAACCCGGTGAAAGAGTTCTTGTAAAGCCGGATCAGGTAAAGCCAAGGCAGCAAGTACTTAAAAAGAGCATGGTAACTGGAGAGTCTGAATTAGTCACCAAGGAAGACGTTGATATTAACGAGACGGTTGTAGCTGATTCTAGCCAGGTAGAACCTGAGACAACTGTTGTAGTTAAGGCAGCTCAGGTAAAACCCAACAAGACTGTAGTAGCCCAAGGTAAATCGCTTTCTGCTGGTAAGAAAGTAACTACCGTTGCTGAAAAAGTAAAACCTGAAGAAGTAGTAGTAGTAAAGAAATCTGATACTAAGCCTAACACCAAGGTAAATCAGGTTACTCCTGCCTCAGGTCCCTCACAAGTAGCTGTACCAGCTGCCAGTGATGGAATTGAATTAGAAGCTCCAGAACCTATTTCAATCGGTACCGTAGAAACTAGACTAGCCGCCGATTCTCGTTTTGGAAAGATATATTCTATGAATAAGTATCCTGCCAGAAAAGCTTATGCTACCGTAGCAGCTAGACAGAGTCTATCTGAATTTCCAGTAAGAACCACAGTTCACACATCCAGAATTTAAATTATCTAATTATACACTCGTTAATAATGTCGGTAACTATGTCTATGTTTTCCGTCTTGTAACTAATTTTAAATTTCTTGCTTCTATACAATGAAAGTCTTTTACGATGCCAATTATTAAATACGCTTATAGTGTCATTAATGTCTATGACAAGTGGTAGATTTTCATTTTTCTTACGTAAAATTCTACCAACTGCCTGCTCGACGTTGCCTTTTGGAGAAGCAAGTATTAATGTATCTAATTCTGGATTATCATAACCTTCTGATGCCATCTGATATGTTGCTATTATAATTCTACATTTGTTAGACTTCTTAAGATCGTCTGTTTTCATACCCCCATAATATAACCCAACTGAATAAGAACTTAACGAATTAAATATCAAGTCACAATGAGCTTTACGATCAGACAAAACTAGAATTTTTCTGTTGGATGTATAACACTCTTTAATTAATTTTAAAATTAGATTATTTCGACACTCTATTTCTGTAATAGATGTAATACTAGCTGGTGAATTTACTTTTCCATTCGGTAAATACTTAATTACATCTTCTGAAAAATCTGAGAAATTGTAAATATGTATCTCTGGTTCTATAATAAGTAATTGTACATTTACAGCTACTTTACCTAAAAACCATTCAAGTGTGTGTTCCAAACGATCTGCTCTTTTCAATGTAGCAGTTAGTCCAAGATTATACTTGGCTCCTATTTTATAAAAAACACTGGAAAATACCTTAGAACAATAATGATGTGTTTCATCATAAACAGCGAATGAAAAATCTTTGAATATTTCTTCTGGGTAGTCTCTCATCGAAATACTCTGAATCATTCCTATACAAATACACTCATTTGTGTTGACATTCTTACCTTGGATTATACCAGGCGAAACATTCAAAAATTTTGTAATTTGTTCTCTCCACTGTTCCATCAGAGATTCTTTATTAACTAGAATTATAGTTTTGACTCCAAGTAAACTTGCGATGTAAAGACTAGCAAATGTTTTGCCCCAACCAGTATACAACGATGCTATACAAGAACCATTTTTAAGTAATTCAGTGTGAATTTCTTCAATCGTAGTTTTTTGATATTCTCTCGGGGAACTATTTATTTTAATACATTCAGGGTGTATTTCATTTAAAATTAATTCGCCTTCATCGGAGAAGTACCGAGGAATGTACATAAATTTATTCGTAAGCTTGTACAACGTGTAATTTACCGGAGCATAATCACCTGGTGTGAAAGGTGTAACAGTTAATTCTTTTTTAAGACCGGTTCTTGACAAATTTACACGACGACCAAAAGGCATTGAAGATGTATGTATTTTATTTTTATATTATATTATTTTAGGAGAATAAACACCCTGTGCTGTCATTATTCCAGTTGAAACGCCTGCTATGATACATGTAATTACCCATCCGAAACATGTTTTTAACAAGAGTTTTTTATTAATACTACCACATCTCTTATTTTCTAATAGACCAACACCTACTGTAGCACCCACCTGACAATGTGTAGTAGACAGGGGTATTTTGAGGCGCGATCCAGTTATTATAACAAGGGCAGACCCTAACTCGATGCATGTACCCCTGGTTGGAGTAATTTTACACAATTTATGACCTAGAGCATTTGTTATTTTTTTACCGTAAAGTAATAATCCAAGGGAAATACCAATTCCACCTAACGAAAGTATCCAAAATGAATCGTCTCCCATATCTAATTTTTTACTAAGGTTTGTATCTTTTGAAATTAAGTATATAGCAGCGAATGGACCTATAGCATTTGCTACGTCATTGGCCCCGTGACTAAATGAATCGCATATCGCAGAAAATATCTGTAAATATCTAAAAGCTTCTTCTGTTTCGTCACTGAATTTTTCGGCCGAAATGTTAAAATCTATAACTTTTTTAAGTTCTGTATCATTGTTTATACCTAGTTCTACTGAATTTTGACTAATATGTTCTTGGGAGTATTTATTAGAGACATCCTCGTGAATTTTAACAGTTTTATTTGTTATACATTTAGTAATCGGATAAGTGACAATAGAACCTAAAAGTCCTATTCCGCAAGAAATTGTAACTGTAAGAGGAGCGGATATATTGTGTAAACCCAGACCTTTTGCTCCTTTATATATTATAAAAAACGAATTTATTACAAGTGTAATCCCCACTAAAATTGGAAAAGCAAGTTTTAGTCTTTTAGTTGAGTTTTGACTTCTCAACACAGATTGTCTTAAAACCGCAAATAATCCACAAGAAAATATACCTGAAAATATAGGAGATATAAACCATGATAATATTATTCCTAGAACTCCCGAAACATAAGGAAAATTATCTGTCTGTTTATACCATAAAACACAATCACTACCTGCTAAAGCAATTGTCATACCTATCATAGCTCCTACACAAGAATGAGTAGTTGAAACGGGCATCTCATAATAAGTAGCGGCAAATAACCATCCGCTAACACATATCATTACCCACATACAGCCATACATCAAAAGTTCAGGTTCATTTTCAAAACATTGATAATCGGATATTCCCTTTCTAATAGTATCAGTCACGTGACTTCCCATCAAAATAGCCCCAGATGTTTCGAATATAATAGCTAAACCAGCCGCTTTTCTAATTGTTAAAGCCCCAGAACCAACTGAAGTTGCGAAGGCGTTTGCTGCATCATTTGCACCTATCCCCATAGCTGTTATGAAAGAAAATATGCCTCCGCATACAACAATCCAAGTATACATTTTTAATTTAAAATTATTATTTTATTTAAAGAAATAAAACATACAGCTTAAATGGTAAAACTTTATATCACAACAGACCGTACATTTAGGTACAACAATAGATGTAATGTAAAGCAAATTTCAGAAATGAAATTCATCATTAAGAAAAAAACAGATGAAGTACATAAATGTATCGAGCATAATCGTCAAATTGGTAATGTTTTGTTTCGTACAAATGGTTTTAATAGAATGATTTATAATACTTATTCTGAATTATATAAAAAATATACAAGTGTAATTCAAAATTTTGACAAATTAAGAGTTACTCTTCGGGAAACAGAAACAAAACTCGCAGAAACTACTGAAATGTATGAAAATCTAGAAGACATCTATAATGATAAAGTATCAGAATGTGAAAGACTTAAGAAAAATGACACATCGCAAGAAGGAGAAATTAAAAAAGAAAATTTAAATCTTGATAAATGTATATAAAGAAAAAGAATATAACACATTATGCAAATATTTGTTAAGACATTAACAGGTAAGACAATAACACTTGAAGTAGAATCTTCGGATACAATTGATAATATTAAGGCAAAAATTCAAGATAAAGAAGGAATTCCACCGGATCAACAAAGACTTATTTTTTCAGGAAAACAATTAGAGGATGGTAGAACTCTAGCGGATTACAATATTCAAAAAGAAAATACACTTCATCTAGTTCTAAGACTACGTGGAGGATATTAAATTTAATTTATTATTTAATAATTCTATGGAGGCGTAGCTCAGTCGGTTAGAGCGTCGGTCTTATGAGCCGAATGTCGCGGGTTCAAGCCCCGCCGTCTCCATAGAATTATTACATTTTTTTAATTAATTTAAGAACCTAATAGATGTATAATTAGATACATAATACTATAACAATGGACTGCTCTATCTGCTGTGAGAAGTTTAACAACTCGACCCATTTTAAAGTAGAATGTAATGGCTGTGACGTTCAAGATTATGCGTGTAGGACTTGCTGTAAAACCTACATTCTGAACTCCCAGAACGACCCTGCGTGTATGTTTTGTAAAACTCCTTGGGAACGAGAGTTCATGATTAAAAATTTAACAAAAACATTCGTTGATAAAGATCTTAAAAGACACAATGAAGAACTTTTTGTTGAAAGACAGATTTCTCTTCTTCCAGATACACAGAAGGATGCTATCAAGGAAAAGAAAATGAGGGAAATTAGAAAACAAATGGAAGATGTCCAGAAAGAAAAGGACAGACTTAAACAACTACTCAAAGAACAAAACGATATATATCAAGCATATGCTCTTGAATTACAAAGGCTTCATTATGGTACATCCACAGAAGATACAGCATCTGTTAATTTTACTATCAAATGTTGTAATGAAACTTGTAATGGCTTTCTAAACCATGATTATCACTGCGAGATGTGCGAAACTAATTTTTGTAAGATGTGTATGGAAATAAAAGACATTGGGCACATATGTGATGAAGAAACTAAAGCAACTGTACAGGCGATTAAAAAACAGGCAAAACCTTGCCCAGGTTGTGGAGAGATGATATCTAAAATAGACGGCTGTGACCAAATGTGGTGTGTTAAGTGTCATATTCAGTTTTCTTGGAGAACAGGGCAGCAAATGCAGGGGTATAACCACAACCCAGAGTATTTTCGCTGGCTCCGTGAAACAGGACAAGAAATTCAAAGAAATCCTTATGAGAATAATCAGGTACAGAATGTATGCGGAGTCAATCTAGATGCCGTTTTCATTACTCGCACAGTTATGAACCTTTTTCCAAATCAGGTTTTAATACGCGACACCTTTTCTAATATGTACAGATTTTATAGACACGTGGAATGGTTAACGGGTACATTTCAGGGGCGCGCAGAAAATTCAGACAGGAGTCTTCTTCATCTAAGAGTTAAATATCTACTCAATGACATAGGCAGAGAACAGTGGAAATTTGAAATTCAGAAGATAGACAAACAGAATAAAAAGAATATTATGTATGAAAATATATGGAGACTTGTACTTACAGTTTTACAATCCTCTTTTGAAAAATTTGCTGTTTACTCCCGTGAACAAAGAAACCAACAAGAATATGTAAAACTTATTAGCGAGTGTATTACATTCAAGAAATACGTAAATAATTCGTTTATCAATGTATCAAATACATTTGGTTCTCAAACATGTCCTGGTATCTCAAGAGATTGGAGAGAACTAGGGAATCTCAAGACATACATCAAGAAAAACCCTGACTACATTTAAAAAAAAAATAATTTGTATTATATAAATGAATAATAAACGTGTTAAAGTAGGAGTTAAATCCCTTGCCAATTTAATGTCTCAGATGACAACTGGATACGGTAAGAAAAAAGATGGATATTATCCACCCGCCTTGGTGGGTTATGATTACAATCCTTCGAGTGACAGATACATGAAAAAATGTAAGAGCTATCAGACTAGAAGTGCGAAAGGTCGGTGTGTAGGAAGAAAACCTAAATCCGGATCTAGAACCGCATCTGATCTTGCTGCAAAGGCAATGAAACTTAAACACAAGGAAGGTATTTCTCTTAAAGAAGCTTGGAAAAGAGTAAGATACGGTAAGAAAAAAGAGGGATATTATCCACCCGCCTTGGCGGGTTATGATTACAATCCTTCAAGTGACAGATACATGAAAAAGTGTAAGAGTTATCAGGACAGAAATGAGAAGGGACGTTGTGTAGGAAGAAAACCTAAATCTGGATCTAGAGCCGCACCTGATCTCGCCTCGAAGGCGATGAAACTTAAACACAAGGAAGGTATTTCTCTTAAAGAAGCTTGGAAGAGAGTAAGATACGGTACCAAGAAGTAAATTTAAACTTTTTTGAAAACAAAAGAAAAATTTAAAAAACTACAGATTTGCTCTTTTTCAGTCAAATCGTAACGGTACGTGTCGTAAATTTCAGTAAAATTATTAATTTTTATTAATTCAAGACCGTGATTTTTACACTTTTCGACGAGATGATCTTTATGTAGAAAGTATTCAATTGAAGCGCCCCGATATTCAAAATAAGTCTCTCGGGATGACTTAACCGATTTTAATTCAAATGAATACATTCCTTCGTCATCTGTTCTTTTAAGACAAATTGTGTCATTTTCGAATACATCTTTATTTCTTAAAAGTTCAAATATAACATCTCCGTCTGCCGCAGTCCCAATGAAATATCCATTTGTTTTGAGTTTTTTAGAAATCATATTTAATGTAATATCTATGTCATTTACGAAGTAATGAAAAGAAAATTGACAGGATACTATGTCATAAAATCTATTATTATCTTTAGAGTTTACCGTGTTAAGTGCAAATGGATCTATCGCTGAAATATTCCAGAAGTAACATCTTGGCATATTAGGAAGATGTTTAATACTATTGTATCTTTTAATAGCGCCATCAAACTCTTTTTTTTCGTATATGCTCTTGTTATCAATGTCAAAACCTGTGACGTATTTAAGTCTTGCTTTGCTCCATTTCATTATGTCTCCACCTCTACCAACAGCGACATCTAAAAGACAATCTCCGTTGGTTTTTTTCTGAGCTTCAAAAATAAGCTGAGACTTAATCCAGTTGTGAAATTTGCGAAGTCCTTCGAGAGATTCAGTCATAATTAAATTGACACGATGTATTAATTATGAATGTACCTATACTTTATATTTTTTTGTAATAAATCTACTTAGAATCGTTAAGTGTCATAATTGCCATCGCGGCATAATTATGAAGATCCATTAAGGTATCGCGCAATGTTTCATCGATTACTTCAATTTCAACGCTTTTTGATGTAATCTTAGAAAATCTTTGAAGTTTGTCTCCAATTCTTACTAGAACTCCAACTGTACCATATGTAGCAAAAGCATCACCATAATCCGAATTTTTCTTAGAGAAAAGCTCGCGGCATTCTTTTTGAATAGCTTCAAGTTGTTCTACACGGTTCATTGTAGATGTAAATGTTTCATTCCTTTAAATTAAGTCTATAAGATTTGTATTTCCAGGAAATTTATAAATACTAAGTTGTTCTTCTAGATTTTTATTTTTTTGAAAAAGTTCATAATTAAGACGTTTTAGTTGTCTGTTTTCTCTACACGACTCTTCGTAAGCAATGTTAATGTCATTTACACACCTAAAGTCATTTTCAAATGTAGCATTAGCGGGTTCCATACACATTTTTTGATGCTTCTTAGTTTTAAAATGAGTATTAATTAAAATTGAAAATTTATCTTTTGTGTAGATGTTTCCGCAGCATTGACAACCATTTGGATATTTTCCCTGTAAATCCCTAATGTTCATGTTTACCTTCGTTTGATTTTCCCAATCTGTTTTTGGTTCGTATTTGGGGTAAACATTTGTAATCATTATAGAATATAAATAAATATGTATTATTTCTTTAAATTTTAAAAAAAAAAATAAATTTATATTAATAATGAACAAGTTAGTAATAGGTATTACGTTATTTTTGGCGATTTTTTCAATCGTTTATTTGTATTCTAATGTATCTTACTGGGATGTCAATAGATACATTATCACTGTAGGCGAAGAAGGACAACTAAATACTGTATCAGAAAAATATTTTAAAGATTTTGAAGATAGATTAACAAAAAAAGTAGAAGACAAACTTAAAAATGTAGTTCGCAGAGGGGAGGCTATAAAGCTTGCGTGGGTACACGGAAATGATCAGCATAATGATGGATGGGGGAGGGGGTGCAGATTTGCTGGATGTAATCAAGGATATCATTATTTGGGGGTCCCCGCGTTGCCCGGCAGCCAGCATGCTAGGATGACAAGTTTATCAGGTGATGTGGTTCCTGGACAAGGCCTTAAGGACTATGAGCGCGCCGGCTGGGTGATAGTTTAAATTACATAAAACAACCGTGTTTAATAAATTATACAATATAAATACATAATACATTTATTATATTGTATAATGAATTGCAAATGCGGAAGTAAGGCTCTTTTCTTTGAAAAAACTACAACCAATGGAACATTTAATATATTTAAATGCGATACTCAGGAAACCAAAAAGAAGAGTAAATGTAATTTCTATCATTCACAAAAAATTAAAGACCCGATTGAGAAAATTAAAAATACAACTCAAGTAAATGAAACATTCCAAGAAGTAAAATTAAGAGAAACTTACATGAAAGACTTGAATAAGTACATACAACTCTTTAAAAATGCTATCCACTTACCTAAAGAATATTCTACCAATTACATCGCAAATATCAATTACATACTTAAAAGATTAAATATGAGATTTTATTTTGAAGACACTGAAAGCATAGAATGCCTTGAAAAAAGAATTAAAAATAATGAATGTATATCCCAGGTACCCGTCTCAGGAATTAGATTCCCTCTAAAATTAACAGAATATCCTCCCGAATTGAGAACTCCATTGAAAACAAAATCTAAAAAGAGAAGGAAAATAAAGTCCAAGATAGAGGTACAAAGACTTGATCTTAAGAGTTTCATAGAAGAAGAGGAAAGATCAAAGCAGGATGAACCAGATAATAAATCAATTTCCAGCGATGATTCAAGCGAAATATCCGATGAAGAAAATGACGATGATAATACATTCGACGTTGATGATTATAACTCTGATGTAGACGAATCTTTTGATGATACTGGAGCATTTAGCGATTAAATTAAATTAATTAAATATATACACAATGATAACTATGTTATCAAATATATTAGACGAAAAAAGTCAGGTTAAAATAAATGAAATAATAAATAAATTTATTTTCCCATTGAAATGTTACGCTATTATACTTATATTTATTTTATTACTAAATTCTTACTATTTGTATAAGATTTCCGAAAAACTTAATTAATTTAAAAAAATAGTACAATACACATTTAAATGGCGGAACTACCTGTTACAGATCAGGAAATTGAATTTTTTAAGAAGGATGTCGGAGATTATAATGAAATTGATACACAAATTAAAGAACTTAAAAAAAAAATGAAGCCTTATCAGGATAAAATTAAAGAACTTACTCAGAAAAAGAAACAGAAACAAGAAGAAGTTTTAAATTTTATGTCTAGTAATAATCTAGACGTGTGTCACGTAGGTGACGATTCTAAATTAGAACTTAAAAATACAGCAGTTAGCAAACCAGTTACAAAGGGGGATGTATATGACAGGATATACAAGTATTTTTCTGAAGACACTGATAAAACAGAAGGTATGGACGCTCAAGGAAAGGCAAAGTTTTTACACGATTACATCTACATCGAAGGACGCGAAAAGGTACCCACGCAAAAACTAGTTTCTAAGTAATACATCTGTCATTTTAGAATGTAATAAAGTCCTTGTAATTTTTAATTATATCCAAGACATTAGTGTCTTCATCACATATTTCATACTTTTCTTTTTCTAAAAGTTTCATGTAGTTGTTTATAGTAAGAGACTTAATCAAATTATTTTCAAGTTTAATCAGGCCTATATCTGAATTATACCTATCAGTTGTAAAGCTTAAAACTGTTAAGTTCAATTCAGAAGTTTCGTCTTCATTGTACATAACTAGGTAGTCTTGATACATCTTAAATTTAGTAAAATTACTGAATTGTGATATATCAAATACACTCATATTTGTCTTTTTTTCTAGAATTTCTCCATTTTTAAGAAAGATTAAGTATGACTTCATTCTATACTTTAATGTGTATATTTTAAATAGTATTTTTAACCCTGGATATTACAAAAATAAATTTATATAAAAAAATATTTTATAATGAATTATATTCAGTAATGGCTCGGGCACCTGTTAACTGGACAATTGATATAAAAGAGAAAATTGAACAAGCTGATAATGAGAAACTATTGGAATACTTTGAAGTTTTAGATAAAAAATGGTCTGTTAATAGGGGAGGAAATGTAATAGAAACCGCTTGTAAAAATCTTTGTATTACAGATTTAGAGGCTACAGATACATCTATTCTCTCAATTGAGATGGAGAAGGCTATATTCGAAACTACTCTTTTGTATTTCAAATTTAAAAAATACATCCCTGATTTTGAAGAATATCAAGAACGTTGGAATAAGATATATGAAGTAATTTTTTATTCAGAAAGGCTTATTCGCGATACTTATATTCTTTATCGTACAACCGATTCTAATAGGAATTCATTGTGTAACGAAGATCCAGATGTACTTTTTAAGTATGCTAGGTTTACAGATGATTCTAAAAAAACACCTTATCAATGTCTTCTTTTATATCTGCTTGAATTATTTTCAGAAGAGGGATTTACAAAAGCAGGTGGTAACTTGTATAAACCTGTAATATATAAAAAATTTAACACACATGCTTGGAAGAAACAATGTACTATCAAAGATTACATCTATCAAAAAACGGATCACAAAATTAACTTCAATCAGTGGAAAAATGCTACCGCTAATGGTACGAGTAATATAAACAACGCTGAAAAATACTTTAATGAATTTATTGGTCCTGAGTTGCCCGCGTTGAATAAAGATCGTCATCTTTTTGCCTTCAAAAATGGCAATTACATAACTAAATACAACGCCGCCGAACCTGGAGAAACACCTGTTTACACGGACGTTTTTGTACCGTATGGCGAAAGTCATCCTTACCTTAATAATTTGTCTGTAGCCGCAAAGTATCACGATGTAAAATTTGACAATTATGATCAATATTCAGAAGATGAGTGGTTTAATATAATAAATCACTGCCCAACATTCAAAAGTCTTCTCGATTATCAAGAATTTACCGAGGAAGTACAGAAATGGTTTTGTACTTTTATGGGTAGAATGTGTTTTAACCTTGGAGATATGGACAATTGGCAAGTTCTATTGTACCTTCTAGGTCAGGCCGGTGCTGGAAAGAGTACTATTGTAATGAAAATTATCCAGAAGTTCTATGAAGAAGAGGACGTAGGAATCATCGCAAATAATATTGACGCTAAATATGGCATCAAGCCTCATGTAAATAAGTTTATGGTACTTGCTCCAGAAATTGCTGAAAATTTTAAGATGGAACAGACAGATTGGCAGCTTCTTGTTGAAGGAGGAAGAAACACTTACTCAGAAAAATACAAATCAGATGAAACTATTAATTGGGAAGTTCCTATGATGATGGGTGGTAATAAAATTATGAGATATAAAAATAATTCCGAAAGTGTATCTCGTAGAACAGCAGTTGTTAATTTCTGGAAAAAGGTAGTAAACACTGATACAGAAATTGATAAAAAACTGGCAAAAGAAATACCAAGTATTATGAAATTGTGTATTCGTGGCTATTACCACACTCTTAAGATGCATGGTAAGAAAGGTATCTGGAACATTTTGCCACAGTATTTTAAGGAAAATAAAGAAGAGATGGAGCAAACTACTAATTCTCTTCAGCATTTCTTGAAGTCTGGTAAGGTAGTATTTAATAAGAAGTATTATGTACCCCTAAAGGTATTTTCTCAGATTTTTAATGATCATTGTCGTGAAAATAATCTACCACGTGAACAATTTACAAAGGATTATTATATGGGTATATTTACTAATAATGATATTAAAGTAGTCCAACAAGGTTCCAGAGAATATCCTCCTAATTCTGGAATCATTCTCAAACGCACTACATTTGTACTTGGTATTGATATTCCAGGTGACGACAACGAAATCCCCGAGGATGATCCTGAATAAGTGTATTTTACGTTGAAACACGCGTTTTAATTTATTTGTTATTTATTAAATGTCTAAAGAAATGTTGCCTGAACTAAACACTAATGGCGATTTTATATTCAAGATTGGAATAGGTTCCGTGATTGTAATCATCATTTACTTCATATTTAATTTATTTTCCAAGTTGAGGGAGATAAATGAAAAATTAGACTCTTTTTTAACAGATTTTAAACCGACCGAGGCACAAAAATATCAAAATGACGCAATTGAAGACATTACAGAGCAATCGGAAAAGAAAGAGTCAAATGTAGACTTGACAGGTGTTGACATTGACAAAGATTTACCAACTATCGAAGAGTAAATATTAATTAGGACAATTTAGTATACTTTCATTTCTTACAAATGTATCGATAATACATCTATAAATTTTTTCATATGAAGCGATGTCATTTCCTCCCGTGATTATAACGCTACCGGGCCTGAATACAATGCATGACATCACTTTATCAGTATCTGGAATTTGCATTTTAATATTAACACCTGGATATTTATTTGGGTTGAAAGAATATGTTTTGAGATAATTTAATTTCCCCTGGTCTAAAATTTTACATAAGTCAGTCTGTTTTATATATTTATCTATTTTAAAGTCAGAATTTATCATGCATATTCTAACATTTGAAATATAAGCTGTTTCACTTTTGAAAGCATTTAATACACTAAGTCTTTTAAAAAGTTTTCTAATGGCATATGTTGCTGAATATGGATTGAGAATCCCCGCTAATTGAATATTTCCATTTGAAAATATTTTAGCGGATACTTTGGGTTTGTTTTGATACTTCACGGTTATATAAATATTAGCACAGTTATAAAATTGTTTTTTACCATTTTCATCATTATACTCGGATATGTACTTTTCAGTGTCTATAACACTATTAAAACAACAACATACTGTCATGGTAGAGATGTCCCATTTTTTAATTATATTAAATGATGTATAATTTTCATCTTCGGTACATTTGAAGTTATCAAAACTTTTAAAATTTGGAGGGCAAATACAATTAGTGTATTGAGAACGCGGGTCGCAAATTACACACGTTGTCATAAGGTCCGTGTTCTTTATATACTAATTTGTTTCTTTATATAGTTATTTTTTGTAATTATTTGTCTCTAAATTCATTTATATTTTCTACTACATCAATGTAATCAATGATTAATTGCTTATTTACTGACATTTTACAAGCTTTTAATAACATTGAAGACATTTCTTTAGTGTGATTATTTACAAGATGTGTGAAATAAAATATAAATCTTGGAAGATAAAATCTGTAAGTTTCCTCCAAATTGATTTCTTTATTATTGATTTCTTTTATGATATCATGTAAGCAGTAAGTAAGTATGTTAAAATCTATATCCCTTACCATATCATCCGATACTATTAATTTATTTGTTGACTTTCGATGATAATACATTATCAATTTATTTATTTCTTCAATTTTTTTATTAGATAATTTAAGTCTAGTACAAGGATCTCTAAAGTCAGACATTTTATTTAAATAAATTACAAATGTATCGAAATCGTAATAAATGTACTTGTTATTATTTTTAACACAAATCCAAGGATACTTAATTTCTTCGTGAGAAATAGGGCAAACGTTATTAAAATCTAGTTTTTTTCTAAAAATTTGCTGAATTACTCTCGCAGCAGAATATTTATTTAAAATGTCTAAAATAAAAGACTTACAATATTGTTCATTTTTAATTTTATAAATTTTACATATTTTTTTTAAGCATTTAACAGTTAAAATATTTGAATATTTAATCATCTAATTAATTATTATATCTTTTTAAATTAAATTAATTTAAATGTGTATAAAAAAATACATTATTAAAACTACAAATGTCATCATTTAAAATATCTAAAAAAACAGTTCATACAGATTCAAGAACATCTATTATAGATAAACATCTTGAAACTATTAAAAAAATAGAAGATGACAAAAATAATTTAGATAAATATCGTTCAGAATTAGTACTATTGGAAAAAACTAAGAAAAACTTTGAAAGTAAAAAAAATTATTCGGATGCTTTTAATGTTTCTAGAAAAATAGACAATCTAAAAGATAAAATTAAAGGAATTGAAAACGATACACATTTGTCTGATTATTTATTTAATTCTATAAGTTTTATACAGGAAATAGACAATAATGAATATACGACAGTTGAAGATACTTCTGAAGAAGGTATTTTTAAATACATTTCTCTTGATTCTAAAAATAATAAAGGTGAGATTTACAGAATGTATATGGAAAAATGTTTCCCAACGGAAACACCTTCACGAATTGAAAATAAAAGTAATAACATTTTCAGATGTCCAGACTGCGACAGTAAGACAACAAATGATATCTCGTCGGGACTTACAGTATGTTTTAACTGTGGTCTAGCAGAAAAATCTAATATTTCAAATCTTCCAGAATGGAATCATGCAGAAACACACGAATACGTAAAACCATATAGTTACAAACGAACAAATCACTTCAAAGAATGGATAAATCAGATACAAGGTCGTGAAGGAACTCTTATACCAACAGATGTCATAGAATTATTAATAATTGAGATTAAGAAAGAAAGACTAAGAGATAAATCTCTAATCACATATTCTAAAATCAAAGAATTTCTTAAAAAACTTAAACTTAATAAATACTATGAACACATTCCAAATATAATACATAAAATAACCGGTAATAAACAATTAATTATTAATAATGAACTTCAAGAAAAATTAGTTGGCATGTTTAATGATATACAAGAACCTTTTGACAGAAATTGTCCAAAAAATAGAAAAAATTTTTTAAGTTATTCTTATACTTTGTATAAATTTTTTCAACTGTTAAATAAAGACGAGTATCTTATTTATTTCCCGTTGCTTAAAAGTAGAGAAAAATTATTTGAACAAGAAAATATATGGAAGAAAATATGTACAGATTTAAAATGGACCTTTATACCCTGTATATAATCAGTACATTTCTATGTTTGCTGTACTATTATTGTAAGACACTGTAGTTGTTCCTACACAAGTTACATTAATATAAGACTTCGGTCCAGCAAGTGTATTGAAGTTTATTCTAAGTCGAATACTGTTATATCTATCAAGAGGTACACTAGAACCTGAGTAAGCCGTAGAAGCTAAAGGTATTACAAGAGAACCCGTCCCATCTTCTTTGTCTACACCGTTGAATGTGTATCTGTTATAATTTAAACCTAAATATGATTTAGTTGCATAGTCTATAACACTTGGTTCTATAACTTTTTGGTAAGTATGACCATTCAGTTCTAAATTCATATCAGTTATATACACTCCAGAAGTTAACCATCCAGACACTATAATATGCGAAGCGTATAAATTAAAGCTATCCAAATCCAATAGAAGATATCCGACATTGTCTGCGTCGAAATATAAACTCTGGGTCATTTTAGGCACCTGTTTAATGCCTTTATTAAATTCATCTATTTCGATGTCATCAATTTCGAATTGTTTACAATAAAGTCTAAATCTTTGAATTTCTGTCGAAAACTTTAATTTAAAGTAACCATTTACATTCTGATAATTGTCTCCAAGTTGAAAACCGTAATTGTCTGCCAAAAAAGAATCGATGTAATAATTTGTATCTCTATCGGTCGGTATTAATGTATTATTCATAAAGTTATCAAAAACGGCATTATTCATGTCGCTGGATTCAAGAGTGTCTATTATTACATTATCTAATTTGTTGTAATAAATTTTAATAGACAACTTTTGATCTTTTAACAGTCCACTGGGGAATGATCCACTCTCCGAAATATTACTAAAAGTTTCTAACTTAGAGTTCAGTGTTTTTGTAAACCCAGGGATCCAAGCTGTTAATCTTGTTGAACCATTTTTATTGATTATACTACAATTTTTTAATAAATTTTTATATTCCCCTGCTCCAAATTCTGTATCTAACATTGCTTTAATGTCGTCAAATGTCAGGGTTTGCCATATCTGTGTACCGACATGATACTCTATTCTGCTAAAAAGACGAAGAATAGATAAATTTCTAAGGAAAATTCCTTTCAAGTCTGGTACATATGGTAGAACATCTGTTATATTATTATCTTTGTCATTGTAATAATCTAATGAATTAAAGACGCTAGAATAGTCCGAAGATAATGTATCACTTTGATACTTTGTATAAATGCCTTTCCAGTTTTTACCATCTTTTGATATAGCAAGATTGTAATTTCCCTCTCCTATTGCTACCCACAGCCCACTTTTATGAGAGATATCAAATACTATCGTGAAAATGTCTTTTACATCAACATCGGTCCAGTTAATAAGGTCATCGGACTTCACTATTGGCGAGGATATACCTTTACCCACGGCAAGATACCTTGCAGAATTGACGCCAGTTACAAAATTTTCATTTTTAACTTGTTCAATTTTGTAACAGTTTCCTTCTATCCTATTTCTAAGACTAAATGTATCCGTTGTTATGAATTTTCTATATCTATTGAGCCAAGGTAGAACTGCGGTGTCGGTTCCACCTTCATAATCTATTGAATATGGATGATTATAAAGATTTAGAAAGAATTCTCCTTCTGCATCACAATCAACGACATACTGATTAAAGCTATGTTTATATACAGTGTTAAATAGAGTGCGTATCTCATTATTTATATAAGTTTCCCATGTTGGTCTAAATTGTTCTCCTCCATGTTCTTTAGTTTCCCAGGGCACGGAATTCGAAAATTCATTTCTATAAATTAATGTAGGTTCCGGAAAAGAATAGTTTTGTTTAATAATAATTGATGAACCATTCTCGTACATAAAATAAACCTTTTCTTGTAATCTATCGTAAGCATTAGAAACATTATCATTGTAAAATGAAACGTTTATTATAACACCGGAATTTCCTTTATAATTAACAGGTCGGACGTGATTCCCCTGCCAGGAACTAACATTATTGAAATAGCTTTTTTCAAAATCATATTTTAAATCATTGTCGGTTACTTTAATAACATCAAAAGGATTTTCATTAATATCAGTGAAATTTTCAATTACCCAGGCGTCCGGGTCTAATAAATCCGTTGTATGTGCTAATATTTTTCCATCGTTTACATTTTCAGCCCCCACAGTGCCGAATGGAACTTCAATTCCGTTGAGCATCCATTTCTCAACTGGTATACCTACAAATATCCATCTAGTACCTGTATAACAGACGGATAAGACTTCAGAAAATCCATGATATTCTATTGGTATCTCATACCAGTCGTCTCTAAATACCTTAAAAGTGTTGGTTTCCGGTTTTTCATAAAAAATTGGACTTTTACCGTTTTTGGGATTTCCAACCACGACAATTCCGCGTTTGTCATTTGTATATACATCGTGAATTGTTTCGAATGGAGTAATATTCCAAGTACCCGTTGTAAGGCTCTTTATATTTGGATCATCTGTACCGAAAAGAAATTTCCAATAATAACCCGGAGTTAAATCTGGAAATTCTGTAGGATCGGGAATATATCTTAATGCTAGTAAACCATCTGAAGTAAAACCTGACGTTTCCATTTCTTCTATCGACCCTTTGGTTCCGACAGGCGTCCAGGAGGGGTCGGAGGGGTCATACCAGTTTTTGCCTATGGCTAGACAGTAATTTTCTAAAAATTTAGTTTCATGTAATGAATAGAATGTTTTTGCAAATTTTGTCATCCCCACACAACTTGTACCACCACTTGACGGTTTATATATAGAACTAGCTTCTACAAAAGTTAGACCATCATTACCAGGTCCTTCGGCCAAATTAATAAAATCATTAACTCCATCATAACCAACATAGGTTGCATTCACTGTGAAGTAATGTTCAAATACTAATGGTTTATTTTCACCACATAATATAATTGTTCCGTCTGTTATTTGTATAATATCATTAACATTTGTGCTAGTTTTACCATTGGGATCCGTCAACTCGCCGTATTCATCTCGTATCTGTGGCGCGTTAAGACTTTTTAATTGAATTAACTGTCCATCGATGCTTGGGTTCGTTCCCCGGTACTCATGGACGTGGGAAATACTAACATCGGGTAATACATATGCCGCAATTCCTCCACCTTTTGTAGCCGTTAACGAAGCGGAATGAGAAACTTCATAAGATTTAAAATTTCCTACTCTGTAATTTTTTGCTTTATTATTTCGCCAGAAAGTCTCATCAAGAATGGCCAATGGCTCATAAAGTCTCTTGTCTTTTACAACAATAGACAAAATGATAGGAAACCCCGCACCGACAACTTTAGCTCTCCATTTAACAGTGCCGTAAGATTTTACCACTACATCGTCATGATTACGTTTACCTGTTATTATCCATTCTGTACATACATAATTTAAACCTTTAATATCATCTAATTCATTTTGTAATGAATCTATTTCTAAATCAACATTGTCAGGGGTTATTTTAAATATTCTATATTTTCCATTTGTAGACTTGTATGAGTAAATTACAGTACTATTTAAGTCAGATTTTATGAAAATAGGATCGTTGTCATCTAAATCATTAATACCCTTTAATTTTTCCCACTTTATCCCATTAGACGATTGAATTATTTCATATTTAATGTCACTATTACTAGAATCTTTTAGAATTGCTGTTATACCTAATTTTGTATAAACCATATTCTGTATAATTCTATTAGTACCTAATTTAACTGTGATAGTTTTAATCGGTTTATTTCCAACCGGACCGGAATTATGAGATGTTATTGTTACTATACCAACATCGACAGTCGTTTCCACGCCTTCTTCAGAGACCAAATTTTCTTCATTTTTTCCAAAAAGAATATCTCTATTACCGTCAGAAATAGCACCTGAAAAGTTGTACGTGATATCATCTAAGGTCGCATCCCCAACTTGCGGAGGCCTCCACAAATCTGTAAGTTCATAAAGCCCGAAATAAGTATTACCTACCCCTCCCTCGTTCAAGGGATTGAAATGGTAAGGAGTTATCATATGATCTGTACGATTCCACGTTTCTTTGTAGGGCTCTTCAGGCGCCGAGGCGGGCGAGCCAATTGCTGGCAGAGGCGCTACATATCCGGGGTATAATCCGTAATAATTTGCAATAGTCATTAAAACATAACTCTCTTTACTGTACGTCTGGGGCTCTGACTCTTCGTTCGGTTTATGCAGACTCAAATCGGGTTCATATCCCTGAATAGATACCATAATAGTATTTGAAGGAACCGACATTAACACTTTACAATCTTCGTGATCTGTAGAATAAATTGTAACGTAATCTACAAATATTGAATTAAACTGAACGCTGTTATTTTTACGATTATCAGGATACGTAAATAGTCTAATTGGGTGCCACGTTTCACCGTCGTCAATAGATCTGAATACAAATTGTCTATATTTATCATTTTCATTGTTTGAAGCAGATTGTATACCCTGCTGACCTATAGCCGTCCATACACCAGTGTTATTTGTATGAAGTTGTGAAACTTTTGGCATGAAGTATTCAAAATCTGGATCGGACCCAGTGTAGTCGTAGTATTGGTCGGTACTCGGAATATAAACTCCTAAATCATAATCAGCAGCAGCAGCAGTAGTCCGTTTGTGCGAATTCTCATTTTCATCTGTGTAAGAGTTATCCGCCGCTGCATCTGCGCCATAGTAGAAATCAATGTGTTTCCACGTTTCACCGTTGTCGTAGCTTCTTATGATTAAACCTGATGTATCTAAACCTAACATTGTATTATATCTAGTTCCGCATGATAAAAGAGTTTTATGTGTTCCATTATCATTTATAGTTAAAATTGAAGACACTTCTCGTTCCGAATTAAAATCTTCTTCTGAACGGAATTCTGGCGAGGGCGCTCCGAAGGCATCGTGTATCGCATCAAATGAGATCATTGAAATCGCATAGCCGCTTTGCCAGCTGACGTGATTTAATACATGAGAGGTCATTATAATAGGCTCACCATATATTTTCCCTGATACAATAAATCCGCCGTTACGCGCGCGCGGGAAGGCGTGGGCGGCAGAGGCGGGTCTATAATTTAATGTATTTACTGTTACATAATGGTCGTACTTGTGTTGGTCGGCTTCTGAAATGTCATTGAATCCATTTTCGTTCAAAGTAAAGACTTCGGTGTATTCTGCGCCTGGCATGTTTCGGTTTGTTAAAGCAAGTTCTCGTACAGGGGCGTCGCAATTGTGAAATGATTTATCGACTCCATCGGTAAAATAAAGTCCAGAACTTTTTCCTATGAACTGTTCACGAAGATAACCCCCGTATATTAAAGAACCGGATACATCACCGTTGGTGTGTGTGAGGGGTATGAACTCCGGGTCGTAAATAACATCATTAACTTCAACAAATTGTGTAATGTTCATATAGTACCACCCACCGTTCTCGTTTGGATTTGGCGACCCATAATATCTCCAGGCAACATTAAAACTATCATCGCGACCTACAGCAACTTGAAAGGAAATATTTGAAGTTTTAAAAGTTTTAATTTTATTAACGGTTCTCATATTTAAAGTAAGACTCCCTGGTTGTGGTACTTCGCGAGTAGTTAAATCTAATTCCATAGATTTAAGTTCAGCCCCTGCTACACTAAAAGATGTTGTGAGGTCTTCTTGTGATAATTCTTGAAGAGGATATTTCGAATTTGATTGTGCCGTGTCAACAAACTCAAAATCTGTTATCTCCGAATCCATTTCAAAATTCAAATAGATGTCTCCTAGCATATCACTATTTTCGTCTGGAGTGAAAATTTTGTATCTTTCAGAAGTGATACCCTCTGTTTTACCAGCGCACGTCATCTCGGAAATATTATGTCCGTGTAATATTTGTTTAGAAGTGTCATTTTGAGTCACAAAAACAGAATGTATTTCTTCATTTTCATTTATTTCATTTGTAACTGATATACCCTGTGTACCACTTCCGTTATAAGAAGCATGAGCAGCATGAGCTCCTCTTCCCATAGTGTTAATTAATATAAGTAAAATATAATTATTTATATTATTTAACACATACAATTATAAATTTAATTAATTTTTTTTAATACATAGCTAGCGATGCGGCACCGCCCTTGAATAGAGCAGTAGTCTCACCGACACAGGTGATGCTAATGTATGGCGAAGTTGCGGTTGGTTGAGTGGTGAAAACTAAAGATAGACGAATGCTGTCGAAACGGTTAAGCGGAACCGACGAACCCGAGTAAGCCGAGCTTCCTAGAGGGAACACAAGGAGACCTAAACCGTCGACAGCCTCTTGCTGGGTACCCTCAATGTTACGATTGACGTATAAACCAAGCGAAGAAGCGGCGGCATAATCGAGCATCTGAGCTGGTAGAACACCTGAGAATGAAGACGAGTTCAACTTGAGCTCAGCGCTCTTGATGTAAACGTCCTTACCAAGATTACCAGAGATAATTAGATGCGAACCGTATAACGAGAAGTGATCAAGATCGATGGTCTTCTGTAGAACACTCGCTACATCGGTAATCAGAGCGTTCTGGGTCATCTTAAGACGCTTTGGGAGACCTAGAGGCATCGCTTTCATCTGTTCGCGTTCCTCGTTACACATAATAATGTGCTTAGCGTAAAGCTTAATAGAATTTATCGCCAATGGCGTTTCACCTAGGAGGGTCTCGGTCGCGGTTGTAGTACCAGCATAAACCGGCGTGTATGTAATACTAGATAGGTATGGCGATTCTTTTACATCAAAAGTTACGGATGTACCAATAGTTAATGATTCATTATTGGGAATTACAAGGTCTACATTGCCCTTGTTCGCAAGGTAAATCTTAAGCTTAACAGACTGGTGGGGAGCCGCAGCAAGTGGATAGCCGCTCTCTGATATATTAGTGAAAGTCTCTAACTGAGGAGCAAGTGTCTTGGTTAAGGCGGGAATGATAAATGTAACGTCTAAATATTTACCATCGGACGAATTCCAGGAGGGGTCCGCGGCATCATAGGAAGGTCCCGACCCAACCGTAGTTGGACGGGCTCTTCTAGATACCGAATTGAAAGCAGCCTCAGACATTTCGGTGTTGTATACTACGCGTACATCGTCTTTTTCTAGAGTCTGCCAAATCTGAGTACCAACCTGGTACTCAATACGTTCTATGATATTTGTTAGAGCGCCTAACTTAAAATTTAGCTTTGCGGTATCCGCGTCAAATGCTAGCGAGCCCACAAGTTTGACATCTATAGAAACGGCCGTGCCGCCGGCGGGGGGGCTGGGGTCCACCAGCGTGCTGCTATCGGTGTGGCCCGAGCCGGGATCGGTGACTTCAAACTCCGTTACCGCGCCGTTGGCGCCGACTGACGTGATCTTTATTTTGCACGAGGTGCCGCCCGCCGGCGCCGTGAACGTGACCTCATCGTCCACCTGGTAGCCCGTGCCCGCCGTTCCCGACGTCACATTAGAATTAGCACTTCCAGAGCCAAACTGCGCGACTTGCCCGGCAGTCGGCGACCCATTGGCTAAATTTACAAGACCCGTATGATTCGTAAAAGTATTCTTAATATTAACCTTCATGTTGAGATATAATTCACCAAGACAGTCGATATCATTATTAATTGTGAAAATCTTTGAACCACCAAAATCAACGTTGCCGTTGTTGCCACTGGCTGGAACCTCTAGAATAGTAGAACCGTGAAGTAGCTGACGAGTAGTATCGTTCTTGTTCCAGAAAACCGACATTACGTCGCCTTCCTGATCCTGAATCTTGTTAGTAACGGCGAGACCCTGAGTACCACTTCCGTTATAAGCAGCATGAGCGGCTACAGCTCCAGACATATTGTATTTATTTAAATATATAAAAGAAAATAATTTTAAATTTAATACGTAATAAAATTAAAATTAGTTCTTTATACATTTCATTTCAGTTAATTTATTTAGTACATAGCAAGCGAAGCAGCACCACCCTTGTAAAGAGCAGTGGTCTCACCTACACAGGTTACATTAAATTGACCACTAAGATTTTCAGAGTTAAGACGAATCTTTAGACGGATATTGTCGAAACGGTTTAATGGGACAGCGGAACCCGAGTAAGCCCGGGAAGCAAGAGGAAATACAATAGTATCGTATGTATCGATATCTTCACCGTTTACGACGTAGTTGTTATTATATAAGTTCATCGAAGAAGAAATAATCTCGAGAAGAGATATTGGAAGCTCGCCCGAGAAAGAGCTCGAGTTAAGAAGGAGTTCTACACCAGCGATCTCCTTGTACAAACTCTTTGGGAAAGTGATTAGCAAATGCGAAGTATAAAGCGAAAAGTGATCAATGTCTATAACTTGAACACCTTTCTTTGACGAGACATTCTCGAGGGTGTTTTGCGTAGTTTTTATACGCTTAGGAATGCCTAGGGGCATCGCCTTCATCTGCTCGCGTTCCTCGTTGCACATAACAATATTCTTAGCGTATAGACGTATATTGATATCCAAATTGCTGTCAGTTAATATGTTGTCGGCGCTGCCATATGACGGTTGATCAGATATAAAAACCTTGATTTTAACCTGTTGATTTGGGGCGGCGGCCATTAGGTAACCACCTTCGACCTTTTCGCTATAGTGCTGTAGTTCTGGGATAACGCTCTTTGTGAACATCTTGAGCGGAACGTAAGCAACTCTGTCGTGGTACTGTGTGAGGCCACCCGCATCAACTTTTGCATCCGTAAAATAACCGTCGGCGTAATTAGTGAGAAGATTAGTACCATCCATTAAAAATCTACCAGAAGCCTGATTACAAAATTCGTGGTATACACCTTCAGACATTTCAGTGGCAGCAAGGGCCATAATGTCCTGATTTTCAAGAGTTTGCCAGATCTGAGTACCTACCTGAAATTCAACGCGCTGAATGAAAGAGGCAATAGTCTGAGGTTTAAACTCAAACTTCTTTGCATTGTCTGGAGCGATCTTCGAACCGTCAAGAGAAATTTCAAGATACATATCTCCAAGGCAATCTATGTCATTATTGATGTCAAAAATCTGAGTGCTTTTCCAGTTCGATACATTTCCCGAACCACCGCTGGCTGGGACCTCTAGAATAGTAGAACCATGAAGTAGCTGGCGAGTAGTGTCATTCTTGTTCCAGAAGACCGACATTACGTCGCCTTCCTGATCCTGAATCTTGTTAGTAACGGCGAGACCCTGAGTACCACTTCCGTTATAAGCAGCATGAGCGGCTACAGCTCCAGACATATTGTATTTATTTAAATATATAAAAGAAAATAATTTTAAATTTAATACGTAATAAAATTAAAATTAGTTCTTTATACATTTTAACTATTTCATTTATTTAGTACATAGCAAGCGAAGCAGCACCACCCTTGTAAAGAGCAGTGGTCTCACCTACACAGGTTACAACAACACGGGTCGCGACCCGGGCGAGGTCGGTGCCGCTGGCGTCGGATTTCTGCTCTGTAGACAATGTCATGGTTAGACGAATATTGTCAAAGCGGTTAAGCGGAACAGAAGAACCAGAAAAGGCCTGGGATGCTAACGGAAATACATAGGTTCTGTACAGACCGGTTGGGTTCTCACCGTTGCTGCTGTCGTAGTATGCCTGAGTATTCTGATACAAACCTAACATATCAGTAGCAGACGCAGTTAAAAGAGAACCTCTTAGAGTGCCGGAATACGAAGAAGAATTTAATTTAAGTTCAACGTCATTCAATGTTACACTATTAGAAGTGGACCGATTATTGCTAGATGTTGAACCGGACCCTCCAATAACAGTTATAAGTAAGTGCGACGCGTAAAGAGAAAAATGATCAAGATCAACTGTAAATGCTTCTGTCGAATGGGATCTAACTGTATGAGTAACATTCTGCGACATCTTAATACGCTTTGGAAGACCCTGGGGCATTGACTTCATTTGTTCACGTTCTTCATTACACATAATGATGTGTTTACCAAAAAGTTTCAATTCTAATATGGGCATTGACGTGATGGCCGAGCCGGCGGCCGACGCTGTGAAAACATTTTTCTTGACATAGTCTTGGTTCTCGAGGTATACCTTGACCTTAACAGTTTGATGAGGAGCGGCGGCAACTAGATAAGCGTTCTCTACTACATTAGTGTACTTCGACATTGTTGGACCAACTTGGCGAGAAATAGTCGGAATTTTGATTACGCCTGATGCTCCATTTGAGAGTTGAGTTTTAATACCCCACGCGGACTTGTTCTTAGCTCCACTCTTGTCATAACTTCCATATGTGGAGCGGTGATAAGCACCGAAGACACCCTCGGGCATCTCAGTCATATTTATGGCCTGAATGTCCTCTTTCTCTAAAGTGTGCCAGATCTGAGTACCTACATGAAATTCAACGCGTTTAATGATAGAAGCTAGAGAACCTTTTAGGTGAAAATCTCCGGCCGCCGAAACATGTAGGTACATATCGCCAATAGCATCGATGTCATTGTTTATCGTGAAGATTTGGTTACCTCCAAATGAAGTGGTACCACCGTTACCACTTGTGGGAATATCAATGAAAGCGGCGCCGTGGAGTAGCTGGCGAGTAGTATCATTCTTGTTCCAGAAGACCGACATTACGTCGCCTTCCTGATCCTGAATCTTGTTAGTAACGGCGAGACCCTGAGTACCACTTCCGTTATAAGCAGCATGAGCGGCTACAGCTCCAGACATATTGTATTTATTTAAATATATAAAAGAAAATAATTTTAAATTTAATACGTAATAAAATTAAAAACAACTATTTTATTTATTTAACTGAAACTGGTTGAACCTGATACTATAGACTGTATCTGAGTTCCACAAACTGTTACTGAAACGTACGCGTTTTGTGAAACAAAATTACTGTTTAAAGCATTTTCTATAGGATGAGTATCAGTTGGATCATCAGATAAGAAAATGTCTTTCTTTATTTTAAGACATAATTTCTTATTGTGTATTTTTGAAAAGTCAACGCCAGATGCATCAAATGCTTTTTCAGCTATTTTAATTATGTAAAAATCATTTGAACTTATACCCTTTAGGCCAAAATTTTCATTGTTATCCATAAGTAACATACTTGATTTAATAAAACCTGTTCTGTCGCTACCGAGAATTAATTCCGCGGAATCTATAAAATCTGAAAAGTATCCAAATGTATCGTAAACTATACTACTCGTCGTGTGATTTTTAATTTCTGTGATATCACTAAATCCACTGGTAGCGTATGTTGGTAGTCTACGGGAATTTCCTCCTAGATTTGAAGTTGTTCTCGAAGATTTACTTATAATTCTGTTATTAACGTGGGGTAATCTTAAAGAAAATAATATATGACTTACATTTATATTAACGTCATCAAGATTTATTACCGCTTCAAATAGCTCTCCAGATGCATTTACTACACCAGTTACTTTGTTAATAGCTTGTTGAGCGAATTGAGATGTGCGTACTAAATGAGTAATTAAATTTCTAGATATATAACTTTTTTCCATTTCGGTTATCGAGTGATTCACAGGTTTAATAAAAGACTTAAAATAAGAAGAATCTAGATAATTTACCGAATTTGTACCACCTGATAAAATTTGAACGGATCTTTGTGATAATGAAGGATTTAAGTCGTTATAATTAACTTTAAGTATAAGATTATTAGTTAACGCACCTTGACGTATCAAGGCGTTATTCATATCTAAACTTCTTCCAATAAATGGAATGGAACATGATGCCTGAATATAAACTACATCGCCTTGTTTACATTTTCTATGATAAATGTTGTCCAATTTGTCTTCTAGATGGAAATTAGGTCCGGAAATATTACTTCCCTTACCAAGTTCTGTTAAATTTCTAATGTAAATGTCATCGGAAGTTAATGTCTGAATAGTAAAATGTCCGAAATAAATTTCAATTTTGTGTATCAATGCTAAAATTATATCGTTTGAGACAAACACTTCAAAGTCAGTTGGGTTACTAGGCGCTTTGAATCTAAATTCTACGCAAAAGGAAATTTCTGACAAAGCGCTTGATTCAGCGTTGATACTAAATGTGTCATAATTAGAACTGGTTGGAAAAGTTCTTAAACTTCCTGGTATAACAGTTTCTCCTGTACCCGAAATGTACATTTTTTTACAAATAGAGAGTAAACTAGAACTTATGTTTTCACGAGATGTATATTCATTTGTTCTACAGACAGACTGCGACCCCGTTGAATCAAAAGTTTTAATAGATACATTATCTATTCCCATGAAATGTTTAATATATCTATTGTATTTTTTTTAAAATATTTAAACAAAACTATAAGAAAGACATAGAACCACCGACTACAGATTGTACCTTGGTACCACATGCAGTGACAGTAATTATAGCATTCTGCGCAAAAGAACTAGAAGACAATGGATTAGGTATGGTGTATTCACCGAAAGCTGAAACATTTTTGAATATACTATTATTGAGTTTAATGAGTAATTTCTTATTATTAATCTTTGAGAATGCAATACCAGATGTGTCAAAGGCCTTCTCTGCTAGAGTTATGATATAATGCGCTGTGTTGTCGCTATTAACTAAATTGAAATTCTCACATGCATCGATTTTAGCAGATACACCACTTATAAATCCTGTTCTGTCACTACCCAATACAAGTTCCATAGAATCTATAGCATCTGGCATATAACCAAAAACAGCATCTGGAGTGACGGAGTGGGTATCGTTCTGATTATCATAAAATGTCTGTGCGCTAATAACGCTGAAAGGGGTAGGAAGTTCATTATTATACAATTTTTGAAGCTTTACATCGGATGGCGCAGTAACAGTTGATGGTAAAGAAAGTTCTTTATCTTTTACATGTGGTAATTTTACACCAATTAGTAAATGACTAACATTAAAAGAAATATTTTCTAAATCTACTTCAATATCAGTAACACTATCTGTATAAGAATTAATACCTGTATTCTTATCTATTTCTTTGGTAATACTCGAAGAAGTATTTACTACCCTATGAACTATATTCTTGGAGACGAATTTCTTCTCAGTTTCTGTTATTGCATGTGTTCTTATTTTAAGATGACTCTTGAAATATGATGTATCTAAGAAATCATCTTTCGATGGCGTCAGACCCGCGTCATCAAGCTGCTGTCTTGCGTTCCCCGCGGAAAGAATTTGGAAGTGTGAATTTCCTGGAGTGGCATTGTCCTTATAAATATTATTATAATAAACCTTTACAGTTAAAGCATTTGTCAAGGCTCCTGCTTGTAGCAAAGAACGTGACATATCATTGCTTCTACCTATAAAAGGGATAGAACAGGCCGCTTGAATCTTTAAAACATCGGCGGTGAGAGCCCGAAGATATCTCCATACATTACTGGGTAAGGTTGGTCTTTGTTCCTTCACATTCTCGTACGCCGGGTGCGTCGTGTTGTCGGGCTCTGGAAAAGGTGCGCTAAATGAAAATGGTTTACCAAGTTCTGTTAAATTTCGAATGTATATGTCGTCGGCTGTAAGTGTCTGTACATTTAAACTACCTATTTTAATTTCAACCCTGTCAATTAATGATAATATAATATCTTTTGTTACAGTAGCATGCCAGTTTGACATCGTGACTCCAGAAGGCTTTCTCATTTTAAATTCTACATTAAAAGTTATATCAGAAATAGCGTCAGTATCAGAATTTACATAAAATGTATCTACAGATTTTAATTTAGGAAATTGCCTTAAACTACCGGGTATAACAGTTTCTCCAGATCCTGAAATGTAATTTTTTTGACACTTAGAAATAAAAGAAGACTTTACTTCTTCATCTCCTTTATATTCATTTGTTCTACACAAAGATTGTGAACCAGTTGAGTCAAAGGTTTTAACGGCTACGTTGCTAATGCCCATTATTTATTATATTTAATTTATTTTTTTTTTTAAATTAAATCGGGAAATGTAATTCGTTTTCATTTAGATTTTAAAATAAATACAAATGTGTAAATAACAATGTCAAGTTTTGAATGTTCTGTAAAAGATTTGATGTCAGCTAATAATGTAAATCCTGACGTATCAGGTGATGTAAATTTAGAATTTAATAAAAAAGAAGAAAATGTATCTCTTCCTATTGAGAAACCTCCAGATGTAAATTTATCAGTATATCAAAGATTATACACTGATAAAAATATCAAAATGGTATTATTTATAACTCTTGTTTATCTAGTATTAAATTCTGAGCAGATGAATACATTTATATCTAATAATGCTCCGTTTTTGTTTATAGATGGTTCGCCGGGATTTCTTGGAAAAACAGCAATCGGAATTCTTTTAGGTATTGTAATTATACTTTTTACTTCTTTTTTCTCGTTTTAGGACCTACAATAGCTTTTTTATTTGATAAATTGTCACTGATTTTGTCCATCATTAAAGATACTAGACTTACATTTTCTCCTTCTCTTGTACTGTCTTGTTTTACACCCCATTTGAGAGAAGACAATAAATCATGAGACAATGGAATACGACCGCTTTCAAAATTTTTACAATTAATAACATTTCCGTTATCATCGGGCTCTCCGTCATTTTCGGACATGCACATCTGGCAAATACCTGCCGGTGTTAGTTTGAAATAAATGTGATTATTTGTATGATACCCACATTTATTCTGACAATACTTAGATTTTGTATTAATTAGATATAATGTATCGTACATATTTGATTTTAAAATCCCGCGAATGTCTTCTACACGGTATCCCGTGACATGATTCTTAAAAAAACGTAGAATACTACTTTTCTGAGAATTTTCATTTGACAACAAAGTAAAATTACCAGAATTATCTGATTCAAAGTCTTCTTCTGTTTCTTCATATTCTGGAAGATCGTGAAATTCAGTAATCTCTTGTGTATCAGTTCTGATACTCGTGTCTTGGATTACTTTCAATAAATTACATTTGTATGTATTGTCGTGTTCTTCTGAAAGTTTATTACCAATGTATGTTGCGTAATAATTATAAACACGGTTTTCATAAGTATATTTCCCATCTGAGTATGTACACTTATCGGATCCCACAAGTCTGAGACCATTTTTATCATATACACATTTATCTATTATTTTATCCCAAGAATCGAAGAATGTTTCTGGTTTACCGTAAATAGTATTCAAAGAAATTAGTATATTTTCTCTTATTCTAAGAGCTACTATTTTATCGACCGTGATGTCCGGCCAATTAAAGTGGTATCCCTGTTTTATAAATACATCGTCACCTTTCTTGATTTCTTTTGGATTGTCAGCTTTTGTTATAATACACTTTAAATTGGGGTTGTTGTATATATTATACATTACATTCTGTACAGATACAGCATAAGTATTTATATCGAGAATTTCTGTAGAAAGAATATCAAAATCTATAAAAAATCTGAATACATCTGTCTTTTTTTCAACTATACAGTTTTTAAAGTTAATGTATTTAGCATATAACTCTTGAAATAATTGGTAATCGGCTGTGAGATCAAGTTTTCCTCCGTCGAGCATATAATGTGTTACATTTCTGTTATCAGTGTTCTTAACAATTTTACCCGTAGAGAATAACCAAACTCTTAGTGGATTCTTATCCATTGTAATTTACAATACACTTTATTTTTATATTTATTTATTAAGGTTTAAATTTAATTGTAATATCATAATCGTTAGTATATATACCTTTCATAGCACTCGGAGACAATACACTACGTTTTCCCCTTTTCTTAGAGGTTACGGTTGCCATCATATCACTATCTATAAGTTCTACATTACATAACGCATAATCCATTACTTTATTTTCTATAAACCACCTAAAAAAATTTAGTTGACCCACGGTAGTAACTATGTCTTTTTTGGTGATGTCTTCTTCAGTTGTGTAAGTTCTCCATTTAAACGTATTAGAATCTATTACAAGTCTTTTTTGTCTGCAAAATGGATCAAAAAATTTCTTTGAATAGGCTTTCAATTGATTTTTATAGTCGATGTATATATTAAAGTAAATAGTTTCGGAATTGTATTTCAGGGGATATGTAATATTGTACTTTTTCGAATAATTAGTTACTAACCAATCTAAGAGTCTTAAAGAAAGAGGTGTTTTTTGATTAATTATATCACTAAATAATTCTAGTCTATTCTTGTAAAAAGCTATTAGAAAGTTAATTAGAGTTATCTCTTTACAATTAAAAGACATTACTACATTATAGATTAATGTCGTGTATCTTTAAATTTATTTAAAGACAATAGACATTACACATTTAACTACATTTAATTATGGCGACTGAGATAATTAACGAAAACTTTAAAAAACAGATTATTTTTCTTTTAAACAATAACTGGACTGGAAATCATGACATGTACTTTCCTCTTCAAAATGCTATAAATATCGAAAGAAAACACATTTTTAAGCTTTTTAATTATAGATATATCTTTTATACTAAAGATACTGTAAATACAAAAAGAGCTTTACTTTTTCTATTTAAAAATGCCACCGGAGAAAATATTTCGGTGATAGTCTTCAAAGATTTAAGTGTGTATCAAATACAACTAGACACTTTAGATGAATACTTTAATGGTAGTATTTTTGAGATTTCTTACACAGATAAATTTCTTACTTTTTATGATGCTTTTATGATTTCAGGTAATAAAATAAATTATCAACCCTTTGAAGAACGTATTTCAGAAGTAGACATCATGCTATCAAATACGAATGTAAAAGACTTTACATTTAAAATACTGACTTATTCTGAAGACATAAAATATTTCAAAAATTTGTCGGATGATGAAGAAATTTTTATGCTACCGGCAAATCTTCCTATCTTAACGGGTGTTAATTTTTCATTTTTCAAATGGAAACCTGTAGAAAAAATTACATTCTGCTTACAAACACTTGAAGAAGACAATAATTTAATTTTGTTGTCTTCTAATTTCAAGAAACTTATTAAATTTGCTAAGATACATAGTAATTCTTCCAATGGAGCCGAATACATTAAGCGTATCAAATGTCTTGAGAATTACGGACGTAATTGTATAATCGAAATTAATGTCGAATTTCCCGAAGGAAAGATAATTATTAAGAGAGTAAACACGGAAAAAATTTACCCCACAAGTATTAGACTAATTGAAAAAGTTTTATTCATTAAACATGAAAAAATTACATTCGATGAGTTATACATGTAGAATGGAAATATGTAAAATAATACATTAACACACATAGGAATTTGCGTAAATGTATTATTTATTTAATCGGTGTATTTACTTTAAGCTGTGTATCTACATACGGCGGCAGCGACCCTTCTTAAGACGCATACCCTTCTTGAGGCAACGACGACGCTTGCGGGCGTACGCGCGAGCACGCTTGGCAGCCTTGGTCATCTTAAGACGCGAACCCTTCTTGACACCGCGACGGCCGAAACGGGTACCACCCATGCGAGTCGAAGACTTCTTGCGGAGAAGCTTGGGCGAAATGTAGACACGGTAGGTCTTACCGTTCTTGGTACGCTTGTAGTAAAGGCCACCGTTGCAACCCTTGTATACCTTGCGCTTCTTGCCGTTGATTACGACGCGCGCCGACGACGAAAGCTTGCGGACCTTGCGACCCTTGCGGACCTTGCGACCCTTGCACTTCTTCTTACCGAAAAATAGTTCGAGCATTCCCATTTTTAATATTTAATATATACTGAAGAAAAAAAAAATAATTTAAATTACAATTTTAATAAATTTAGAAATTACATTGTCTTTTATTTCCTTTTCATTTAGAAATGTAATTAATTTTTCTTTATCGCACATCCTTTTAGTAAATTCTTCTGGAAGTTCATAATCAAATTCTTTGAATATCTTGCGAGAAATAATGTAATTAAAATTTTCGCTTTTTTTACTAACTACCTTCAGAACTTCTTCTATACATTTGTGTTTCTTGATCAAATTGAAAGATGTAACAGGTCCTATCTGAGCAATTGGTTCTGTATAATCACATCCTGAAAGTATACAAAAATCTACAAATGAATCCATGTCCATTTCAAATTTAGACAATAAAACGTCAGTATCTATCTCAGTAATGTATCTCGATATACCAGTTTTTAGAATTTTCTTACATCCAAATGTTGCGGCATCAGTGTCATCTGTCACTGTATAATCTACTAGTCCATTTCTTTGCAAAAAAGCGCAATACTTTTCGGCATCTTCTGGAGCTGTACAGTAAGGTATTCCAGACAATTCAAGGAATTCTTTACATTCCTCGATGTCTTTTTTCTTTATAACAATAAGCTGAGATGTAATTTTTTCTATTTCTTCATTTATAAGTTTTTCTTCTTCATTAGTCTCTGGAATTCTTGCTCTCAACTGTTCAAGACGGACATACATTCTTTCTTTATTTGCTTGCCTTTTAACAAGTACACTCTTTTTAGCCTCCGGTGGCGTACCATCAAATACAAATACCGGTAGAATACCATTTATGAAGTAGTATTTAATTCTATTTGCTATGCCTATGATATGTGAATTTGGAGTACGAGAAGCATATTTAAATTTATACAACAGTATGCTACAATCTACAGCTACTTTAGAACCTTTGTATAAATTTATTTCTTTTTCTGAAATAGCATCTGGAGCATATTTCTTAATAAGATTGTTTAAGCCTCTGATTCCCATTTTGGAATTTACATTAGTATAAATTAAGTTTTTAAATTGAAATATTTTCTGTAAAATTAAATGTCCCTTATAATCAAATCTGGGATACACACTGCCTCGTCATCTGAAGTATCACGTAGATCTAAAACTCTCTTAGGTGGTCTTGGTGGTTTATATTTTGGATGCGTCTTGATGTCATTCTCGCGATAATACTCGACCTCCTTCCAGAATTTTTCTAAAATAGGTAAATTTTCATTTAACCAATCATGATCAATTTTAACCCTTACAATGTTCATGATGTCTGGTGGTTTATATTCTATGAAATCTGCATCTTCTAGATTACAAATGAACATATTCAACTGAACCTGAGGATAGTAATAAGCAGGGATATATCCAAATTTAATAGCTCTTTTGTAAGGGCACTTTACTTCAAGAAGAATAGGTTTTCCATTTTCTTCTGTAGACATTGAAATTCCATCGGGTGATCCAGCTAGCCAATAATAATCGCTACAATCGTGTACATCTTCATGAGCTATAAGACCAAAATCATAGTTTTCCTGTCCTGTAAGTTTACAATACTTTTCTATTGCTTCATCTTCGTATTTTTGGCCATGTAGAGTGGCTACATTACCTACGAAGGGTTTTGGATCGTGTCCACATTTCTTAAAAAGAACTTCATGAGGTTTTTGATAAGGATTTAAACCAAGAACTGTACCTGCGTCTGAACTTGTCAATTTACCTTCTCTTTGCTTGAACCAAGCTTCTGAACGTTGTTCGTGTTGAGGTATAGACTTTAATTTATTTATTTTATCCATAATACAGATTATAATGCACGCCTTTAAATAATCTTCTTTAAGTTATTTTAACTTTTTAACTGTAACACTTACGGCATTTTTCTTTCTTAGTTTTTTAGGATCTTCGTCTGCAGTTTCCTTAGTTTTATTTTTATCATATTTTTTAGCACAGTAGTCCCATAACTCTTTTGATCCTATTCTAAATTTTCTATTGGGTTTTGCTCGATACCAATAAACACAATCTTGTATGTTATTACTTTTTGAAGTGTTATCTAAAACAAGACAATCGTATCCTTCTGTACAAGCATTTAAAACATCTTGAAAAACACTGAATTGTGGAAAAATACCGAAAAAATTCTTATAAAGTTTTTCTTGATTTTGAATAATATTTTCTCTTAAAATGAATACATAGTCTATATTTGCTCTAAGATCAGGGGGTAAGTCCATACAATATTGCATTGTTAACATAAATGTAATTTTCCAATGTCTTCCATTCATGAATATGCCACGAATGTTGGTATCTCTGATCATACGTTTATCATACATACAGTCGTCTAAGAGTAAAAAAACATCATTGTCTTTCTTAGGATCTTTTCCATTTATTGACTTTTTTTGTCGGGTAATCACTTGTTGAATAACTTCGGGTTTATATTCAGAATGTATAAGTAAGTCTGGTATAAAACTTGAATAAAAAGCATTTCCATCTTCAGTTGCAGATATAGCAACGCCCGCTTTAATTCTGCGAAGATGATAAAGTATATCTGCGACTAATGTACTTTTTCCTGTTCCTCTCTTTCCTATAAAGACGCATGTGGCTGGTCCTGATCCTACGGTACGTCTTTCCTCTATTCTCTTAGGATTAAACTTAGATAAGCTAATCGACATCTATAATTATTTAAAATTATTTTAATATTTGATTTAGTCCCAGAAATTTTCTTTTAATAATACATCACTTTCGAGTGTAATGTACGAATAAAACACACTAGACAAAAACCCTAATGTAAACGAAATTAATATTTTACCCAAAGTTCCAACAGTGTCTTCTTCTGGGTCTACGTAATTAATACTTGCAAACAAGATGCCCATTATAAGTAAAATTATTAATATTATAGTTAAGTCAATAGTGTAGAAATCTAAAAACGCCATTTTAAAATTTACATAATAAATTAAATTATTTTATTCAACTTAAAAATAAAATAAATACACTTTATATATTTGTATGGGTGTCACTGTTAGAAACAATTCTGTTCTCAAAAATTTACTTCAGATGGATTTTGGAGATACATTTGTATTTATCAAATTTGGAACAGAATGGTGTATTCCTTGCCAAGAACTTGATAAAATTCTAACATCTTTTCCAAACAGTATGCTATACCATGTAAATCTAGACGATGATGAATTTGATAATGTAATGGAAGAATACGACTTTAAAACTATACCTTATACTATTATAAAGTACAAAAATCACTCGCGCAGTTTCAGTGGAGTTGTTACTGAAGAGCACATTAATAAATTAATCAATGATATGAAATCGTGAAAGGGGGTTGTATATCAAAAATTACAAAAAATTATCCGGTTTAAAAAATTAGTGTATATTTAAACCAGATAATTTAACAATGGCGGAAAAATTCAAGAAGTACACACAGATTGAACACATTTTAGCACGCCCAGGTATGTACCTCGGTGATATAAAGTGTGTGAATTCTGAAATGTGGAAAATTGAAGAAGAAAAATTGAAATATAGTATGTGTAACTTTAACCCGGGGATATATAAACTTTTCGATGAAATTATCACTAATGCTTCAGACGAAGTACAAAGAAACGAAGAGGTTAAATGTATCAAAGTAGAAATCTCACAAGAAAAAATTAGCGTGTATAACGACTCGGGTATTCCTATTGAGGTACACCCAGAGTATAAAATTTACATTCCGGAACTTATTTTTGGAAATTTGCTTACATCCACTAATTTTGACGACTCTCAAAAAAGAACTACTGGAGGTCTCAATGGTCTCGGAGCAAAGCTTGTAAATGTATTCTCGACCGAATTTATAATTGAGACCTCTCATTCCGGTAAAAAATACACGCAGAAATTTCAATGTAATATGTCTAAGAAATCTAAACCTGTTATAACCGATAGCAAAAAAGGAAATTATACTAAAATATCATTCAAACCAGATTATGCTCGGTTTGGAATCTCAGAGATGTCCCATGATACTCTCTGTATTCTGGCTAAAAGAGTGTACGACATTTGCGCTATTACTCCAAAACACATCTCAGTTCAACTGAATGGTAAAAAACTGAATGTTAAAGACTTTTCCGATTACATCTCAATGTACATCGGAGACAAAAAGACAGTTCCCAGAATTATTTGTGAGCAAAATAGATGGCAAGTTGCTTTTAGTCCGAGTAATGAATTCAAATGTGTTTCATTTGTAAATGGAATTGCTACAACAGATGGCGGAAATCATGTCGAACACATCATGATGCCGCTTGTTAAAAAACTAACAGAAATAATCCAAGAAAAACACAAAAACATTACCATTAAACCCAATTACATCAGAGAAAATCTATTTGTATTCATCAACTGTAAAATTGAAAATCCAGTATTTTCATCGCAGACGAAAGAAAAACACATTACTAAAATTTCAGACTTTGGAAGTAAATTTAATCTAACAGACGACATTGTAAAAAGTGTACTGAAACTTGGTATTCTTGATAGTATTCTCGCTCTCGCAGAAGCCAAGGAAAAGAAAAATATATCAAAGACAGACGGAAAGAAAACTAACAGGGTCATCATTCCAAAACTTGATGACGCAAACAAAGCAGGAACAAAAGAATCTAAAATGTGTACTATTATCTTTACAGAGGGAGACTCGGCCAAGACTACTGCTGTATCTGGACTTTCAGTTGTCGGCAGAGACTACTACGGAGCTTTTCCTCTCAAGGGTAAGATACTTAATACACGAACCGCGACTTATTCACAAATGTCGGGAAACGCTGAAATCAATCACATCAAACAAATTTTGGGTCTTCAAACTGGTAAGAAGTATAAGTCCGTTTCAGAACTCAGATATGGTAAGATTCTTATCATGACTGATGCTGATACAGACGGGTTTCACATCAAGAGTCTTCTGGTTAACTTCATTAGCCATGGTTGGCCAGAACTTCTTAAAGAAGACTTCATAAGCTCATTGGTGACACCTGTTATCAAACTTACGAAAAAAAGTGAAGTAATTCCATTTTACAATCTAAATGATTACAAGGAATGGAAATCTAAGAATGACGCTTCAAAATTCAAGGTAAAATATTACAAGGGTCTTGGTACTAGCACTCAACAAGAAGCTAAAGAGTACTTTAGATCTATGAAAACTCTCAATTATAAAATAACAACAAACGAAGATTCAAAGTCTCTTGTTTTGGCTTTCACAAAGACTGAAGCCGATGCTCGCAAAAAGTGGATATTAGAAAATATTAAATGTCCGAAAAGTCTGGATTACAATTCAAAGAATGTTTCTGTAAAGGACCTCGTTGATAAAGAACTTGTACTCTTTTCTATCAGTGATAACATCCGATCTATCCCAAATCTTATAGATGGAATGAAACCTTCTCAGAGAAAGATTATCTATGCCTGTATCAAAAGAAATTTGTATTCAGAAATTAAAGTTTCTCAGTTGTCTGGATATGTATCAGAAAAGACTAATTATCATCACGGTGAAAACAGCCTAATGGATACTATTATTTCTCTCGCGCAAAACTTTGTAGGTTCAAACAATATGAATCTACTAGAACCTGTTGGACAGTTTGGAACTAGACTTCTTGGAGGCAAAGATGCTTCTAGTCCAAGGTACATCTTTACACATTTATCTAATGAATTCAGAAAACTTTTCAACGAAGACGACAATAATGTTCTTGATTATCTAGAAGAAGATGGAGATCCGATTGAACCAATGTTTTATGTTCCTACATTGCCTCTCATTCTTATCAACGGAGCATGCGGTATCGGAACAGGTTTCTCTTGCGATGTTCCGTGTTTCAATCCAGAAGACATTAAAAAGAGACTCATGGATCTTGTGATTGACGAGGACGCAGACATTCCTGAAATGACACCTTGGTATAAAGGTTTTACAGGAACTATTAAAAAGACTGAGACTAATAAATGGATCACGATAGGAAAATACACTGTAAAGGGAAATGTGATAAATGTTACAGAACTTCCAATTGGAACATGGACTGACGATTACAAAGCATTCCTTGACAAGTTAGAGACTGAAGGTATCATATTTGGCTACACTAACGCATCTACCGAAATGTCTGTTAATTTTACCATTAAATGTCCTTTGGAAAATGTAATAGAATGGACTCAGAATAATGAAACACTTAAGAAATTGAAACTAATTTCACATCTGTCAGCGAATAACATGTATGTATTCAATGAGAAAAATGAAATAGTTAAAATGGAATCCCCCGAAGAAATAATCTTCCACTTTTGGAGAATCAGAAATGAATATTACAACAAAAGACAAAAGTACATCTGTGATAAACTGAGTAATGAGTTGAATGTACTAAATGCTAAAATTAAATTTGTAACTGAAATCATGGGAGACAAAATAATTATATTCAAACAAAAAATGGAATGTATCATTTCCCAGCTGGAAAAGTCTGGATATCCTAAGATTTCAAATTCTTATGAGTATCTTACAAATATGAAAATTCATTCTTTCTCTAGCGACACCATTGAAAAACTGACAAATACAAGGGACAAAACAAATAAAGAATACGAAACAATGAAGAATTATTCCCTAAGGAATTTTTGGGAAAATGACATTAAATTTTCCTAATAAAATTATATATTTTAAAAAAAAAATATTTTATTATAATTAAAAATATGAGAGCTATTATTTACGCTATTGTTTTAGCCGTTGTTTCGTGGATGGTATTCGGCAGTATGAATGAGCTAACCTCGGCTCATGCGGAGGATGGTTGCTGTGGCAAGGGTAACTGTGGTGAGAGTCAGTTCACTAATTTGATCTGGTGGGCCAATCTTATGATTGCTATCGTTGCTACCGTTGTTGCGCTATATGGCGGTGCTCGCATGACTCCCCAGGGTCGTATGCTTCCCTCCATTCCTTTCCTCCCAGTCTAAAATAACCGGAGCATGATCACTAGCTAGAGGAATTCCTTCATTATTCTCACCAATATATTTTAAACACTTACTGGAAATTTGATTAATGTTCTTAGTAAAGAAATAATCAAGTCGCCAACCTTTGTTTCTGTTCCTTGCTCTAGACATCCCATTTTCTTTTACTTGTCGAGGATCCCACCAAGTATAGATCGTGTCACACTTCAAATTGTCTTTGTAATTAATAAATGCTAGATCTTCTAGAAATTTAAGTTCGTGTGGATAAGTTCCGGGTCCGGGTTCATGTTTACTTTGATCAAAATGCGTCTCTTTTGCTGCGTTAAGATCTCCGCAGAAAATTACCTTACCACTCAGTGAATTTAGAAAGTTGTACATCGCAGTGTTAAACTTTATCTTATTTTCATAGTTTGTTCCAGAGTTTGGGGCGTACACTGTTACAAGCGTAATATTTTCAAATTTCATAATTATCACTCGACCTTCTAGATCTTCATAACCAGGAAGATCCGTAGAAAACTGACACTGAATGTTTTCTTTATAGAATATGCATGTTCCAGAATACCTATCAGGTGCTCTTGCGAGATTTAATTTAGATTCATTGAAAAATGAATTGTACCCCGGGATAGATATCATATTCGACTTCATAATTGAACATCTTGTTTCTTGAAGACAGATAATATCTGGATCGTGTTTTAGTAATTCGTAAATGGCACTACCTTCTATTGGAAAAATTGTTTCATCTTTTTTCAGTTTGCTTGAAATCTTTTCATTAAAAATACGCGAACGGATACCATTAACATTCCAAGATACTATCTTCATAATTTAAATGATATGTACATTTTTTAAATTAAATGTATTTAAGTTGTATATTTTTTTGTAAATTATGTAATCAATTTGTTACTCTGTAAAAAAACAGTTTTATCCTCTTGGTTATCCGTGAATTTAATAGGTCTATTTTCTTTTGGATTCCATAGAGTTGTTATAAAGTTATAAGCATCTTGCCACTTTTTTGCCTCTTTTGTGAATATACATATACAGTGACAATTTGTTTTTAAGATTTCATTTACATCTGTAATACACCTCAGTAAATTCATGTATGCAGGTAAGGGTAATTCATTATCTTTTTCCGCTTGAATGTCTACATATAGTGTAAAAATGTCAGTAGTAGCCTTTATAAGTTTCCATGTATTTCGGAAGTAATTTAAAAATTCTTCAAAGCCCTCGGGATTATATTCGTCATTTGATAATATTCTTACCGTAAAAAGTTCTATATTTTTATTTAATATTATCTTAACAGTTGGTCTATCTAAAATGTATATTTCATCATTCATAACTAATCTATTGTAACTTAATGTAAATAATATAAAATTAAGCCGCAAAATTACGTTTTTTAATCATTATTAAGATATATTTATATAATGTGGTATACACCTATTGTTTATGGTATCAATTGAAAGCATCTGGAACGACTTTGAAGAACTTACTCAAGAAGAAAAAATAAATGACATTTGCGATTGTAAACATATAAACTTACAAATTGATCATAAACAGGGTAATGAAATATGTCTCGATTGTGGTACAGTTGTGTTGTCGGGTATATTTGAATACTGTGAGTGGAATAATTATAAACAAGAAGACGGTTCAATGTCTAATAGTTCACAAAGAGCTGATACATTCATTTCAGATAACCCTTACGATAAGGGGGGAACAATACCTGGATTTGCTAATAAAAACTCATTGATGATGAGAATACATTATCAACAAACATTTAGTCATAAACAGAAAACATTTTGGAATATATCTGAAAAATTTCAAAATTATTGTACTCAAATGGGAATTCATACATGTGTATTGCCTGTTGCCAAGGATATGTGGCACATTTGCATGGAATCTGGAATACTAACAAGGGCTTCTGTAAGAAATGGTCTGATAGCAGCATGCCTTTATTACGCGTGTATTTATAATAATCTTCCTACAGATAGACAAACCATAATTGATTTGGCAGAGGGTAATCAAAAAGGTTTTCTAAAAGGAGAAAAAATATTCCAAGAAATCATGGAAAAACACGCTAAGTATAAATCTCTTGGAAAGGAAAAAATAGATATAATAGAAAATGATTCCTTTGTGAAATACATAAACAAACTAGATTTACCATTTAAAACTGTTGAGATCTGTAATAAGTATTATACTCTGTACAAAGATAAACTAGACTCGGTAACTCCAAAATCAGCAACAGCTGGGATACTGTTTTATGTAATCAAGAAAAATTTACAACTGAAAAGTCCAAGTAAATCCACAGTGTCCAGGGAAACGGGTGTGTGTATTCCAACAATAAATAAAGTGCTTACAATTTTAGAAACAGTTTAAAAATAAAAAATATACAATAGTGTATGTTATCCTTGATTACTTCGTGTAATTCTTTTATTGCGTCTGAATTTATTAATTACATTAAACCTGTTGTTTCACTTAGACATACATGCAGACACAGGGACATTGTGTGTGACGATTCACTTATTACTTCTTTGGAATCGGGAGGAAGTTCTGAACTTAAACTGCTTACACATCTCAATGCAGAAAGTTGGGCTCATTCATGGCTAATGTACATATCAGAGGAGAACACTCCAGATTTTGATGAACACTATTATCGTGATTATCTGAATATGCTAAGCGTAGCAGCTGGTTATACTTCCAAGGAATACTTCTATCTTGGGTTTTTTCCGAGTGGAACACGCACTTATGAAGGTCCGAAGTACATCGGAGTGTTTCAACTTATTCCTCAAAAAAGAATTTTTGACACTATCATTGTTATGGAAAATCCATATTACTTGGATGATCCTTCTAACTTAATAGATTTCAAAAATAATGTCATTTATCTGACCGAAGCAAGTTACGTTTTTTTCAAATTTAGTGGTCTTAAGAGACCGGAACAGATGCGTTATTACCTAGCATGGATGCACATGTAATTTCATTTCATTTTAAAATGTTTATTAAATAGTATATTATGGTAATTAATTTAGATTTGTATGAAATGTATAAAGAGCGAATGGGCGCAGATGGACCTTACGCGGACGCTAATACTTTTTACATATGTATAAGATTATCATTAGCGTGCGACGTTATTCATGATTTTATAGAACCGCGGGGCAAACCAGGTGTAGCCTTATGGCAAAAATATTTAGATAATGCTACAGGTTTTGAGGCATACAGGAACCGCATCTTAAATGATAATGCTAATAGAGTAATACGCGATTGTGGTGATCGTATCAATATACTAGATCAATTAATCACGGGATACCCATTTAATTCAAAAGGTTATGACCGAGTAGAAAAATTAATAAGTTTATTTAATAATGAAAAAGCAGCAAAACAAACAATAGATAATATTCATACAGTTTTATATTTACAAGAACAAAATGCAATGGAAGCTGTTATTAAAAAAAATGCATGCGCAGATTTTAAAGTTTTAGATCTCATTGAAGGTCTGGATGTTAAAAATACTAGAACGAAAAGAAAATCGGGTCCTACACAATTTAATTTAACCATAGACACTACAAGTGATAAAACTAATTTAACTCCATTTCTATCCGAACTTATGAACCGTCATTATAAAACAAGAAGTAATTGTATAAATTTAAGTAGTAGAATTCATGTTATCAATTCTTATGCAACCGAATATGATGCATCTAATGAAAATGCATTGTCTAAAGTTTTTAAAAGTATGGGTCTCACTAAAGACATCGAACGTAATATAAACTTTAATATATCTTCTAATGGGTCTAATGTATTTCAAGGATCACTAGAAAAAGAAGCAAATAATGTTAAACTGAAGATATTTAAATATTTTGAAGAAAATTTTCAAACTTATATGATAAGTTCATCAGATGGTCCAGACAGCGTTAATGTGATTACTGATAGTATGCTAAAATCTTTTAAAACACAAGGTTCTAATCCTAATGAAATATTAAATTTAACAATTTTTAAAACCATGGGGGATTTCTTACAGATAATGACGCATTTGGGTCTTAAAAAATATCTGCCTAACGATGTTAATGTATTTATCTCGTTTGATATAATCTGTGCTAAAATAGCCGGAATGCTAGATAGAAATGTATTCTATGAAAAAAAATTTACATCAGATGAATCTAAACTTTCAGCAGGGTTATATTCATTTTTCTCATTCAATCAATATAATGATACACTTAGAGCACGGGGTCTTCCTACATTTGAACTACCTAAAGAATTTGTAACCGACGGCGATGGCACCCAACCTAAACGAAAAAGAACTAGTTTTGGCAAAAAGAAACCGAAAGTTAAAAAAATGTCAAATAAAGCTCTTATGACTAAACTCAAGAATGTTGGAATTAAAATTACTAAAAAACAAGGAAAGCGCCGGGTATATCTTTCGCGACCCGAATTGATAAAAAGAGCAAATGTATTCAAAAATTTACAGCTTCGTGCTAAGAAACTTAAGGTTCGTATTATGTATAAGAACAAAAAGGGAAAATACGTTTATAAAACAGCAAAAAGACTACATTCCGATATCAAAAGACAAATTTCTAAACTGAAGAAATCTGCTAAGAAACCTGCTAAGAAACCTGTTAAGAAATCTAATACGAAACCTGTTATTAAACAAAGATTTGGATGACCCGCGTTTAGACCCGAAGAAGAAAACAGAATGTTCTTCGGGTGAGGCATGCGGAAATTAAAGTGATTACTTTAATTATTTTAAGATTCGATATGAAGAAAATTGAATAAATCGTTTTCAATTTTTTGAGAAAAAGAATCTTGTTATACATTACATTAAATATGTATCATCTCGAGAATAATATGCTTATCGGCGCAATGGTCTTCTATGCCATTTTGACATACTTTATAGGCCCTTTTATCGCCATGCCGTTCATGTTAAATGAAACAAACACTGTAGCCGCCGGATTTACCATTGGTTTCATCGTTTCGATGGTTCTATGGTACACTTTCGGAAGTTCGTTAATGGATTAAATATATTTTTTGAGAAAAAGAATCTATTTTAAAATGTTAATTTATATTAACAATGAGTGATTGTTTACAATATTATTACGACAATCCTGAAGACAATGAGAAATATAAATTATCATGTGATTATAAACCGTTTCCAGAATTAAATGACCCAAATATCTACACTCACAAAAAAATGTTAAATTTTATAAGGTCTAATTATTCATCCGAAGCATTTCCAGAAGATTCTCCTTTTGAGTTCGGAGAAAATTACATAAATCTTTCTAATGATGAAATCTGTAAATCATCTGACATGTCTCTTGGTCCGCAGCAAAAATTTATGGGACAACTTTTAGGACCTAATACAAATTTCAATAATACTCTTATTTTTCACGGCTTAGGTTCAGGTAAGTCTTGTACTAGTATTGTAATAGCAGAAGCGCTTAAAAATGTTACAAACGAGCGTGTCATATTCACAGTTCCTGCTCCTCTCGTAGACCAGTACTATGAAGAAATTTCAGGAGAAATGAGAAATGGAAAGTTTTTTTCTTGCCCTTCATTTTGCCTAGTTAAAAACGGAGGAAAAACAGAAAGAGACTTTTACGTGTCACAACAGAATAATGCCATGCTTTTAGCTAAAATGAGATCTCTTAGAAGAGAAGAAGAAAAGTTAACCGCTATTGAAGAAAATGAAACATCCACGGAGAAAATGTTTAGAGATCAACAAAACAAAGTAAATATAGAAAGGAAAAAATACAATGACTATCAAAAGAAACTAAGAGACACAATCAGAAGAACTTTTGACATTGTTTCTCATCAGACTTTTATTCAAAGTATATATCGCACAGATAAAAAGACAGGTAATACAGCCAGAGGAGATAGATTAAAACAAGATTCTGCTCTATTTAACAAAAATGGTCTTCTAATCATTGACGAGATTCAGAGACTTGTTTCAGCAGATGGTACATTTTACAAGAAATTATACAATTGTATTAAGTATTATTTTCACCCTGAATTAAAGTTAGCCATTATGTCTGCTACACCTGTTTATGATAATCCTTATGAACTTGCTCTTACTATAAATTTACTTCGCCCTAGAATACCATTCCCATTAAGTGCTACAGAATTTTATAAAAATTTTATTGGAGTTCGCTCAGAAGATGACACTTGTGCTCAGATTACTGATTCTCCAGTGGGATATCTCTCTGAAAATTCTTGTGTGATAAACAAAGACATATTAAGCTACATCTGTTCTGGATACATCTCATACTTCAAGGGAGGTAATCCAAATGCATACCCCTACAAAAGAATAATCACAATGGAGCATCCCTTTTCACAAAATCACAAATCTGAATACATAGAGGCTTTAAAGTCTGACGTAGCCAAGGATAAAAATTTTGAAAATGGTCAAAATCAAACAAATGCATATGAGAATTTACTACTCGGTAATTTAACTACCGATGCTGAAGAAATTATGACAGGTATGTATGTTACTACACAACAGTATTGTAATATAGCACTACCCAAACACTCCAATGAAATAAATAAAACACCAGAAGACAAGAAAAAATCTCTGGCTCTTTTCAAGGAAAGAATTAACTCTCAAAATTTCTCGAATGTATCGGAGACTCTAGAATACATCAAACAGTTTTCTACTAAATTTGCTAATATAATCGAACTAAGTTTAAATTCTACCGGTCCGGTTTTTATCTTTTCAAATTGGCTTACATATGGTGTAGAACCATTGAGTATAATTCTAGAGGCTTGTGGTTTAGGAAAATTTGGTTCTGATAAATCAGACAAATTAAAGTATTTCATTTGGAGTTCTGAGACAAAAACAAAAGACAAGGATGGAACTCTTATTAATAGAGCGAGAAATACCTTCAATTCTTTACAAAATGCAGACGGAAGTCAACTAAAGATTATATTAGGTACAAGAAGTGTTATGGAAGGTGTGTCATTTAAAAATGTAAAACAGGTACATATCACAGATCCTTGGTGGAATGAATCTAGAATAGAACAAATTCTGGCTCGTGCATCAAGATATTGTAGTCACTCTAACTTACCAACTGAAGAGCAATATGTAGATATCTACAGACATTATAGTGTTTTACCTTCAGAAGGTAGTGACGATGATGTCGCTGCTATGCTCGCAGAAGTAAAAGGAAGATCTAATTTCTGGGATCTTGATTCTCTCTCTATAGAACAAAGAATGTTAACAACATCTCTTAAAAAGAATTCAATTAATAAAGATCTTGAAATGATTCTTAAAAACTGTTCCATTGACGCCGAGATAAATAAAAATGGTAATTTAATTAGATTAGAAGAACACATTTCCCCCGTAGCAGGAGGAATGTACCAAATTTACTACAAAAATCCTTCAAATTTAAGAATGTACATTCGCGATGGAATTCCAGAAACCGTGACATTCGCACAAATTTACTCAAGAGAATTCACTTATCCAAAAGAAGACTTAATGTTAACTTTTGTAGAAGCAGGACCGGATGAAAATGGCATTCTAAAACCGTATGATGACGACCCGGAAATTATAGATGAAGACACTATTAATAAAGACCTTATAATTCGTGAAGACATTGTACCGTGGGATTCTGAAAATACATTCGAAGATCTTCCGGCTGAAGGAAACGTAAAGGAAGAATTAAAACGTACGTATGGTAATTACAAATTATTACCACAGCTTCGGAAAACTATGTTTAATGAAAAAGGAACAAATGTAATTTCTTTTCCGGAAGACAAGGACTACATCAATAAATTTACAAAATTATCAAAGTGTATTAAAGATTTGGCAAAACAAGACATCGCCTCAGGTCTTAAAAAAGAAATTATAGAAAAATTCACCAAAGACTCAAAGAAACAAAAAATTAATATGGCTGTATTAGAACTTGTATATAAGTATAACATCTATACAGAAGATCACATAGAAATGTTGCTAGAAATAGGAGGAACAGACCCGCAGAGTATATTTAATACTCTAAAAGAGGCTAAGGCTAAAAAATAAATATAAAATTTAAAATAATTTTATAATATATAATGTATATAAATGAGTAGTGTTACATCAAATTTCTTTGATGATAAAACGCCTGAAGAGATAATTAACTGGATGTTAGACAAGTTAACAGAAGACCAGATTAAAACCTGCCTTGATCAGGCTGGTATACCAGATACAGATTTAATTCGTCGACCAGAAGAACCTGTTCCGTATGAGCCCAACTATGATCCTGATGGTCCAGGAGGCTCAGGCTCAGGCTCAGGCTCTGGTTTTGAACCCGGGCCTCAAAGTACAATGGAACTTGACCAGCTAAGAAGAGCTTGTAATAATAAACTCGTTCTTATTGAAGACATCTCAGGACAGGAGGTTTCATTTTATGAATTTGGCCCAGATGAAGATGGAGACTTAAAATGGAAAAAGAATCAAATCGGTGTTTCTAATTTCCTTAGTGAAATATGTAACGAACAAAAGATATCAGCATCGGATGAAATATTAGAACTTGACACATCTGAAAAAGAAGAGATGGCCCCTGGTCTAGTAATATCTTCTGAAGTACCAGGTGACGTTATACGTTTAGCTACCGATTACAATTTAATTGGACTTCCTCAGCCATTAGACCCTTCATTGATTGAAATGCCAAATGTTTCAGATCCCGAACCAAATGTTGTCTACGACGCCGCCATTTCAGAAGCTATTATGAAACAGTTAAGTCTAGAAAATGAACTTAAGAAGAAATACCCAGAACTATATTCAGCTGGAATGACTAAATTTCCAATTTTCGCTCATAGCGTATCAGATGACGGTAAAATTTCTTACATTTCATTAATTCTTAATGATGACAATACATTTGACTTTAGAGAAAGAAAGAATGGATCTGCTTTATTTTTAACCCAAGTTAAGAAAGATCTAAAGGAATTAAATTCTAAAATTGAAGTCGCGGCGGCAACAGGGTGGTCTAGACCAGGTGATTACGCAAATGTATTAGATACTGCTCTAAGCAACTGGTCGAGTAAAAAACCTGAAAATCAAGAAATATACAATAAAATATTATTAAACTACAACCCTACTAGACTAACACAACTTAAGAATTCTATTACAACTTCTTTTGGAGAAATGGCTTACAGTGAATACAACGCCGATGAACCAAATACTTACTTCTCCGGAGCTAAGGCATCACCTGTTCCAGAAACTGACAATAAAAATGTAAGAGATTTAAACATGAACGAATTACATGATCGTATGGTAACATTATTTGGAAAAGAATATGCCGAGACACACGAACCATTTATTGCTTACAATAAATTTGGTATAAAAACAGTTCAGTATAGAAAGAAAACTGGACCGAAACCCAATTTAGATGCTAAACATTGGATACGTGATGATGTACCCGTTTTTGAGGAGTTTGGTACCGGTGCCGACGACTTCGATTTATTTTAAAGTTCTTTTCTTTTTGGAAGGTCCCTTTCGTTTAGATATACTAGACTTAGAAATACCCCTTAGGACAGAGTCTACATTTGGCGAAACATTAAAATCACCAAATAAATCTGAAATCTGGTCCGCGTCAAATTTATTAGCCATTTGTAATAAAGTTTGTTCAGATGACCATTTTTGATAAACATCATTGTATTCTCGGACTAACGTTAAAGTTTTTTTAGAAATACTTTCTTGAAAAATTGAAACAAAATTATTCATGTGTCCATGAAAAGCGTCTGGATCTTGGATGTATTTTTTCATATCATTGATGTATCTATTATTATCTGGTTTCACATCAATAGAATTTATTACATTAATAGCATAGACTTCCATTTGTTTATTAATGTATTAAATATAATTATTAATAATTATTAAAATTTGCAAATATTTATGATTGAATAGAATGTCTTGTGGAGACTAATAGTTGAACAGGTTAAAGTAGGGTAGGTTGCACAGGTTCAGTAACCTTAACTTCCGTCTCTATTTCTATATCTAGTTCATCAGCAACAACAAAGATAGTCTTAAAAGGTTCAAATAAGTTAATTTGGTTCAGGTTCAATATTTTCAAAAGGGTCATATTCTTCATTTGGAGTTTCTCTTGTCATAAAATAAATTGCTACACCAAGCCCTAACAAAACTAATAGCATTAACAAGTGAAATATATTGATCATTTATTATTACATCACATTTTTTTTTACATTTTTTTAATGAGTTTAAAAATACATTACATTACATTACATTACATTACATTACATGAATACTCTTGAAATTTCTTACATCGGCGCGGCATGTGGTAAGAATAAATATGAACCTAGATGTAAAATTATGATGTTGTTATTGTGCCGTGAATATCCTAAACTGTTCAGAGAAAAATTAATTCAAAATGGAAATATCAGGCCACTAGAGGGAATATCTTTAAAAAGACCCATCGAAGAATCTTATAATAAATTTTCAAAAAATGTTAAGGATCCTAAAGAATTTGATGATATCGAATTAAAAGTAATAAACTCTCTTAAATCAAATGTTCCAGATATTGACGAAACTGACATTTCTAAAGCGAGAACCGTTGTACGTGATAATCTTAAAAAAGACTGTGGTAAAAACAATGAAGAAAGTGTCATTCATATTTCCAAGTACACTAAAGGAAATAATAAAATGTGGCACTACACAGATGCTAACCACAATTGGAAACTTAAAGGTCTACACGATGCAACTGATAAAGATATGGTAATTGAAATTAAAACAAGAATGAAAAAAGAAAATATTAGAAAAAATGAATACGATCTGTATCAACTATTTGGTTATATGCTTGTGATGGGCGAAACTAGAGGGATGATAACGCAAACTCACGACGGAATTGTTTATAAGTCTACGGTAGAAAATGACAATGAATACGGTATCATAGATATAAATTTAGAAAAATGGAATGAAAAATACATTAAATTTTATAAAGAATTGAATGAATTTTTCAAAGAAGTAAGTAAATACACCTCGTGCGAGTTTGACATTTCAGTTGTAATGAAACCAGGTCGCATTTACGCCGAGTATGACTCAAATGGAAAATTTCACAATGTAGACCCTAAATACACAAACATTTTCAAAGCTCTATAGTACATTTACATTTACATTTACATTTTCCTTCTGTAATCCTTTTTATAACTAAAGCTGGTTTAGTAATTATCTCTAAAATCTCTAAAGATTGTATCTCTTCACCAAATGCTCGAGATGAGTCGGTTTTAACATTTATAACATTAACATCTTGAATTGAATTACTTGTAATTATTTTTTTGTAATTTAAATTTAAGAGATTAAAGTCAAGTTTTGTGTCAACGTTATTAAATTCTTTTGAGATAATATCTGGTTTATTTTTACCAGTTTGAAGCCATTTTTCAACATCTTCTTTAGATTTATTAATTTCTTTTTCACCAGTAGATAAATTGAAATTAGTGAAAAGTATTTTATCTATTAAAATGTAAAGAGGTCTTTTAGATAAAAGTTTACCTCCGTCATTGCCTGGTCTCCAGAATTTATTTCTAGAACAGTTGTACATTTTTTTATAAATTTCTTCATCTTTACTTTTAATGTATTGTTGCATAAACATTTTGTCGTTACCATAGTAATAACTCAATAATTCATGTTTACCAAGTATAGATACAATCTTACAAGAATGTAATCTAGCTTGAGATTCAAACAGACTCAATAGATTAAATATTTTAATTTCATCTGAAGTTTCTTTGTACTCTTTACTTAGAGGAGGACTTATGGTACTTTTACCAGAAAGTGTATTACCCATTTGAATTACAAGTGTGTCTTTTCCTATCCATTTGTTGTCTTTTACAAGATTTGCTAGTTCTAATGACTTAAAGAGAACTCTAGAATCACCACGGATGTCTCCTATTACTATTATTTTTTTATAAACTGACATATACTTTAATGTAATGTATAACAAAATGTAATACATTTTATTCATTAAAAAGCTTATTTAAAGTTTTTTCATCTGGAAAACCTATAATGTATTCATTTTTATAAATTAAAGTCGGGAAATAATAACCAGTATTTTCTAAGAGATCTCTAGAGCCTCTGATTATTGTTTCTCTTTCTTCCTGATTTAGATCAGCAAACTTTTCGTCAAATTTAAATGTATCATCATTATTTACCACAATTTTAATACAATCTTTTTTCGCATTGTCAATATAAGGTTCTAATTTTTCACACCAAGGGCAACCATTTTTGGACAAAATTATTACTTTTTCAGAATTTATATTTAATTTAAATGGCACACTTAATTTTTCAATTTTGAAATTATCAAACTTCTTTTTAACTAAAAAGAGAATTAAAAGTGTAACAAATAAAGATAAAATCAAGATAAACATCATTTACAATAAATGAATGTAATTTATTGCAAAATAAAACTTAAATTAGAATAAATTTTAACACATTTTGTTATATGTCGATGAATATTCTTGTATTGTGCGACACCTCTTGGGACAATTATGCTGAAATTTCCAGAAGGCTTACATCTAAAAATATAGATCCGAGTTATAGAATAAATACATTCTATGGAAAACACATGAAATGTATCAGTAAAATTTGTAATACAAATATGCTACAGATATTCAGAAAATCATTAAATGATAAAACACTAGTTGAAGATCTTTGTAATACATTAAAATTTACAAAATGTTGTATTATATTTCATAATTTTGTCGAATATAACACAATATCTGAACTATGTATTAAGATATGTGAAAAAAATAAAGTTCCTTATTTCATTTTCTCAGAACACACTTCGGAATTTTTTTATAATGGAGAATGTATGTCAAAGTTTAAAAAATGTATGACAAATCTGCCAGAGATTTCAGAAAGAAATATCCAATTTATTCCCGATTTCGAAATTTCATTACCTAGTACAACAACGGTTACTAATGACAAAGATTATTCAGACGCGGTACAAAAACTTAGAAATTCTTATAAATGTATCGAAGACAATAAATCTAAAAAAAGTATAATATACATCGATAATAAGACGCCTAAAAAGTATTCATACCTCGAGTATTTAGCGAATAAGAAAAAATGGTTAAAAGAAGTTATTCCAAAATAATCTTATTCTAAGTTTCTTTTAGCAGTATAGATACCATTTCTATACATATCTATTATAAATTTAGATCTCATTTTATCTAGATTAAGATAAACATTAGCATCAACATCATTTTCTATACATACTAAAAAAGTACTGTTAGGTATTTCACGTGTAAATATAGAACACAATACCTGAAATGGATAACTTTGAGATTTATTATTAAGAATTATACTATAACCGCGTATGAATATCTCCTTAGGGGGAGATCCATATAAGTTTTTACAACAACCATCGACAAATGTATGTCCATTTATTTCAATAGGTTTAAATAAAAATGGTATACTCATAGATGCTTTTAGAGCATCTTTTAGTTTAACCTCTGGATGTGTTTCATTACTTAAGCATGTGTATTCATTTTGCGTGACACATGTAGTGTAAATATTTACATTCACACCACTATTTTTAGAAAACTCGTATAGATTTATATCAAAATCGTATTTATCTGTTACAAAACTAATCAATGTGTCCAAAAGAGAATCGTCAATCAGTCCATTTTGAATATTTGTGAAATCGTATTTTACAATTTCTTCAAGCTTAATCTTTTGAAACATATTAATCATACTTTTAGGTTCGGTTCCGGAAATGTATAATGTACCTATTAAAGCACCTATACTTGTTCCGTAAAAGTTTTTAAGATCTAATAATTTTTTTTGATGAATGTATTCTAGTGCTCCAATAAAATGAAACCCAGAATAGCCACCTCCTCCTATGAAAAGGTCGTTCATTTAATTTAGAATTTTATTTTTTTTTCTTAGAATGTCTGTGTATTTATCTTTGTATTTAAGTAAATAATCATAATTAGTTTTCCATTCGGTACCGTGTCCTACTGTTTTTGATACCGAGTGAGCTAGCTCATGAAAAAGTGATTCGATTATATGATCCGCTGGATAATACATTCCGTTGTCTTGATACAATTTAAATCCTATTTCGCGTCCTTTATCGTAATTCCATGCTAAAATATTATCATCTTGGTCTATCAATTCCTTATAACTTGTATTTTGTAGTTTCTTACGTAATAAATTTCCACGATTTGCTTCTATTTCGTAAGATAAGTCTATAGCTATAACACGTAATGTGTCTAATATTTCTGCAGACTGGAGATTACTAGCTTTGTAAGACTTTCCAGATTTGGTTTTAAATGAAGATGTACATGAAATGGATGATATTAGAACTAATAAGCAAAAAAATATAATTGGTATAATTAACTTTGACTTAGTCATTATATAATGTTAGATAATATTTTATTTATTCTCGGAATAAAGGCTTATAATGTGTCCTTTCCTTTTCTATCAAAGATAGACATATTCAGAGATGAAAATATAGAATTTCCACGAGAAAAATTTAAATTGATGTACAATCTTAATCTAATTAAGCGTACAGAAACTAAAGACGAATTTTCAATTGGAATAAAATATAAATTTAACAAAGAATTGAATAAATCGCAAATTTTATTTTACATAACTTATACATTTTATTTCGTAACTGTTAATGTATTATTATGGACACAGTGTATTTATAATTTAATATTATGGATAACAACATCTGATATACGTCATTTAGTATCTTTTTTAACTCACATAAATGTACCTTTGATTCACTTATGGTCAAAAAGGTATTACAGATGTAATCACATGGAAAAAATACTCAATTGTGAAAAATTCAAGACTATAATAATAATTATCTGTACGATACTTTCGGTTGTGTCAAATTTTATTGATATTCCAGCATTTCACAATAAATATATGTGGCCAACATTCATCACTGATAATGATTACATTTTCTTTACACTTATACTTATAGATTGGTTTTTTTCAAGACTTCTATGTTTTTTATTTTTATTTACGATTGTATTCATTCTTAAGAAACACATCTCAGAAATAAATGATTTAATAAATGTTTTATACTTACCCCAAGAATATTTCTTGGAAAATCCATGTATCAATAATTTAATAATGGACATTTCTAAGACAAAAAATAAAATATCAAAGACAATACATTTATTGAATCCTATAATTTCTTTTAGCACACTTATTGGAGCCGCGAACTTGTCTCTTTTTATAAGAAATGTTTTACCGGAAAATGATATAAATTTAACTATATTTAATAATACAACTACATTTAATAATTTTATACCTTTCGATAGATATCTTTTTGTTTGTGTAGTAATTTATACACTTATACAATCCGCGCTTCTATTTTATATATACGCATACGCAAGTAAAAGAGAATCTATTTTAGATCACATTAAGTCTTACTCATTTATAAAAACATTTTTATACAGAATACCAATTGATTCATTGATTTCTAATGACATTAATGTAATCAACGCCTCGACAACATTTGATGTTGCTAATTCAGTAGAATGGTTAATAATGTGTGACATATTGTCAAACAGGTGGGTTGATTTTACTATATTCGGAATATCAACGTCAGATGGAAGACTACTTCTAAAGGGTATTACATTAGGTGGAAGTATATTATTTACATTGGCATTTATTACGAAATAATTTATTACAAAAATAAATGAATTCTAAACACATTTAAATAAATAGTGTATATCTAATTAAATGGAAGCGTTTATTCGCCCAGAAAGTACAACAGAATTAGATGAAATTACATTTCAAATATTGTCTTGGGAAGCGTTTGATGAAACAGAAGATCCAGATGGGGAATACCCAGACACTAGATATAACATTTACGCTTTTGGCGTGAATAAAGAGTCAGAATCAGTCTGTGTAAGATTTGACGGTTATAAACCATATTTCTTTGCTCTTATTCCGGATAAGTATCAGGACACATTTGACACTTTCAAAAGAAAAGAAGTGGAAAAATACATCAGAAATAAACTTTTCCGAAATAAAGAAGATCTTGAAAGTGTAAGCGTTGTAACCCGTAAAAAGTACAAAGGGTTTACCAATGAAAAGGAATACAAATTCTTACGCTTCATTTGTAAAAATCTTACTACATTTAATAAAATCAAGTGGATTCTAAATCCAAAAGATACTCGTAAATTGCCTAAGATTTCATCTATAAGCCCTACAGAACCTCTGAAGTTCGAACTATATGAATCTAACATTGAACCTTATCTTCGTTTTACTCACAAGGCGGATATTCAAATGTCTGGATGGATAACTGCGAGTAAAATTTGTACGTTTCCAGATATGTCAAGGTGTCAACACAGCTACACAACTAATTACAATAACGTAGAAAAATATACATCGAATGAGGTGTGTAATCTTACCCTTGGATCTTGGGACATTGAGGCCTTTTCATATTCATCGAGATACCTGGGTATCAATGAATTCCCCGATCCAGAAAAAGAAAATGACATCATTACTCAAATTGGAACAAGTCTTTACAAGTTCAATACAAAGGAAAAGATTAAGCACGTAGTCACTATCAAAAGTCCAATCGACAATGACTGCGACCCCGTTGATGGTATCATCATTGAAACATACAACAGTGAAAAAGAACTAATTGAAGGCTGGGTCAAATTCATTTTATCTACAGACCCAGACATTCTAATTCAGTACAACGGATATGGTTTCGATTGGAAATACCTCATCGCCCGCGCGAAGGTTCTCGGTATCGAATACATATTAGAAAACTTAAGTAGGATCACAGAGAAACCCGCTATCAAACAAGAAGATCAGTTGAATACTTCTGCGTATGGGGATAACACTATGGTTTATCTTAAAACATTTGGTATTACGCAATTTGATATGATGTTTATCATCAAGAAAGAACACAAACTAGAATCTTACAAACTTAATTCAGTCGCCGAGCATTTCACAGGTGATAAGAAAGACGATCTTTCGCCATCAGATCTATTTAATTATAACACATCTACAAAAGATAAGATAGCACTCGTTGTGAAGTATTGTGCTCAGGACACGTGGCTACTTATAGATCTTATTCTTAAACTGAGAATAATTACTAATATGATTGGTATGGCTAATATCACTATGGTACCAATGCAATACATTGAACTAAGGGGTCAGCAAATTCGCGTACATACACAAATCGCTTATGAGACTAAAAAAGAAGGATATCTCATTCCAACTGTAGATTACAAACCAAAAGATGATCTCGATGAAGATGAAAAGTTTACAGGAGCAACTGTTTTAGATGCTAAACCAGGAGCACATTTTGAACCTATCGCAGGTCTTGATTTTGCGAGTCTATATCCTAGTATTATGATCGCCCATAATTATGACTATGCTACTATTGTAGAAGATCCTGAGTTTGACAATCTTCCAGGTATTGAATACTTCGATATGAATTGGGATGAAGACGACACTGACGCAGATGGCAATGAAATCAAAAGAAATGTTAATGTACGGTTCGTACAAAATCGCACAGGTATTATGCCTAAAATTCTAGATCGTCTTTGGAAAGAACGTAAAGCTATTCGTAAACAGATGAAAGGACTTAAAGATGAAAATCTTTACGCAGTGCTTAATGGCGTACAGCTTGCTATCAAAGTTTCTATGAATAGTATTTATGGTTTTACTGGTGCTAAATATGGTCGACTACCAAACAAGCGAATTGCAGCCGCTGTTACAGCATGCGGACGTGGAATGATCGCCCACAGTAAGAAGTGCGCGGAAGAATGGTACGACTGTGAAGTAGTTTATGGAGACACGGATTCTATTTATGTAAAGTTTAAAAGTGATCTTAAGGGTCAGGATCATATGGATTATGTTTTCAAGGTAGCACCAGAATGTTCCGACCGTATTTCAGAAACATTCAAGAAACCTATCGAGCTTGAGTTTGAAAAAGTTATGTATCCATTCATTCTGTTTTCAAAAAAGAGATACGCAAGTCTATTTTGGACTAATCCAAAAAGTTTTGATTACATTGACTATAAGGGTATTCAAGTTGTTCGCCGAGACAATTGTGAATTTGTAAGAGAAAACTCAAAGAAGATTTTTGAGTACATTCTTAAGAACGACAAGGTTCTAAATTACGAGTTCGATACAGTGGAAGAAGTCATTGAAACTTCTAAGGAATACGCACGTGATAAAATTCGTAAGCTTGTGAATTCTGAAGTTCCGATGAAACAGTTACTACTTTCAAAGAGTTTGCGCGCTGGTTATGCTTTTGATAACAAAGCTGTATGTACAGAGTGCGACAAAACTTATTACGAATTGAATGTAATTGGTAAAAAAGAAATGAACATAACTAATGTTCATACACTTAAGAATAAGAACAAGTCTCACATCGCAGAATTTCTAGAGACGGAACACGAATGTCCGAGTTGTAAGAATGAATGTCTTTTCAAGAGGTGTCCTGCTAATATTCCACACGTGGCTCTTGCTAGAAAGCGACAAGAAAGAGACAAGATGGACATTGTAGCGTCTGGAGATCGTGTTCCTTATGTATTTGTTACTTATCAAAGTACTAAACAGTTTGAAAAGGTAGAAGACCCAGATTACATCATCAAGAATGGAATACCGATTGATTACATTTATTACTTCGAACATCAGTTTAAGTCTGCTATTCAGACTATATTTGAACCAATGATGGAAGATGTAACGGAACTTTGGAAGGATCTAATTCCTGAAAAAGTTAAAAAGGTTCGCAAAAAGAAAACCGCTTAAAAATAAAATACATACAAATGTATAAATGACTGAACAATTAAAATTTATAGATTTATGTTCAGGTATAGGAGGTTTCCATCAGGCACTTAGAGATAAAGGGCATAAATGTGTTATGGCGTGTGATATAGACGTTAAATGTAGGGAATCTTATAAACTTAATTATGATATAAATCCGGAAGATGATCTTTCAAAACTTGATATAAATTGTATTCCAAGTTTTAATATCCTCTGTGCAGGATTTCCGTGCCAACCATTTTCAAAGGCAGGGTATCGTGAAGGATTTAAAGATTCGCGCGGAAATGTATTTTTTGATATATGCAAGATAATAGATCACCACAAACCCGAATTTATACTTTTGGAAAATGTTAGAAATTTAGTATCACATGATAATGGAAAAACCTTTAAAATTATAATAGAAACATTGGAAGATTTGAATTATAATGTTAAACATATAATACTAAATGCTTTATACTTTTCAGTTCCGCAAAACAGGGAACGCATAATTATAATGGGTAAACGAAAAGACAAAGGAACTATTCCAGATTTCCCAGATTTTAAGAAAAAATGTACATCATTAAATGACATCATTGATCATTCTAACAAAAGTCCTGATTTATCAGATAAACTAATCGTAACCCGAAAGATCTGGAACGAATTCTTGTGTATACTAAAAGATAATAAAATTCCTATTCCAAAGTTTCCAATTTGGACGGATATCTGGGACTCTGATGTCTCAGAAGATTTTTATAAAAGGTATAAATCTATTGTAGATAAAAATAAAAAATTCTACGAAGACAACGTAGACATTCTAGAACCCTGGCTCATAGAATCACGAGAATGTGAAGAATGGAAAGGAGCAATTAGAAAATTAGAATGGCAGGTTGGGACACAATCTGGAACATTAGACGAGACTTTATGGAGCCCAAGGGGTTCCGGTATACGTGTTAAAAAATTAGACTATTCTCCGACGCTTGTGGCGATGACATCAATGATACCTATTTACGGACCGTATTCTAGGCAACTAACTTCTAGAGAATGTGCAAGACTACAGTCTTTTCCAGACGACTTTATACTAAACAAAGATCCTAAAATAAATTATAAACATTTTGGCAACGCCGTAAATGTAAAGATGATATCATGGTGTGTTTCATTTCTAATTAAATAAATTCAAAAAACTTGGAGCGGGGAGTTTAATAGGATCAGGTAGTTGTAAGAATGTTTTATTATTAATACTTGTTATAAGCGCTTCATATACATAGTGTTTATCTATTTTAGCATTTGTTTTGTTATTACAAGATATAGATAAATTATTTTTAGCCCAATTTTTATCTATTATATAAAGTCCAGCGGGGATAACTTTAGTATAATCTATATCTTTTGATGGATTGGTTGGCCCCCGTGACCACCATTTTCCGCTTTTTAGATTTAAAATCATTATATCAACTTCCCAGTAATTTCTTTGACATGCGCCGTCCGGATTTTTTGACCAAGAGAGTGCTATATCGGACCCTCCAGTTATTTTTTTAAAAGAATATGGTATATCCAGAATCTTATAATCAGATTCTCTAACATGATATTCTTGAAATCCTTTTATATATTCGGTAAAATAATCAATTATCCATGAATCCACCAAAATCCCCCCTCCTAAACCAGAACCATCTCCTCTTATTAAGTTATTCATACAATTTGCCTGATTTATAAACTCTTGTTTATCAAGTATAAAACTATTTAGGTGATTGATAATTCTAATGTGTCTTAAGTTTAAAATACACTCTGAAAGCGCTTTCTTTTGATGAACTGTAATATTTTCCATTTTCTTTTTAAGAATTGATTTATTCATTTTATATTTACCATGCCTAAAATAATTTATTTTTTGTAAATTAATGTTTACATTTTAGGGTATAAAGAAAATTACAGAAAAATAATAAATTTAAAAGAATGAATTATAGATAATTATAACCAGACAATTATGGCTACTCTTGACCAGAAATTCGAGGCTTTCCGTGCTAAGTACGATCTCACCGAAGAAGCGACATCAGAGATGCTTGCCATTTTCAACGAAACATTTATTGAACTCGCGCACAAACTCCTTAGTAACTCTGAAATTACAGTACCAGTGTCAGCACCTACAAAGCCAAAAACACCCGTTACACGCAAGGCTACAAGTGTGTCAACTGGTGTAAAAAAATTCGCTACCAAGATTGCCGCAGAATACGCAGCCGAAAGGGGATTTACTCTTGACGACTTTGACAAAGAAAAAATTACAAAGAAGGACATTGATGAACTTGCGAAGAATGGAAAAACAAATGTATCTGGGTCCACTCCGGCTGAGACAAATTCCGAAACCGAAAAAACTATTCCGAGTCTTATGACTGACATTTGCAAAGAAATAAAGAACACTAAAAAGAAACCGGTAAAAAAGTGTCATGGTGTAAATCGCGATGGATCACCTTGTGACAAAAATGGAGACCAAAAGCCTGATGGATGTAATAATACTTACTGCTTCCGTCATGCATTAGATTGGAAAAAATATGAAGTGTCCTCAGATTCTGAACTTGAAGAGGAAGAAATTACACTTGTAGATCTTGCGATTGTATCTGAAGATTAATAGTTGCCCGTGATGTTACCAATATCAATCAATGGATCTTTTGGACCTGGACGCGCCTTTAATTTAACATTGAACTTATCTGATGAATATTTACCCTTAAGGATAGCCGCATCAATCAACTCATCGGTTCTTGAATCCACGCTCGCATTCAAAGTAATATCAAATTCTCTTTCAACATCATCGTCAATAGTACTCATTGTAAAAACTTTATAAGTAACGGCGCTTAACATAAGAGCTATAAAAACTAAAACTATCAATTCGAAATTCATTTGTTTAATTATACATTAGAAATTTATTTTAAAAAATGTATAATTAAATTAAACTTCATTTATTAATATAAAAACAAAATAAATTCTTAATAAATGAACTTCATTCAATTTCTACAAGGTAAAAGTCCAGAAACATATCTGGATGAGAAACTTGAAATCTGCGAAGAAATAGATGAGCTCCCTAGGGAGCTTACAAATTGCGTCTGCTGTGAACGTCATAAAATTAATTTTCCAAGTATTGGAAATCCTGTAAAATACAATTTAATTAAAAATAATACACTAAATACATGTGAATGCCCTTGTAGACACATTGCTCGTCATATATGCAGAGAATGGGAATTAGTAAATGAAGTTGAAGATCTAGAATCAGAAGAAAATTCGGAAGACATTTCCGAAGAATCAGACTCAATGGGTTCTCTAGAAGACTTCATTGTTCCTGACGAAGGTTTTACTAAAAAAGAAAGAAAGAAGCTAGATCGCGCCTTGAATCATTTTCGCTCACACCCTTTACCTCCCCGCGTGGGGCGCCGTCGCCGCATCCGAGACCGTATTGACTACAAATTTCATGGTCTGACCCGGTTCCGTCGGCAAGGCTTTTAGAGTAATTTGCTGATTCTCAGAAATTCCGCCCGAAGGTCTCGATTCAAGAGCAGATACCCTGGTTCTTAAACTATCCGTCCAGCCAGTAATTTCATCCCAACGGGTATTTTCTAGTCTGCTCAATTCCTTAGTGTTACGCTGCGCTTGATCGATGCGCTCGACAACACTTTGCTCTTTATTTTTAAAATAACTCTCAGACTTAGACGATAAATTTCCGTTTTCATCGGCTACAATTAAATAATTATCTTCATTCCAGTCAGATCTCTGTATTAACGCAAATATAATTATTATAGCCACTGCAATACCTGCGGCGGCAAGTTGATACTTATTGAATTTCATTTACATTTAATAAAATGTTTTTTTTTAAAATGTATTTAAAGATAAATTTTATAAATGTGTATCAAAGAATGAAGACGCTAATTTACTCTCTTATCCCCACAGTAGCCGCTTATAATATCCTACCCTCAAAGTTTGTTCGTGAAGCAGAAATTAAGCATGGTCGCGTAGCTATGGTTTCATCCGTTGCTATTCCAATTCTAGACACTGTTAGTTCAGATGGTCTAGGAATTAATTTTGTAAATAACATGCCTATTGAAAATCAGCTTCTTCTTCTAGGTATCTTTGGTTGTTCTGAATTTTCTCAGATGCTAAAGGCTTACAACTTTCCAAGTGACACAAACAAGTGGTTTACATTCAAGAATACACACGAACCTGGCGATTACAATTTTAACCCTATGAATTTGACTGCTAAGTCAGAAGATGAAATGTTCATTGGTCGCCTGGCAATGGTTGCCGTAGCGTGCGAGATGACAAATGAACTTCTAATTGGAAATCCAGTAGTGTAAATGTATTTAAAGAAATAAAAAATAGATGTGTAATAAACATAAGGGACGCTAGCTCAGTTGGCAGAGCGCAGGACTTTTAATCCTGTGGCCGTGGGTTCGAGCCCCACGCGTCCTAAAATAAAACTGGATAGTTTCCCTTATGTTTATTAACTAGTATAAAAAGAAAATACATATATAATTAGAATGAAAGCTATTAGTTTATTTTCTGGAATGGGTGGAGACACCTTAGGCATGAAAAATGCCGGAATAGAAGTTATAGCATACAATGAAAATATTCCAAAGTTTATAGAAACACACGATCTAAATTTCAATTCTGAACTTATTCATGACAACGGAACAACAGACATTACACAAATTTCAGATGACATCTTCCTTAAGTATAACGGCATTGTTAATTTAATTTTTGCCGGATTTCCTTGCCAAGGTTTTTCACATGGTGGTAAAAAGTTACCAGATGACCCAAGAAATACTCTGTTCAGAGAATTTGTTAGAGCAACTGAATTAGTCTGTCCAGAGTTTATAATCGGAGAAAATGTTGAAGGTCTACTTTCGAGAAAAACCGAAACAGGTGAAAAATACATAGACATTATAGTCAGTTCATTCGAAGAAATTGGATACAAGATTAAATTCAAAGTAATTAAAGCTGAGATGTGTGGAGTCCCGCAACTAAGGCGCCGTTTGATTATAATCGGTGTTCATGAATCCATTGATTATGACTATAAATTCCCGAATGAAGAAAATGTTAAATCATGTAAACTAGACTTTCTAGAAAAAAGCCTAAAAGGTGCCGTGTGTGTTTCAGATATTTACAATGATAAATCTGTAGACGCGATTGATGTCGACATCGATGACAGGGAACCTTCGGATACTGTACATCCGTATGTACTTTCTATACTAAATAAAGAACCCGAATACAACGGAAAAACATTTGACTCCTTGCTTTCATACGGAAAAAGAGAATCTCCAACACACCTAGAAATTGTAAATAGAAATAATCCTTCCAAGACTATAATCTGTAGTTACGATCATCAACCAAGACTATTAGTTCCATTGAGATATAAAAATGAATTATACATTCGACCTTTTAATGTAAATGAATTAAAACAGATTCAAGGATTCCCTAAGGAATTCGAAATGTCTGGAAATACCAAGAATCAAATAATTCAAATTGGAAATGCTGTTCCTCCGAATCTTGTTACATTCATTGTTCGAGATCTAGTTCTATTTTTCCAGACAATCCAGCACAATTGACTGACCAGTTGTATCTAGGATACAATTTTAAGTTGCCCAAACCTTTACTCTTAGCAACTTTTCTCGCTGCCTCCATGGCAAGGTCTACCTGTCTGAGAGCTTCAAGTTCTGGGTGTCCACAAAGTTCATCCCCTGTTCCAAACCAAATACAAGGTTTATTCTTTGAAGATTTATTTAAATTCTGATAGAGGAATACAATGTAAAAAACGTCCTCGGGTGGGCGAGTATCATTGCACTTAATAATTCCTTTATCAGATTTTTTTACTTCAATGTCAAGACCGATGTTTCCAATGTTGCGAAAATCACGGTGTTGTTGCGAAGGGGCAACGTCATATTCAAGATTCAGATCATCAAGAACTTCTTTTACTTTGTCTTCAGCTTTAGTCCCGGACATTTGTGTCTTACCCTTATCTGTTCCAAAAATCAAGAGATCTTTTTTTTCCAAAAGATGCTTCTTGATAACATCGAAAAGCTCTTGACGGGCATTTGGGAAAAAGAGAGTGTTAGACATTGCGAGACACATCTTCGGCTTTCACACCCCGCTAAGGGGGCCCCGAAGGACCACATCTGTTTATCTTGCGTATATTCCCTCAATGTGAGAGGACCTGATATCAAAACCAAGAGAAAGAAGTATAGGGGTGTGGTAATGAGTTTCTCCACATTGTTTGCTTGTTCGCAACCCTTCTGGAGGAGCGCACTTTTCAAAGAACAGTTGATATTTGTTTGGCTCTTGAGCCCTTTTGTCACCTTCTTCCATTCTCACGACGCCGATTACCGTCCCAATAAAACAAAATTCTTTGTTATCGGTCCTATAGAAGATGAGTGTCCCCTTACCAACTAGATGATCTTTCCTGTGGCATTTTTGTCCCGTCCATTCCATGATACCGAAATTCTCGTCTGCGGTTTTAACGAGCTTGTCGACCCCTTTTGGCTTGGTGGTAAAGATGAGGCTGACAGTGTTCGCCATTAGGTGTCTCGTCGGGGACACTGCACGTCGGCCTTGGCACCCCGAGGGATGCACCGAAATTTTTATCTACTGGATCACCAGCGCGTCCATCAGCTGCTTGTAGACGCCTTCGGGGATC
>Ga0255759_10000031_pt1 | contig 160432 bp, 180 predicted proteins | sample 101ome_20_FD_179959 | JGI IMG/M metagenome (GOLD analysis project Ga0255759, IMG submission 179959) | Coastal salt marsh microbial communities from the Groves Creek Marsh, Skidaway Island, Georgia - 101404AT metaG (version 2) | ecosystem: Environmental > Aquatic > Marine > Intertidal zone >... | reverse complement strand
TACCAATAGATCATAGCCCGTTTTACGAATGCCCCGTCCAGTTGTTTTTACTACAGTCGGAATATTACCCCTGCGAGCATCGATAATTTTCACCCATTCATCATGGTCTTTAAGAGTACAGTGAGCATTTTCTCCATTGGGAAGAATTGCTTTTGCTGGTGCCGTTGCAATACTAAAATAGACCAATTTCTCTGCATAACTAAAAATTTCATCGATGACACCATACACAAATTCTTCGGGTATGTGTTCTAATACATCGGTGTTGATAACGCAATCAAATTTACCAATCGGCTTTTTATTCCATTCGTTTACACCCGGGTCATATTTCCAGAGTTGCTCAAGATTCCAGTATTGGTGAAGAAGGTGAGGAGCCTGATATTGGGTTCCATGACCGCAACCATAATCAAGTAATGATCGACACTCAAATTTTTCTAGCATCTCTTTGATGTCATCCTTGCATCTTATTACCGGATCATTATTTTCATAACCGCCGTTGTCGTAAAATTGTCTATATTGGTCTAGGTATTTCATTTTAATATCCTTTCATCTTCAAAATCGTCTTTCATTTTGGCTTTGTGATCCCTGTGGTAATGAATCAGACTTGCATCGAAACGTTTTTCAGTTGGGTTCAACCCCAAATGATAGTTAAATTTGACTGGGAGGGGTGAGTGTTTACCTTCGTGCATAATAAATGTGTTCAAAATACCTTGATCGAAACCACCCATTTGATTTTCAAGTGCAGTTCTTTTCTTATCTCTTTCTTCTATTGTTTTTGTGAATTCAAACATCTTTCTATACATTGACCGTGGAAATACTACAACACCAGAATTAATATGACCATATTCGGCAAACCAATTTAGACCAGGTTTATTTTTCCATCGATTTGTCGACATCATCCACCAGGCAGATATTGCATATGGATTGCAATGTGGGAATAGATTTTCTGCGGTCGTAGTAGCCATAATATCACTATCGATGAAACAAAGATAGTCAAAATTATGAAACCATTTGTGAGTGCCTTCATCCATGAATGGTAGAAAGATACCATAGAACGGAGGAATATCATTGGGTAATTTAGAATCGAAAAATTCGTATTCAGCACCTATTCTCTTTGCATATGCTGAGATGGAAGTGCGAGACATATTATGATACCCAGTACCGGTCTTTACATAAGCACCAGGTCTGGTTTTTCGTAGGACTTCTTGCGAGGGATCTCTGTAATATTGATAAATTAAATTCATAATAAAAAAATTTTGTTAGACTAGCAAATCATTATCCACCAACAATAAATCAAAGGCAGCTGTGATAAATCCATAATATAGTTCTCCAATTATTTCATATATTGTAATCTATTTATGCAGGATTATCTACTAGTATAATATCAAAAGAAGATGAAATAACTGAACCAGTATCACCAGTTCCTCTCACTTCAATATCAGTTTTTTCCGGAAAACGTAAGGGAATTGAATAATTCTGAGTAGTATATCCACCTACGATATCAACAATATCCTTTGTTCTAAATGGTGAACCACCATCTAGTTCTCTTGCTTTTAAAGTAACTGTGACAGCATTATTCATTGGTGCTACACCGATGTTCCAAGTAGTGAGATAACCAGTTTTTCCAGCTGGTATTGTATAAAGTGCAAGTTGAGTTTGACCCAAACCAGTAGTTGTCCCGCTACCAATAACGCCAATATCAGCAAGAACTGTACCACCTCCAGACGCTGCGGTGGATATAAGAACATTACCATCATTTGCCGCTAACACCCCAGCGGTTGCAACAAATGCTCTATAAACTCTTAGGAATGAAGCAGTAGAAGCTGCACCATTTACAGTAATCGTTTCTTCAATTTCATTAAAATCATTATCTAAACCTAGAACAGTAACCGTGTGAGCACCATCGTTGCCAGGGCCATCGTCACTGCTTGCGCTATATGCATAAATTGTACTATCAGAACCAACATCAAGATATTGATAAAGTCCTCCGTGCATCCAAATAGTTTCTGGTATATTTCCTACATTTGGATTTCTACCAAACTTATGTATTGCACTATACCCATCAACGAGTCCAGCTGCAATAGGAATATTCGATGCAACACCAAACGAATTGATAAGATTACCATCTTTATCTGCCAGCAAAAATGCTTCAAATAAAGTTTTATTATCTTGTAGATAAGCTTGGTTGTTTTTATTCCAAATAGCCATTTACTTTTGCCAACCTTTAATGTATTCTGTTGAGAAATTGGCCTTACTGAATTCGAGTCGATCAACCAATTTGAGAGAACCTTTACCCAAATGATCGATTGCAACAAACCCTTCTTGACCAGTTGCTACAAATCCTGTTTTGGTTTTAAGTAAAGTGGTTAGACCTTCAACGGTATTAAGTTTATTGATTACCATGTGCTTTGCATCGACCATTAGATTATATAGGGTGAACACTTTTTCAAGTTCTTTCAGATTGCGCTTGGTAAAAATGGAAAGCGCTGCATCTCGTGCTTTAATTTGTGTATCTTTCCCTCGCTGTGATTTTTTACTGTCGATTTGAGCTTGATAGTAATCTTCAAGTTCTCGTTGAAGTTCGATGACAAATCCTGCGGCATCCCCGATGCGGGTTCCCTCGCGGACTTTCTTATTAATAAAGACATTCAATCTCGCATTTAGTGGATCAACACTCAAACTGTTCAACACTTTGGCATTAATCGTTCTAAACAATCTACCTGCCTGAGAGAGAAGTTCTGTCAATTCTGCTGTTTCTTGTTTTGTAAATGTAGCTGTACCAGCACGATCTTCGAAAGTAGCATCTACTGCCCAGACGGAGGATGTTGCTTTGAGACCTGGGACAATCTTCTTTCCAAAACTTGCTTGCATTGATTCAAAGTCTGCTCCTCGGTATGTTGTGTGCCAAACCACACCGATTTTGGATCTTTTGATTTGACGAGCAAGTTCGCTTTTTGCTGGTATCGCGTAAACAATCGTATTAGGATGGAAAGTAATATACGATTCTCCATCAATAGTTTCCGTTTGTAAATCTTCTGACGTATAGAGGAAATCACCTTGTATTACTCCTTCACTAATTCCGAGTTTCGAAAACTCAGCAAGGGCGACCTTGAATTTAGCATTCAGATCACCCGACAAATCATTATCAATCTCTGCGTCTGTCTTATAAATTTTTGGATTTTTATTGAATACACCTTTCTTTGCAACAAAGAATTTCCCATCAGTAGGATCAATTCCAGCAAAGATAGCCGGAGCTCCATCCCATTTGACGGTAACCGTTACAGGTGCAGAAGCATTACCTGACAGCATATCACGTAATGCACGTAAATGGTTAATGACGTTTCGAGTTCCCTTTACTCCGCCATCAATAACTGAGTCTTCAAGGTGCGTCATATGCAGGTTCTTGCCTGCAGCTTCTTCTAGGTATTTTTTAAATCGTATCATATCTTTTTACTTGTACGAGAAAGTTTTGCCTTAGGGAATATACCTACTCTAGCATTCTTTACAACCTGTCCTGCGGCTCTTGCATCACCGCGTCGAGCTTGATATCGAATAAAGAAATAAGCCTCGAATTCACCCTTGGGGAAATCACCATTGGTTCCCTTGTGGGTAGAAGTAATCTTATAAGGTCCAGCACCGGTTCCAACGAGAGACATATTACCTAGATGAAATTCATCTACATTACTAATACTTGGTGCACCACCATATTCGGGGCCATAAATTGCTTCAAAAACAAGTTGCTTATCTTTAATCTTGCGGTAGAAAGAGTCACCCGATTGAAGACCATTTGGTCTGACTGCAGCCACATCTTTCATAAAGCTCTCGACGTCTCTATTTCTTGCATATCTCTTAGATGAAAGACCACCGTACTGTTGGTAATCTTTTGCAGTTCTTCCAGCCTTGTGTGAGATATATGCCTGTGGGTCACCTTGAACATTGACAAGGGTAAAATCTGATTTAGGTTCTTTACGTTCGAATTTACCAGTGGTACTTGCCAGATGAGCAGCATCCACGATACGACCATTGATTTCGATTTGAATGGAAGGTAGATTCTCTTTTGCAAGAATGGATGCTAGTTTCTCGTTGAAATCTGCTCTGGCCAATTCTTCTGCACTAGTACCAGATCCAACACCTTTACCACCAAATGATGGGGTCTTTAAAAAGTCCTTTGGTATAACCAGAGGACCTCGGTTGGTATTGACAGTAAGACTAGATTTATTGGCAGGAAATTTGCCGTCATCCTTTGTCATGAAGTCTGTCACATCTTGAAGTTCTGTGACATCAATAATGACCTCTCCATTATTCACCGTAGCAAAAGGTGACGCAGTAGCTACCTTTTTGATAAAATTTTTAGGACGATTTTCATCTTTTCTCAGGTCAGGTATGGTCAATTTACGGTATGGTATTGCCGATTCTATGAGCTGAGAAAACCTTTTGAAGCCGAACATCAGATAATCCTATTATTGTATAGATGGGAGTCTCATCTATTTATAATCATTTTATCTCAATTGAACGGAATCGTCAAATACACTGCGGCGCTTTTTACCTCTCAAGGTCGAACCAATATCAGTCTTATCGAATACGGGAGTATCATCATCTCGTCGACTTGATCCACCCGACTGACCACCACCATTACCATCAATGTTGATATTCTGTTGCGCGCTTTCTTCTAGGTCATAAATTTTCATTTTAGAACGATCAATACCAACAAGGAATCTGCGATAATAACTCAAATCACCCCATCGATTCTTGAGTTGTTTTAGCATCACCTGACCGAGCTCATCAAGGTGCTCAGAAGTTATGATTCCAAGAATGCAATCAGCAGTGTGAGTGATACCCATAGACTCAGAGGTATTGGTGAGATCCACATCAGAGTTGCCGTAGCCGTCACGATTAAACTGAGAACTAGTAACAACGGCACAATTAAATTCCATAGCGAGACCACGTATTTCCTCCGCAATTGATTTGACAAGTGTGTATGAATTGGCAGCTGCAGCGCCACGGACACGAGAGGATGCACAGATGTTGAGGTAATCAACAAACACCACGTCAGGTACAAAGCCCTTCTTCATTCGTAATTCATTTAGAAGATGCCGAAAATGACCAGCATGTGCCGATCCAGTCGGATATTCCTTAATCACCAGTTTACCCGGTGTCTTGGTCTTATATCGACCCATTCTTTTTTCATAAACGTCTCGTGGACACTCACCAAGTTCATCTAGTGTGATATCCATGATATTGGCATCAATACGTCTACCAATTTCTTCTTCAGCCATTTCCATGGTGATATACAACACATTCTTGCCATACATCAAATGGTTGGCTGCAAAGTGACATTTCAAAAGAGATTTACCACCACCAGTAGTGGCAAGTAGTACAGTCATTGATTTCCGAGGTAGCCCACCCTTGGTGATCTTGTTCAAAATATCGATATCAAACGGAATTCTTTCTTCCTTTCGATGATAGTATTCATATCGATCTTCAAACTCTTCAAGGAAGTCGTGACCAACACTAGAATCAAAGTTGATTCCTAGCGAATCAGATAAGATTTTTGGTATCGATCCCTTATCGTTTTCTTTATCTTGGCCATCAAGAATCAGAATCGCCTTACGGATTGAATTGTATAGGTCTTTATCTTGGCAAAATTTCTCTGTTTCAGCAATCAAAAATTCATTGCTGGTATCCTTGTCGACCTCTAATTGATCGACAGCTTGCATTACATTCGTATAAGTGTCTTCGTTTAAATCTTTTCTTTTATCGATGCTGAGTTTAAGAGCCTCCACTGAGGGAGGCTCCTTGTATTGCTCAACATAATCAACAAACGTTGAAAAGATTTTTTGAAGAGAGATTTCGTCGAAATAATCTTCCTTAATATAGGGATATACCTTACGGTAGTAGTCCCCATTAAGAATCAAATTCGACAGTATCGTCTTCTCTAACATCCTCAACCTCGTCAGCCATTAGTAGTTTAAATTTACGTTCAACGAATTCATTGAATCGGGGATCCGCAACCAGACCTTCGAAAAATTCATCATCAGTCTCAATGTCTTTAGCGCGTTTCTTAGGTTCAATGATTTCACCAGTATCCATATCTACCTTATTATACCATCCTTGATTGGCCTTTGTCAAGTGCCCAGATTCAAGTGCGAGATCAAAAAGGGAAGACCATTTCTGAATGCCGGTATCGTATAGTACCTTGAATGGAAGTTTTGATTTCTCTTTTACATAGCGAGATTTTTCAATGTTGATCGTAAATTTAAATCCAGCAAGGTCGGTACCATCTTTCTCTTGTGCCTTTGAGATAATAAAAATCTGATTGGCAGAATAGTAGATGCCCGTACCACCGGATACGATATTTTTCGGGAACAAGCCAATCTCTTTATAGGTATGATTGATTGCAACCAATGGAATGTCTTTTCCGGTAAGTTTGGGTGTGACGATGCGGAAGAGTGATTTCAATTGTTTTGCCCGAGACATATCGGCAACTGATTTCTCATTTTCAGCATCTTCGACCTCTTTACGAGAAGCAAGGTTACCGACAGAGTCGATCATAATAAAAACTTTATCACCCTTATCAATCTCGTTCAATCGCTTAGTCAAATCAAATTTGAGTTGTTCAACGTCTTCGATTGGGATGTGTAGAACACGATTTGTATCGATGCCGATTCCTTCTAGGTATTCAGGTGTAATACCATATTCAGAATCATACAGCATCGCAATGCCGTCATCGTATTTCTTTAGATATGCTTTCATGCAATAGAGTGACAAAAGAGTTTTGAAACTCTTTGATTCACCAGCAATCACGGTCAAACCAGGGATCAGACCACCCTTGAGTGAACCACTGAAAGCAATATTCACAATTGGCAACTCTGTCTGGATAGGATCTTTCTCATTGAAGAATGTGCTCTTCGACAAGATAGATGAACCCTTGACAGAACCTGCCTTGAGCATTTTATCAAGCAGACTCATATTATTCTCCCTTCAGAATTTGATATAGCTTATCTGCAAAGGCATCAAGTTTATCATAACGGTCAGGCCAATAGATATAATCTTTCTCGGGATTAGCCTTAAGATTATTCAGCAGAGGCATGACGGCATCATAGATAAGTTGAGCTTTGGCTGCATTCGATTCAGCAGATGCACTGGTTGATTCAGCGACTGCTTTTGCCTCACGAACTACATCGAGTTCATCAGCATCGACTGCGGTAAAGCCAAAATCAAAATCAAGTATAGTTTCTTGTTTATCCATACGGATCTCCGTTATTGATGTGGGGGCCCGAAGACCCCCGACGAATTAGTTATCTTATCCTCGTGCAAGTTCTTTAAAGATAGACAGGTCGTCGTCATCATCAGTAACAGAGTTATCTTCAGAAACAGCAGGAGCTTCTGCAAAGGTAGGCTCTGGAGCCACTTGAGCAAAAGATTTGCCTAGATCAAGATCATCTGATTCTTCCATGGGTGAAGCCGCAACCGGTTCATCTGCGGTGAGATCAAGTACTCGGTAGAGCTTGGTCTTCAATTCAGCATATGATTTGAAGTTCTTAGGATCAATCACTTCATTAAGAGAGTGCTCTTGAGTCCATACGCTTTCCATTTCAGAGTCGTCATCAAAGAGAGGTGCCGGAGCATCAAACTCAGATTTGTCATAGTTGGGGTAACCTTCGAACTGTCGAATCTTCAGTCGGAAGTTTGCACCCTCCCATAGATCAAAAGGATTTACGGGATCTTCATCTTCGAAGCTAGGATTCATCAAATCATTCAGCTTGTCGAAAATCTTCTTGCCGAACTGATAAAGGAATACCTTGCCTTCGTTTTCGGGATTCGCAGAATCCTTTACAACGTAGATGTTGGAGATATACTTGAGTCGACGCTTCTGCTTACGAGCCTGTTCTTTGTCAGCCTCGACACCAGAATTCCAGAGTTTAGAGTTGAACTCAGATACTGGATCATCTTGGTTGAGAGTGGTCAGAGAGTTTTCGATATACCAAAGACCAGTGGGGCCTTGGAAACCGTGATCCCAAATTCGCACGAACGGCATTTCTTCACCGGAAGGTGCGGGCAGGAAACGAATGATTGCGAAACCATTGCCAGCCTTGTCCTTCGTAGGCTTCCAAAATTTGCCTTCGTTTGGATCGGAGTAAGTCTTAGATGAGATTTTTTCAAGCTGCTGATTGAGCTTGTCGAGTGATTTACTGCGGTTCTTTTTGAGCGCTGCAAAATCTGTAGGTGCCATATTAGTTTCTCCTTGTATAGCGTTATATGTGCGATGTATTATCATCAACCAAAATGTTCGCGGACAATGTCTTTGAACTTCTTTTCATCAATTACTAGAAAGGGTCTGTACTTTCTAGCAGTTCTTATTATATCACGCGAGACTATTTTGTCAACCAATTTTTTATCCCAATAATCAAAAATATTTGCAAAGTGAACCAGAAGAGTAAAAGTCTCTAATGAGATCTGCTTTCGCAAATATGTAGTCATCACAATTGGATGTTGGCCATCGTGTGATACAAAGTTTGCCTGATAACTATCATCAAGCAATTTTAGATCGGATTTGAACGTATAGGAAAGTGATTCCTGCTTCTTTTTCCAATCTGTATACACCCGTTCACCTTCGTGTTCGAGTATATCTTTCACCCAAATGTTAGGTTTGACTAACATATTGGATAGAATTCTATTTATATAGTCTTCTTTCTGTGCTAATTTCGCAAAGAAAAATGCATCATTTCGGGCTCTAAAGGAATCCATAGATGCTCTGACCTTACCGTTATACTTATGGTAGTCATACCCATCTGTGGTAAAATGTTTCTTTAAAGCAAGATATTTTACATACGCCTCAAATGAGGTCTCATTCACATAAGTCGGTGATGTTGGGCTCATCTCGTTTCACCATTTTCAAATCTACTGCTTCAGTTCGTACTTTCTCTTTTAAGATAGAGGATTTCTTAACGATATCTGCGATTGACTCAATCTCTAGGTTGTTCTTTTCTGCGTAATGAACTAGTGCATCAATGTAAGGTACACCATCAGCAATCATCTTAGATATTTCGTGGTGAATTTTTTCGGGCGTCATTTTCACGACAGACATCAAAACCTCCTATAGTAAATGAATGATTATTATATCAGGTTTTATGGCATTTGTCAACCATAAAAAACGGCCTGACCAAACGATCAGACCGTTCATTATAATACATTACCCGTATTATGTCAACCTATATTATACAGTAGAAGTGTCTGTACACAGATCCACAATAATAGGTCGATCAACGTCGATGATCTTGTGTCTACCTACAACAGGCTCACAAATCTCGACATTGTGTTGCACCATAGGGATGGCATGCAAGCCTGGCATCAACTTACTGTAGTATGATGGATTCATAAGTGGGATTACAAGACCTGCAAAAGAGGCTATAATCATCACAGCAATAATGAAGGCAGTAACTCTCTCTTCAGTTTTGCTTGTCATTTTTTAGATCTCCACCTTCTCGCCCGTACTGGGGTCAGTAACAGTGTAACCAGCTTCGGCCCACTCTTGGAGGGTTCGACACTTACGTGTCATCAAAGATCCAGTACCGATTTGGATCTTAACTTTGGCGCAATATTCACCTTCTTCATTGATTGTCGCACGATAATCGTCAACAGCAAACGCAGAAGGAGCAATAAGCACACAGCACAATGCAATAAACCTTTTCATGGTTTCGGCTCCTTAAAATATATTTTGGGGGACTTGAGTGTGAAGAAAAGTAACATTTTACCTCTTTTCACGGTAATATATATACCCGTTCTAAGAGGTTAGTTCATATTTTTTTCATTTATTTTTCTCATATAATATATTCCCAGTAGGAATAATGGGGGCATTGCACCCCCATGAGTTTAGCTAGATGGGCATGCAGCTCCATCTGATGAGGCATCGTATTTCTCGTCACCACAACCATACTTGTTATCGTTGTTAGTATCGCATCCTCGTTGCCAATATTGCATTGTGAAAGTATAACCTTCGCTCCACGGTGTGTATGCTTTACACCACTCGTGAGTACCGAACGCTTCACCGTCAGTGCCATTATCTGGTGGCACGTAATCTACTTTTTCGGTTGGTACGATTTTTTCATATCGCATCGTTTTACCGTTATTGTAGACTGAACGTCTCCACAACTCAGATCGCTTCGAAACGAAAACATATTCGTCTTCAGCAACCGTATATACATCACCATTATCGTATGTAATGGTATGCGCCAATGCACTCGTCGAAACAAGTGCCATGATAACTAGCAAAAATTGCTTCATTTTAGATCTCCTTAAGTTAGTAGCTGCTACGGCATGCACCCCCTCGGGATGCATGAATAGAAACTTCATTTAAGGATTGGGATTGTAAAAAGTGCCTTGATCAACTGGATATAGCTTTACCTCTTCGAATAAAACGTCTTCTACATACTGCTTAATTTCTTCTTCACCCAATTTCATGGCCTTCAAAGAATTCCAGAGCTGTTGGTTCTTCTTTTGATTGATACAGTATCTATTGTGACTTTCCATACGATCCTCGCCCAACCAAAATTGTTGGTGTTCAATCTGTTCAAGATAATAATGGATCAATCTTATTGCAGTATCACAAAACTGCTCTGTCTCTTCACCCTCACGAACGTTTCCTGCTGCAACCATATGTGGAGAGAAAATTTCTTTTGCCCATTCAGGCAATTCCCTTTCTGTTTTCCACTCCAAGTCTCTGGTCGCAAGACCAAATGTAGTAATGATGGGGTGTGTTTCGTCGGATACTGGAGAGAAATCGAAAAATGAACCGCTGATCTTATTAGGTCCGGCCACAACATCCAATCCCAAGATCGGATAATGGAATGATGTGCCGGGAAAGATATTAATGTGCATCAACCAAAGTTTTGGTTTACCCTCAATAGGCTCAATGATTTTCAAGTGTGCCTTACGAACGGGGCCAGATTGCCAAAACAGATCTGTCCAACCTTCGAATTCGTGTATGTGTTTTTCATTATCAAAGCGCTCCATGTGCTTATCAAATATCTCAATGATATCAGTAGACAGTTTGCGCAAACGATTCAGTAGGGGTGTGTCCATAATATATTCAGCCATTAATTACTCGTTATTAAATAGTGTGTCCAATTCTTCAAACAGTTTTGTTGCGTATTGAAAACAAATAATTGCTTCATCTACCATACCATCATAAAGCAATTCACGAATGCCAGAGATTAACTCTCTCCTGTTTTCAAATTCGTACATGGTACCAGAACCAGGTACCCTCTTCTTAATTATCTGGCCACCGTGCATATCACCGAAGTGTCGTACATAAAGGTGTGCTAGGAGGTCGTCATTGTCCTCTAGTGAAAGGATATGGTCGATATATTCATCTACGGATCTGAGGTTTTCAGTGATCCATGGTAGATTATACTCTTCTTCTAGTTCACATAAATCTGATAATATCTTATCTGCACGGAATACACCACGAAGATCCTGTGCCAGGTGAACTCTTTCTTCAAGGGTTTGATATATCTCATACTGCGACTTTAAATAGTATTGATACTCGACCGGAGAGATATCACCACTTATTAGTTTGCCAGCAAATTTGGATTGCTCTGCCATATCGTGGTGTTTTTGAGTTAATTCTTTTAGACTAGATGCCATACGACTCCTCATAATAAGTTGGTGCCCCTGTTCGGTAGCAGGGCTGGGGCCACACCCTGTCAAGGCTGCGACTGCCTTGAGTGAATTTATTTATATAAATATTCATTATTACTTTAGTGGAGTTTTTTAAATGATGCTCAATGAGCTAGCCAAACAAGATAGAGAGCGATCTCAGGTGTTGGAATCTGGGAAGATACACGCAGTATTGGCCGCAACGGCATATGAAGATCCTACACTAGCAAAACCAATTTATAAGTCTATGGGTTTCACCGGACTCAAGTTCTTTGAGCATGATGGTGCCCAGGCTTATGCAGTTTGGAACAAAGAACATATTGTTCTTTGCTTTCGAGGCACGGAGCCAACTGAGATCAGTGATCTAAAAGCTGATCTTAATGCTTGGCCGGATCGTGGAGAAGTTGGGGGACTTGTTCACAATGGCTTCCAAAACGAGGTAGAGAAAATCTGGAAGGATGTTCTCAAGACGATTGATTCTAAATCTCATGCCTCAAAAAAGCTGACCATGTGTGGCCATTCGCTCGGAGGGGCAATGGCTACCGTGGCAGCGTCCAGACAAAAAGATAGAGTTCATTCTCTCTATACATTTGGTTCACCCCGTGTTGGTAATAAAGAATTTGTCAACGCATTTAGTGATGTTAAACATTATAGGTTCGTGAATAACAACGACATCGTTCCTACAGTTCCGTTCGCATGGATGGGTTATCGACATCATGGTGAATGCATGTATTTCAATTATAAGGGTTACCTGAAAAAATTTACTTACTGGGAAGACTTCATTGACGGTTGGAAAGGTAAGTGGAGAGCCTTACAGAAAGGTCAGGTATTTGACGGATTGTATGATCACGGTGCTAACTACTACTGTTTATATACAGCGAGCAACTATGATCAAGAGAAAGATACAAAAGGCTAGAGATTTAATATTTGAAATTGTTGATCCATTTTGGGACTGGCGCATAGGTACGCCAAATGTTATTGAAAGATTAGAGCGACTAGAAAAAGATAGTCATCCACCAAAAGATCTCTGTGAGTTTGAACAGTGGGAATCTTTAGATAAACGTCTCAAACAAATAGAGCAAAAAATAAGAAAGTTGGAGAAGCAATAATGGCTGATAACGATACTCAACGTGAGCTTATGAATCATTACAGTAATTATTTAATGGAAGAAGCTAAGTTTGAAAGCAAAGGAGTAAAGGCTGCTGCTGCGAGGGCCAGAAAACATTTAAGTGAAATCGGTAAACTGGCAAAGATACGCAGGGCCGAGATTCAACAAAAGAAAAACGAGATGGAGGAAAAGTAATGGATTGGTTAAAAGATCGTTTGGAAGAGCGCACTACTTGGGACGGAGCTGTTCTGATTGGTGCTGGTGTTGCATTTCTAATCTTCAAACCTATTGCAGGTTTGATTGCGTACGGTGCAATTGCTTACGGTGCATGGACAATCTATACTAAAGAAGATTAAATGAAATGGAAATTCTGGGAGGGCGACAGTCCTCCCACACCACCTCAGTCCATTGATGTGATGAAGGACGATACTGATCCTTCAGAGGTTAATATTGAAAACGCATATAAGACTAGGTGGATATGGTATCATACCATTTTGGCATTGGAAATTTTGATGACGAATATATTATTGATCGCTATACTCATTGTTCTATCAATAAAATTATAAGGAATTATTCAATGGCAGAAGAAGAAAACAAGACATATCACCCAGCCGATACTAATGGTGACGGTAAGGTAAGTGCAGAAGAAGAGCGTATGTATCTTGAGTTTAAGAGAAAGGAACTTGAAGATGCGGATGCAATGCGAGATGCTCAACGAAGTATGACATGGTTCGCACTATTTGGATTGCTTCTTTATCCCTTTGCAGTTGTACTTGCAGACTGGATTGGTCTTGACAGTGCATCTAAAATCTTAGGTGATATGGCTGCTACCTATTTCGTGTCTGTTGCAGCTATTGTGGCAGCATTTTTTGGTGGTCAAGCATACTCTGCTAAGAAGTAAACTAGGTGTCGGGCATTGCCCGACACTTCCCCATCACTCATTATAATCCAAAGATTCCACCGTAAAGAATTCTTTTATGAGTTCGATGTGCTCTGGCATCTTTTTAGATACCCAGACAAAATGTTTGTCACTCATCATTCCGGCCAAATGATAGTCGTGTTCTTCTAAAATGTCTTTGGTCTCGACCACATTATAGTCTTCGATTACGATAATTGGTTTGTATTTGTGTATCGTTCTGCGTGCACCTAAAAGAGCACTTCTTTCATGACCCTCTACATCTAACTGCATCAATACGATATTTTCAAAATCGAACATATCTACTGTATATGAATTGGTACGAGCACCATCAGTTGCAAGTTGTAGACCACCACTTATATTTCCCTCTGAATCAACATCTTGCTGTGAGAGATCTGTATTCACTAGAATAGATCCAACCTCATCTCGTAATGCACCATGAAATAGCACCACATTAGATAGGTCGTTTTCTTGAGTAGAAAGGTTTGATAGGTAGTAATTTTCCATCACGGGTTCAAAAGCAAAAATTTTGCCTTCTGGGTTTGCCTTTGAAAAAGATGGTAGCATATCACCAAAATAAGCCCCTGCATGAAGTACATCTTTGCCGGGAATTTTCGTGCATATATGATTGACTAGTTTATGTGTGAGTTCTTCGAATAAGAACCCTCTCATAATACACCGAGAAGCAGGATTATAAAGTGTAGTCTCAGGTACGTAGAACAGATCTGGCTTTGGATCCCATAGAGTCCACCATTCAACTTTTTTATATTCTATAGGGATCCTTTTATCCCTAATCAAAACTCTAAGAAAATTTGGTTGTGTCATTTAATTCCCATCTCAAATACTAAAATTGGTGCCGGATGCAAGAATCGAACTCGCGACCTTCTCATTACAAGTGAGCTGCTCTGCCTGCTGAGCTAATCCGGCTTGGTGATTTATTTATTTAATCCCATAAATTCTCATAATACTTGCCAAAGAGTCTGAATCCATTTGAGATACGTTTTTGTTCTGCGCGCATTCCTTTCATATCATCTGCATCAAAACGCATGAATACATCATCTTTATTTGCTTTACAGTCAAAAGCATAGATCATCTCATCGAGTACCCAATCCCAGCGAGCAAAAAAGAATTCGTCAGTGTCCCATTCGTTTTCTTTGGGTGGTGCACTTGTACTGCGTAGATTTTTAGGCACATCTTTATCGTCTACATTAGGGCCACCGTGTTTGGTTTCTTTGAATTGAATCAGCATGGGAAGAATAATAGGAGCAAGCGTATGGTCCATGCTCCAAGTGTCCCAACGATCAATGTGCACTTTTATTTTTTGTTGTCGTCTATCAAACCACAACCAGTTAAACACATTGTAAAAATCTTGGATACGATCATCCAACCAATTTAAACAGCGTTCGAATAGTGTGTAGTTTCTGGGCCAAGTCACATAACCATACTTTTTAACCATATAGTTATTGAATAGATTACACATCAGTCTGTTCGGGTAATTACCGATTTTGATTTTCATTATTTTTTACCATCGAAATAATCAGTCATCCATACAGCTGCATACCATGCTGCGACAGGAATGACAAATAAAAGGATTACCGAAAAATGCCAGTATGTCACTCACTCTTCCTTAAAGTGTAGCCAGGATATTCTCCGGTGTCTTCACATATTAAAGTTTCTTCCCAAACTAATTCATCACCCTCACTCCAACCTACTTCAGCTAACAGTTCATCGGGGATGGGTAGAATCAGTTCTCCGGTCTCTGGATCTTCTTGAACTTTTACCGTATACTTACTCATCATTTCCTCCGTTTGGTAGGACTGGATGGGATTGAACCATCGACCTCCCGCTTATAAGACGGATGCTCTAACCTCTGAGCTACAGTCCTAAATTGGTCCGAGATGAGGGATTTGAACCCCCGACCCCCTGCTCCCAAAGCAGGTGCACTACCAAGCTGTGCTAATCTCGGGTTATCTTAAGAATAAAAATCATCGATGAATTGCAGCGCCACTTCCATGGTCATACCTTCATCGTCGATAGAATAGATTTCCCTGTTACCACTCTTCTGAATCTTATCTTCGGAAATACCGAAAGATTCACAAAACTTACGAAGCTGTTTGTGCCTCATGTTTAGTACGTCATCTTTCTTTGCCCAGACTGCAACTTTAAGAGAAACAGAGTCCTCAGTAGAAACATCTAAGAAACATTGCATGTGTTGTCTCGTTGCAAGTTCCATAGAATGGTTTCCAGAGGTGATCGACATTCTATTGATTCGATTCAAAAAGACAGAATAGTTTTCGGTAAACCAATCTGGCAACGATTCGAAATTATCGTGTTGATCTTTCTGGAACTCTTCAAAAAGTTCTGAGAATTTAGCCATTACAAAGCACTCCTTATGGTGTCCGGCTACGGAATTATCACGTGGATCATATAATGAAATCAAGTAAGATTCAAGTATGAATGATTGCAAGTCGTCCTTATCGTCTCTAAACGATTCAAGATTTCTAGCAATGATGTATAAATTATCTGTACTGTAATCCTTGGATTTCACATGGGAGATGGCACGATTTCTATTACCTTTCCCAATGTACACAAATTTATCATCTTCTCTGTATCCGTATACGTATTGACCAAGGGTTTCCCAAAAGGCCATAGGTATGGATTCAAATTCATTCTCAAACATAAATGTCTTCCCGATTTATGTTTTCATTATAATAGGATTAAGAGTGCTTGTCAATAAAAATATAGTCTTTTTTATAATAATTTTTTAACCATTCTTCTTGGTGTGGAGTTATCATTTCTCGTGTGATTTTGTAGTTGGTTCTATTCATCACCTCTTCGGTCTGGAAGAATTTACCGATATCTTTTTTCCACACAAACTGAAACTCTTGGAAGTTCTTGGTATCAACAAACGAACACTGATCGTGGAAATGATGCACTTGATGAATATCACGAATTACATCCATATTCTCAAAGAATAAGTGCCATCGGGTCTCATAGTCGAAAGTTGCAAGGTTTGTGCCATTCAGGTGATGCAAGAATGCATGATTGCCATAACTCCAATATCGCTCGGTCTCAACTAAATAAGCATTGACTGTAGAGAGAAACCTTTCGATGGGATCAGTAAATATAACGATAGGCTTTGCAGTCCTTACAATCTCGGGATATCGCGGATCTGATCTCTTTATTGCATGACCTCTATCCCCTCGGCCGTGCTTTCCGTTGAACAATTCCTTAATGGTAACGGAACCACTTCTTGGTATCTCAAACCAATAGTTCTCTTCGTGTTCCGATAGTTTGTATAAGAGAGGCCACTTATTCTGATCGCAGTGCCAACATCTACAAAGAGTCTGTAGCGTCTTGGGTAATTGTAAGATATTAGGCCCCTGCTGTAAGTGATCAGCATTTTCGATTTTTACTGGTTGGGGGTGGCCTACTTGATTAAATTCTTTCAATAACTCATTACGATTTAACATTTTCTAGCTCAATTCAAAAATTTCATTTACCTTATCTTTTGGAATATCAATGATCATACCATCGTGTCGCTTCAGAATCCACTGATCGCTTCCTTCATTGTTCAGTTCATCCGGCAATTCACCTGCTTGTTCAAGCTCCACACCCTCTTTCAATGGGTGTTGATATAAGATTCTTACCTTTCTCATTACACCAGTACCCTATCGAATACTTGACTGGTAGAATAAGTATATTCTTTACCATTAGCATCGTACATGGTAAATGAGTAGTTCACCTCGCGGATATGATAATCGCCACTAGCAGATTTATAAGTGGTCATCACACTCTTGTCTTGATACGATACATCAGTCTTTACAGCTGGGTTTACTCGGTAGACATCTCTAATGTCCACGACGTTGTTATTTACTTCCATACTTCTCTAACTCCGGTTTGTCTGCTTTATTGAAAACGTAATTCGAATAGTCTTCAAATAATCTGAGCAACATGCCGTTCTCTTGCACCATTGCCTGGATTTGCTTTCTCTCGTTCGAACCTTTCACGTAGTACCTGTGGTCGTCGCTGTACACATAATACCAATCATGTGCTTCTAGTAGATCCCACAACTTTTGTACTTCGTTATCCATTCAGCACCTGTATCAAACCCCTATCCCAATTTTCTGATACGTCTTGTGCGTAATAGAAATTGTTATCTGGTAGTTCTCTGGTTTGGATTAACTTGCCGTCTTCCCACAAATCAACCACATACATTTCACCCGACTCTGTACTGGGTGAGGGTACCTTTCGAATCTCGCTGTGTCTAATTGTCATGTTTTTCTCCCATGTTGATGAAAGAGTATAGCATTCCAGCCTCATCAAACATTTGTTTTGAGTGCTGAAACTCTTTTTTCCATTTGTCTGGGTATTTATTGCTTTCTGGCATCACGACTCTCATGATACCACTACTGATTACACCCTTTGCACACTCAGAGCAAACTGGCAATCCCCAAATATAGAGAGTAGATCTGTGTAAAGAGACACCATTACCAGCAGCATTATAAATTGCGTTCATTTCTGCATGGACAGTATAACGGTACTTCTGCTCTTTATCTAATAAACGTTCGGTGAGATCAGCAACCTTACGAGGAAATCCATTGTACCCAGTCGCTAGAACTCTACGATTCTCATTAATGATTACAGCCCCTACCTGAGTGCTAGGATCTTTACTCCAGGTTGCAACCTCGCGAGCAAGGCGAAGAAACCTAATGTCCCAGTGATCATCGATCATTGGAATAACCACCCTTATGCTTGCGATAACCCTTTGACGCAGCTTTCTTGCGATCAGTAAACGTGGCAGGTCGATTGAACTTTTCCATGTTCTTGGCCACTGGGTTACCTTTAATCATTCTCGGTTTCATCTTTCTTTATGTCCAGTACCTTACCGTCTTTAAAGGGTTGTACCTCGACAACCGTTTCGTTTTCAATCATTCGAATACACGTGAGTGTGATCTTAAGATCTTGTTCAAGGAAAGCAATTTTACGTTGAAGCTCTTGCAGATGTTCGTAGTATTGCTCGAGCTCTTTTTCTTTGCGTATCTTACTCTCAATGATATCCGTTAATGTGATGATCTCACTCACGAATCACCTCAAAGGCAGGCTGCAACTATTTCTCGTTGCTCCTTATGATCTCGTACAACACGGGCAAGGTGAGATTTCAGCATGGTAATTGCCAGATCTTTATCATCCGTGCCATACTCATTGAGGTATTTATCAGCTAGGGCATCTACAAGGGCGTTAGACTCCTTATAGGTTAAGCCGGAACTAAATTTGAATGTGTCGATGTTATAACTACTCATAATATATCCTTACATTGGTTTCAAATCAAATTGGCACGCCCGAGAGGATTCGAACCTCTGACCGATGGCTTAGAAGGCCATTGCTCTATCCAGCTGAGCTACGAGCGCATTAGAGTCCATTCTCAAAGCCTTCGACCAGTTTCAACTGCAATCGTCGGGCTTCTTTTTCCCAAGGTTGATCCCAGTACTCTGCATTGGAGAAGTTGCGTTTCTTCCAATGGGTCAGTTGTGGGTTCAATTCACCACGGGCAAACTGCTTAATGTGTACAAATTCATGAGCAAGAATGCTCATCCAGTTGGAATACAGAGCAACATCGATGATGAATGCCCGGGTACTCAGGGGTTCACAAAGACCCTCTGTGGTCGTTCCTCGTTCAACGACAATGTTATTATGAACACGAATCTGAATGGTCGTTTTGAGACGGCTGATTCCTAGTTGCCTTGCAAAGCTTTCGCAAGCAAGGGTCACCATACCTTGTAGAGATTTGGGTAGTTCACCTTCTTTGGGTCCGCAAATCCATAAATCCATAAATCGACTCACATTATTAAAAGAAAGAAAAGGAACAGCACAACCAGGAGAATCGCATTATTGAATGCGAATTCCGCGACCTTGGCAACCAATCCCAATGCAACGGCGAATACAAATACAAACACCATAATGCAAAAGAGAAAGGTCATGATCACGGGATCCATAATTGTCTTAATACTCTGCTTCACGGTAGGCTAGATCCTCTCGACCGATTTCGCTCAAATCGAAATCTTCAGCCCTGTCTATATAAAGAACAAATTCAGAATTTGACTTGGTGAGATTCTTGAGAGCCTTTGCATTTTTGCGCTTCTCTCGTCGATCGGCCAACTCCAATTCTCGCATTGCAAGTTCAACATCATCTAGGTCATTGTGGTACATAATATATATCTCTTCTCAATTGATGATATGATTCTATCAAGCCCTAGGGCCCCTGTCAACATCTTTTTTCGGTTTTCTTAGAATATTTTGGAATATCGATATAACCATTTGAGATGCACTTAGGAATAGATTCATTGTCTGATGGTAGACATTATATAGGGTAGCCGACCTACTGTCAACCCTTTTTTGCAATTTTTTTCAAAAAAATTATGAACCGTAAGAAAATCAAATACTTAGCGGATTGACCCAAAAAATATCAATTTTTTTCAAAAAAATGGTTGACAGCCGTGGTCAATCCTGATACTATATGATAGTTGAAATGGAGTGGTGTGAATGAAACAGACCGAAGAGTTCCGAATTCTAACAGCGAGACAACACGTCCGTGAACGGATCGGTATGTATATGGGTTCATCTTCTAAAGAGGAGATCGAACGTTTCGTGCTGGGACAGTGGAAGAAAGCCACGTACGTTCCTGCACTATCGAAGATGGTAGATGAGATCCTCGACAATGCGATCGATGAAGCAATTCGAACCAATTTCAAATTCGCCAATAAGATTAATGTATCTATAGATGGCAACAAGGTGATCGTTACTGACAACGGTCGAGGCATTCCCCAAGATGAGGTGTATGATGAGACGTCGGGTCAAAAGATCCTGCGGCCCGTTGCAGCGTGGACCAAGGTCAATGCAGGTACTTCATTTGATGATGAAAGGGTAACGATCGGCACAAACGGTGTCGGGTCTGCTGCCACCAATTTCCTATCGGCCCAGTTTATCGGCCGCACCTGGCAGAACGGCAACCTCATCGAGGTCAAATGTAAGGGTGGTGCTGAACATACCGATGTAAAAGAGAAACAGCGAGATGGGTCAGGTACGGAGGTGACCTTTGTTGCTGATTTTGACCTTTTCGAGGTTGACAGTCTTGATGAGCTAGATACGGTCGCTCTGATTGAGGATCGATTGATCAGCCTTCAAATGGCCTTTCCTGAGATTGCATTCTCTTTCAATAAGCGCCGAGTAAAGGTATCAGACCTCAAGAGATATGCAGCTCTGTACAGTGAATCATGCGTGATTGAGAAATCGAATAACCTGTCATTCTTCTTTGCACCGTCTGAAGATGGTTTTCGAACCAACAGCTATGTAAATGGTGTGAATACTCGACAGGGTGGAACCTACGTCGACTACATCGTTAATGGTGTGATTGAAGAATTAGTGTCGATGATCAAACGGAAGCACAAGGTTGAGGTAGCAAAGACTACGATCAAAGGTGGTCTCACCTTCATCAAATTCAGCCGTAATTTCATCAACCCCAAATTCGACAGTCAGACGAAAGAACGGTTGACCAATCCCATGTCAAATGTACGAGATCATTTCGAAGCAGCTGGGGTTAAAGATTTCCAGGCCCTTGCTCGAAAGATTATGGGTACTCCCGATATCATTGACCCGATTATCGAGGCCCAACTAGCCAAGAAGATTGCAGCTGATAAACGTGCTGCAACACTTGCTCAGAAAAAGCTTCGAAAGGCCAAAGTGGCAAAACACATATCTGCTAACAGTGAAGATGCCACCCTTAAGATTGTCGAGGGTGATTCGGCCATGGGGTTCCTATTGAAGGTTCGGGATCCCAATAAGGTCGGGGCTTACCCTCTTCGTGGTGTCATTATGAACACCTGGGATATGGCTCCGGCCAATGTATTGAAGAACAAGGAATTGAGTGAATTGGTAGCCGTGTTGGGGTTAGATATCAACGACCCAGATAGTGTCGATAATATGACCTATCGAAACGTTGCAACTCTAACCGATGCTGACCATGACGGTATTGGTCATATCAGCCCTCTACTGATTGCCTTCTTCTACAAATTCTGGCCTCGACTGCTCAGCGAGAAGAGAGTCAAGATAACCAGAACACCTATAATGATCTCTACAAAGGGCACGGATGTTAAGTGGTTCTATACCTATGAAGAGGCTAATTCATTCAAGGCGGAGAACACCAGCTGGAAACATAGATATATCAAAGGCTTGGGATCTCTCCGTGAAGATGAATACAACAGTATTATTAATGATCCGGTCTACGATACCGTGACAGTTGATGATGCTTCAATTTTCCAAATGATGTTTGGTTCTGATGCTCAATTACGAAAGGAGTTCATGTTCAATGGTTGATATCACCGCGTTTGCTGAAGAGGTCAACAATACAAACGACTACCCAATCTCGGCTGTTGCCAAGAATGAGTGGTTGTCTTTTGCCAAATACACCGTAGAGGCTCGAGCAATCCCTAACATGATTGATGGGATGAAACCTGTTCAGAGGTTCTACCTCTACTCATCGATTATGAATTCCAAGCGAGATTTCAAAAAGGTCTCTGCTGTATCTGGTATCATTTCTGATTATGGATACAATCATGGTGAATCCTCTGCTGCTGGTGCTGGACAGTTAATGGCTGCAGAATGGAATAACAATATCTGCCTGGTAGAAGGTCGTGGTTCGTTTGGTACACGATTGATTCAAGAAGCTGGTGCACCTCGATACGTCTACACCCGACTCCACGAAAACTTTGACCGGTACATTAAAGACATTGATTTGTCCCCGAAACACGAAGACCCAGAACACGAACCCCCGGCATTCTATCTACCCACAATCCCTCTGGTTTTGGCAAATGGTACGAAGGGTATTGCAACTGGATTTGCAACTAACATCTTACCTCGATGCCCGAAAGATTTGCTCAAAAAGTGCGAAGACTACGTTACCTTCGGTAAGATTACACGAAACCCCAAAATCAAGTTTCCCGATTTTACCGGCAAGGTCTTGGCTGATCCTGAATCACCCAACAAGTGGATTGCATATGGCTCCTACGAGAAGACCTCGAAGACCGTAATGCAGATTACTGAGGTACCCTATGGGTTCGACCGAGAATCATATGTAAAGGTCTTGGATAAACTCGAAGAAGATGGTGATATCGTCGGGTACGATGATCTATGTGATAAGAACGGTTTCCGTTTCGAAGTAAAATTGAAACAGGTCACATCAGCAAAATGGAATGATGCAAAGATCATTTCCAAATTCAAGCTCAGTAAGTCGTTTGTGGAGAACCTTACTGTGATCGACTTCGATGGCAAACTTCGTGAATATGATGACCCTCGACAACTGATTGCTGACTTCTGCGAATATCGTCTGGGTGTTTTGTCTCAACGAATTGATTTGAAAAAGAGTGAACTTGAAGAATTGAACCGATGGTTGAATATTAAGATTCAGTTCATTCAAGCAGTACTGGATAACCAAATTGAGTTTAAAAACAAAAAGAAGGCACAGGTTGGAAAGCAGATTCTTCAAAACACGGATGCAATGGAAACTGATGTTGATCGTCTGCTCCGTATAAATATTATGAGCCTCACCGATGAGATGGTGAAAGATCTCAAAAAAGAAATTGCCCAAGCCAAGAAAGACCTGGCCTTTTGGAAAAAAGAAACACCAAAGAACCAGTTTATCTCCGACCTTGACGAATTGCGGAATCAAAAATGATTACTAACTACCTATCACCGGCATCATTTACAATCTCAATTGAGAGATTGCCAAACGTAGAGTTCTTCACACAGACTCTTACGATCCCGGATATCTCTACCTCTCCGGTCGAGGTAGCAAATCCACTAAAGGCACTGTATGCGACCGGTGATCGTGTCACCTATGGTGACCTAGACCTCAGCTTTGTCGTCGACGAAGATATGAATAACTATCTTGAGATTTTGGGTTGGCTCGAAGGTATTGGTTTCCCCGATGATAGCAATCAGTATAAGGCTCTTGAGAGTAGTAAAGCTGGTATTGTAAGTGATATTCGGGTGATCATTCAAAACAGCCACAAAAACCCGAACATAGAATTCGTATTCACAAACGCATTCCCCACAAGTATGTCGAGTGTCGAACTCGATATATCTCAATCTGATATCACATACCCAAAGGCAAATGTCTCATTTCGATATGATGATTTTAAAGTGAACAAAATTAATCGTTGACAGCCTGGTTAAAACTTGATATAATGATGAATTATGAAACCAGTAATTCTATACAAGCACTTTGATCAAAAATTTGTCGATGAGATTTTAGCATTCCGAACAGGATCGAGTTGGTTCAAAGGTCATATTCAGACCCAACCCAACTGGCCTACGATATATGATCCTATGACTCGACAAGTAGACTGTATCGAAATCAACGATCAGTCCGTAAAGGACTTGCTATTCAAAGCAGCCCAAGAATATAACGATGGTATGGATATCACCCATATCGGCGAAGTACATCTTCTACGATATAATACTGGTGGTAAATTTATATGGCATTCAGATGTTTTAGAGAAAAGAGAACATCAAAGAAAGCTTACAATGGTCGTTCAGCTGTCAGAGCCAGAAAATTATGAAGGTGGAAAATTACAGGTTGCTGGGTTTGGAATGGAACCGTTTAGACATCTTGGTGATCTAACCATCTTCCCTTCTAATATGAGGCACAGGGTAACACCGGTTACCAAGGGAGTTCGATATTCCCTTATCACATGGATTTACGGACCTCCCCGACCATTAGATGAGGATTGGCACTAGGAGTTTATAATGAGTACTGAAGACATAAGTGAAATGTGGTCAAAGGATGCACCGATTGATGAAACCGATCTCGTATCTGAAAGTCGTCGAATACCCAAACTACACAGCAAATACTATAATATGTATTTCAAAGAAGTTTTGCGTATTAAGAAATTGAAAGCAGAATACAAGCAATTAGAACACGACAAACGAGAATACTATGATGGGTCTATGGCTGAAGAGGATCTGAAAGATCGTGGCTGGAGACCATACCAGAAAAAGGTTTTGCGAAATGAGGTCGACAAATATATCCAGGCAGATAAAGATATCATCCAGCACAGTTTAAAGATTGACTATCATACTGCTCGAGCATCTTATTTCGAAGACATCATTAAGATGATTCACTCTCGCAATTTCATTATTAAGAATATGCTGGATGTAATGAAATTCCAGTCCGGCGATTATTGATGAAAGAGCAAACTAAGCGAATTCACAAAGAGACATTCACTCAGGTAATTACCGGCATTGTAATTAACTATCCGCTAAATCTTTTGATGCTCTATACCTTCATAGAGGTCTGGAAAATTCTCGACCCAGTGACAATCAGTATCATGACCACAATTGGATTCACTGTTGTGGCTTACGCTAGAATCTTTCTGCTCCGTTCCTATTTTTCCAAGAGGTATAAATAGGTAAAACGGCAATGAAAGGTTTATCTAAATCATGGGTGACGTGGTCAACGTCGAATATATCAATTCAGTTCACATGAAAGTTACTGCTGATCCAGGCATTCGACAAGAAATTTCCGAATACTTTTCGTTCAAACCTGAAGGGTGGCAATTCAACCCTAAGGTGAGAGCACGTGTTTGGGATGGCACCATTCGTTTGTATCAACCCATGAGACCAACTCTTTATGTGGGTCTATTACCCAAACTGAGAGAATTTTGCGAAGCCCGAGACTATCACCTGAATGTACCAGATGAGATCGGCTTAGATGAAAAGATCGACGATGATTACGGTATCGAGTTGGCAAAAGAGATCAACTGCAAATTCATACCTCGTGATTATCAGAATGATTATGTGGTCAATGCACTCCGCAAGCGACGATCTCTGTCATTAAGCCCCACATCATCGGGTAAATCATTGATCATTTATTTGATCCAGCAGCATTATTACCAGGCGTTTGGCCATCGCACCCTAATCATTGTACCTACAATATCTCTGGTGCACCAGATGGCCGGGGATTTTATGGATTATGGTTGTGACGAGAGTTTGATTTACCGAATCCAAGGTGGTATTGATAAGAATACCAAATCACCTATTGTGATCAGTACGTGGCAGTCGATTGTGAAACAACCAAAAGATTGGTTTGCACAATTTAGAGTGGTGTTGGGTGATGAGGCACACACATTCCAAGCCAAATCTCTCACCACAATAATGGAAAAATTAGTCGACTGTGAGTACCGACACGGATTTACGGGCACATTAAAATCATCTGAAAGTAAAACTCACCAGATGGTGCTGGAGGGGTGTTTCGGCGAAGTGAAAAGATATGTTGCAACGAAAGACCTAATGGAAGATGGTACCGTTGCTGATTTTGAAGTCAAGGCGATTGTTCTCTCACACTCTAATGACACGCGCAAGGTGTTCAAAGATGCACTGCGACAGGTGAAAGATAACAGCAGGAAATACCCGGCTGAAAGAGAGTTCATTGTCAATCACGAGAAACGAAATAACTTCATTAAGAATCTCGTTCATAGCCTAGAAGGTCAAAATAATTTGATTTTATTTGATCTCGTGGAGAAACATGGCAAGATTCTGGAGCCTCTTCTAAGGAAGGAGGGTAGAGAGCTACATTTCATTTACGGTGGAACAAAGGGAGAGGAACGTGAAAGAATTAGACACTTGGTTGAAAATGATCCTGATAAGAAACATGACATTCTTGCCTCTTATGGAGTATTTAGTACTGGGGTTAATTTGCGTCGGCTTGATAATGTAATCTTTGCATCAAGCAGTAAATCAGAAATCAAGGTACTTCAGAGTATCGGTAGAACACTACGAAAAGGTAATGGATCAGACAAGGCAACACTCTATGACATTACTGATGACCTCAGTGTAGGGTCATTTCAGAACTACACACTCAAGCACTTTCGACAGCGCATCGACATCTACTCGAACGAACAGTTCAAATTCAAAATCTATACAATCGATATCTAAAATAGTTGTTGACTTTTAGCCGAATCTGGTGTAAAATGATACCCTAATTTTAATATCGCATTGGAGGTAATAATGGCTAAGAACTATGTAAACAATAAAAGTTTACTGCAAGCCCTCATCGATTACAAAGCGGCCTGTAAAGAGGCTGAAGATTCTGGTGAACCCAATCCTAAAATTCCAGAATATATCGGGGAGTGTATTTTTCTAATCTCAACCAGACTTGCAACGAAACCTAACTTCTCTGGCTATTCTTATAAGGATGATATGATCTCTGATGGTATTGAGAACTGCATTCAATATATCCACAATTTTGACCCAGAGAAATCTGAAAATCCTTTCGCATATTTCACACAGATTATTTGGTTTGCGTTTCTTCGTCGAATCCAAAAAGAAAAGAAGCAAATGTATATCAAGTTCAAGTCCTCTCAGGCAATGATGACGGAAGCAGCTATCATGGATTCAAGTGACGTTCAGGTGCAACTGAATGAACCACCCGAATACATTGCAGAGTTCATTAAGGAATTTGAGTCTAAAAACAAAAAATGAGGTGTGAATGAAAATTGCAATTGTAACAGATATTCATATTGGGGCTCGAGGTGACAGTAGAATCTTTGCTGATTTCCAGCGCAAGTTTTTCTTAGAGGTATTCTTTCCCTACCTTGACGAGCATGGTATCACCACAGTGTTCGATCTTGGTGACACATTCGACCGTCGAAAGTATGTTAATTATTTGAGTTTGAAGCGTGGCCGTGAGTTTCTTTTTGATGAAATTGCTAAGAGAAACATCGACTTTCATGCGTTGATTGGGAATCACGATACCTATTATACAAACACCAATGATGTCAACTCGATGAAGCTTCTGCTTCAAGAATACCCATCATTCAAACTCTACGAGGATAAAGCAGAACACCTACAACTCGGTTCGACCAAATTTTTAATGCTTCCTTGGATCAGTAAAGAGAATGCAGAATACAACCTCGATATGGTTGCAAACTCTGATGCTAATGTAGTGATGGGTCATTTAGAAATGAAAGGCTTCGAAATGATGAAGGGTTCGGTGTGTGCTCACGGCCTTGATTTGAAATTATTTAAGAATTTTGAGAATGTCTATTCTGGCCATTTTCACCATCCATCTCGTTACCAAAACCTAGAGTATCTTGGTGCACCTTATGAAATGACTTGGTCTGATTATGGTGGCTCGAGAGGATTCCATGTATTCGATACTGAGACTCGTGAGATGATCAAGGTTGAGAACCCGAATCGAATGTTCCATAAAATTGATTATGACGACGAAGATATGACCATTGAAGAGATTGCATCGCTTGATACCTCAATGCTCAAAGATACATATATCAAGGTCATTATTAAGAATCGAACAAACGCTTACCTCTATGACCTTTTCATGAGCAAATTAAATGATGAAGGTGCGGCCGACGTAAAGGCCATAGACGATGCGCTCAATCTTGAGTCTTCTGGTGTCGAAGAAATACTTGACGAGACCAAAGACACGAAAGAAATTCTACACAATTATATTGATTCACTTGAAACGTCAATCGATAAAGGCAAAATCAAATCGATGGTTGACGATCTTTATGTAGAGGCACTTAGCTTATAATATGAGAATAAATTTTAAACGTGTGAGATATAAAAATATCTTATCGACGGGGAATACGTTCACTACAATTGAAATGGATGAGAGTCCCACCACTCTTATCAGTGGTACCAACGGTAGTGGTAAATCAACATTACTTGATGCAATTGTGTTTGGGCTCTATGGCAAACCATTTCGGAAAATCAATAAACCACAGCTAGTAAATTCAATCAACCAAAAGGGAATGGTGGTAGAGATTGAATTCACGGTCAGTGGTCATGAGTATTTCATACGCAGAGGAATCAAACCTGCTGTATTTGAGATAATGAAGAACGGTGAATTGATTGACCAAGATGCAGCCAAACGAGACTACCAGACGTATCTTGAGCAGAACATACTCGGCATCAATTATAAATCTTTCAACCAAATTGTTGTTTTGGGTAGTGCAACTTATGTACCCTTTATGGAATTGCCTGCTCAAGCCCGCAGAGAAATCATCGAAGATCTACTCGATATTCAGGTGTTCAGTACCATGGGTATTTTGGCAAAAGAAAGACTCAGCAACAATAAAGATGCTATCAACGAAAACTCTTATCAGGTTGAAATCGTAGAATCCAATATTGCTCTCACCGAAGACAATAACGATAAGATCCGTAAGATCCGAGAGACTGAGGTCGAAAAGATCCGTGATAAGATGACTACACATATCAATTCTATCGAAGAAAAGAATGAGTTGATTTGTAAGATCAATGATGATATGCAAGAGCTATATGCCACAATCGATGACAAGGTAACTGTAAAAGAAAAATTTACAGAGGCTGGTCGATTGAAACAAGACCTCGAGACAAAAAATAAGGCAATCGAAAAGGAATTGAGGTTCTATCACGACAACGATAACTGTCCAACCTGTAAACAGGGAATTGACCATGATTTTAAGAATAATGTTGTGGAAGAAAAATCAAAGCGGAATTTGGAAATCGAATCTGGCCTACACGATATTGCAGAACAGATCAAAAGGTATCAAGAAAGGCTTGATGAAATTAGTAAGGTGCAAGACCAAATCCAAGAAAAGAGTTTCGAAACCTCAGAAATTAAGGCCGAAATCAAGTCTTCTAAGAGTGCGCTCAATGCTTTCCGTGAAGAACTACTCGCCGCAGAGAAAGAGGTTGAAGACGTCGATACATCGACCCTCAAAGGACTACAGGAAAGGTTATCGACGTATCAATCTGAAAGGAAAGAACTCTTAGATGAGCAGACTACTCTGAATGTGGTATCTACCATTCTGAAAGACGGTGGCATTAAGAGTAGAATCATCGCACAATATATTCCAGTAATGAATAAGCTGATCAACAAATACCTCGCCGCATTTGATCTGTTCGTTGATTTCCAGCTGGATGAAAATTTCAATGAGGTAATCAAATCTAGGTTCCGTGACACATTCTCGTATGCTTCATTCTCCGAAGGGGAGAAGCTGAGAATTACCTTATCTATTATGCTTGCCTGGAGATCGGTTGCAAAACTGAGAAACTCAGTATCGACCAATCTGCTAATTCTTGACGAGACACTTGATGGTGCACTTGATGGAGTTGGTATTGAGAACCTCATTGAGACTTTACACGGCCTGAACTCTGATGACAACATTTTCGTTATCAGCCACAGAGGTGATCAATTCGCAGAGAAGTTTGCCTCTCATGTTAAATTTAAGAAGATAAAGAACTTTAGTGAGGTTGCAGCATGAAAGGAATTAAAACCCTAAAAACCAAGGGCATGAGTTTCGAAGGATTGGGTGATGATCTGGTAGAACTTCATACTCTCTACATGGAATTCTTCCATAAAATGATGTATGATTGGTACTACGAGGTGCAACCGGATGATATTGTGGTTGACATTGGATCGTGTATAGGAATGTTTACGTGTCATGCATTAGACAAAGGTGCAAAAGAGGTTTATGCAATTGAACCGAACAGAGCACTGCTACGGACTACCCTCTATAATTCTTTCATGCACATATGTAATAATGCCAAATCGCCAGTAATCCCGATTAACGCATTTGTAGGTACATCAAATGAAAATGGATTTGGTGAATTTGACCCAAACGATGTACCCATGCTAGACTTTAAAGATTTCCTTAAATGGTATTATATCGAAAAAATTGATTTTTTGAAAATCGACTGTGAAGGCGGAGAGTACGATATTCTCACCAAAGAAAATCTTCCTTGGATCCAAGAGAACGTAAAGCATATTGCAGTAGAGGTTCACATGATAAATGAAGAGTCTCGTGAAAAAATCAAGCGGTTCCGTGATGAATTCCTCGTTGGTTTTGAACCTTGGAAAATAAGGTTCTCGGGAAATGGTATGGCACATAAACTGACAGATAATTTTATTGACAATTATAAGATTGGTGATTGGGGTGGATGCTTCATGGTCTACATCTGTAATGAATCTGCGCCACAACTCAAAGACCGACCAGTGGATTTTAAATATTGACATTTTGGTCTGCTTGTGATAGAATATCACAGTTCATTCAATAAAGGTATATCATGACTTCTTTCTATACATCCGTTGAAAGATTTGGCAACAACATCTTATGGCGCGGATATGAAAATGGCAAGCGCTTTTCGTACCGTGTTCCATTTCGACCAACTCTCTATCTACACACACCTAAGAAGGGTGGTGATTACAGGTCTCTCGTCGGCAACAAACCTCTGAATCCACACAAGTTTGGAGACATGCGAGAGGCTAAAGAATTTATCGAAACGTACAAAGATGTTGGTAATATGCAAATCTATGGCACTACCAACTATACTGCTCAATTCATTCAAGAAAACTATCCAGGCTCAATTGAGTTCGATATTAACCAGATCAATGTTGCATCATTCGATATTGAGGTTGATATTCGTGATGGCTATGCTGATATCGAACAAGCCGATAAAGAGGTAACATCGATCGCATATCACAGTTCTAGGAGTTCGAAATATACACTCCTTGCTGTAAAAGACTTTGACAAATATGCAACGATTACTGGTATCGATCCAGATGATATCGACTTCATCAAATTCGATAACGAACTTCAATTGCTTCGACACTTCGTAGAACTCTGGTCATCTGATTACCCAGATGTTGTCACTGGCTGGAACGTGGAATACTTTGATATCCAGTACGTTGTGACCAGAATCATTCGACTGTGTGGTGAAGATTTTGCCAAAAGACTCTCACCTTGGAAACACATTCAAAAGAAATCACACGAGGTGTTCAACAAAGTTCAATCGACGTATAAGATCTCTGGCATGACTGTCATTGATTACATGGACGCGTTCAAGAAATTCGGTTACAAATATGGTACCCAAGAATCTTATAAACTCGACCACATTGCCTATACGGTACTCGGCAAGAAGAAACTTGACTATTCTGAATACGGTAACCTCACGGCTCTCTACGATGAGAACCCTCAGCTGTATCTTGACTACAATCTTCGTGATACCCAATTGATCTCTGCTCTTGAAGAAGAAACCAGTCTTCTGGCTTTGGTTATGACCGTTGCATATGGTGGTGGGGTAGATTATAAAGACGCATTTGGTACCGTGGGTATCTGGGAGACAACGATCTATCGCAGATTGATGTCTGACAAAATCGTGCCACCTCTCAAGGGTGGCCCTGGTGATCACTTAGATGGTCTCGTCGGTGGTTATGTAAAAGACCCAGTGCCTGGCATGCACCCATGGGTCGTATCGTTCGATTTGAACTCTCTGTATCCACACCTTATGTTACAGTATAATATGTCACCTGAGACATGGGTCAGCGACAGGCGGGAATATGTGACACAAGAAATGGTTCTGAATGGAGAATTCCAAAATGATGACCCGTCTGTGTCTGTCTGTGCTAATGGAGTGTGTTTCAGTAATGAAACAGTTGGCATGATCCCCGGTATCATTGATGAATACTATAATCGTCGATCTCTGGTCAAGAAACAGATGCTTGCGGTAGAACAGCAACTCGAGGTGGAGACCGATGAGAGAGAAAGAAAGAAACTCAAACGAGAGGTGAATCAACTCCACAACTCACAAATGTCGATTAAGATTGCCATGAACAGCCTTTATGGTGCTACTGCTAACAGATACTTTCTATACTATATTTCTGAAATGGCAGAGGCAATCACCACATCTGGTCAGTTGTCTATTCGATATGCTCAGAAATCAGTCAACCAATACATGAATAAGATTCTGGGTACCGAAGACAAGGACTACATTATCTACATCGACACTGATTCGATCTATGTGAACTTTGCTGATCTGATTCAAGAGGTCTATGGTACCACCGATATCGACCGAAAACAAGGTGAGGAATTCCTTGATAAGGTGTGCTCCACCAAAATCGAACAGGTGATCGAGCAAGGATACGAGGAACTCAGATCAAAGATGACCGGATATCGTAACGCAATGGTGATGAAACGAGAAAAGATTTCAGACCGTGCAATCTTCGTTGCTAAGAAACGGTACATTCTCAATGTGCTCAACTCTGAAGGTGTTCATTACGAGAAGCCAAAAATCAGTGTGACTGGTCTTGAATCGGTTCGATCTTCTACTCCAGAAATCTGTCGAGAGAAAATGAAACAGACGTTTGATGTGATTATGAATGGTACCGAATCTGATACTCAGAAATTCATCAAAGACTTCAAAGATGAATTCCAATCGGCACCCATCGAAGATATTGCAAAGACTTCTGGTACTGACGATATCGAAAAATACAAAGACCGTACCACCCTATTCCGTAAGGGTACCCCGATTCACGTTCGTGGCTCTATACTATATAATCATCATCTGGCACAGAAAAAACTAAATAAGAAGTATGAGTCAATTCAGTCTGGTGATAAGGTAAAACTGATCTATCTCAAGGTCCCCAATCCTATTCAGCAGAATGTGATCAGTTTCCCAGGCGTCTTGCCGAAGGAAATGGAGTTGACTAAATACATCGACTATGATACTCAATTCGATAAAGTTTTTCTGACACCGATCCAAGGTATCCTAGATGCACTTGGTTGGTCTGCTGAGAAGATTGATACCCTTGAAGATTTTTTTGGTTGACAATCAAAACATTTTGTGTTATAATAGACGAGATATATTAGAGGTACTGCATGAACAGTAGTTTAAAAGAATACACCAAAGACACATCGGTCGAGTATGATGACATGCTCGACTATGTCGCAGATGAAAACATCACCGATACACTGTCTGAATTTCTTGGGGAAGAACAAGAATACAAGCCAACCGTATCACGAGGCAAGGCAGATCCCAATTTTCCAGAATCGTGGCAGACGTTGTATGTGAATTTCGAAACCGAACAAGATTATATTGATTTCATGTTGGCAATTGATGAGAAGCCCATGCCCAGATTGAAATCAGTTGTATACAAAGGTGGCCGACAAGATAATGGCATCTTGGACTTATTTTAGGAGTTATTATGTATCAACCTGCTCAGACACATGAAGAATTGCAACACGAATGGAAAAATCAGTACATACAATGGTATGCTGCTGGGATGCCCTCTTTCCAAGCTCCGAAGAAAGAAATTTTCAAACGGCTACCCATTCACTTCAAGACGCAAGAAGATCGTCAACACTTCAGTGATCGGCTGGGATACAATCTAACAAAGAAAACCAATTACGTCTATTACCCAGAAAAGGGCCGTGAAGCAAATCGAATGAACCGTTACGAAGAAGAAGATAACGGTCTGCTTCCTCGGTACCCGATCTATATTATCAGTAAGGGTCGATGGGATACGCGACACACTGCAAAGTCGCTAGAAGAATTGGGTATCCCTTATTTCATTGCGGTAGAACCTCAAGAGTATGACAAATACGTAGAGGCAACACCACCGGGTCTTGGAACGGTATTGAAATTGCCGTTTTCTAATCATGGTAAGGGATCTGGGCCTGCACGTAATTGGTGCTGGGAACATTCACAGGCAAACGGTTTTGAAAGACATTGGTTGATGGACGACAATATCGAGCGCTTCATTCGACTACATAATAACAAACGATATCGTGTTGCTAAGGGTGCGGCTATCTTCCGTGCTACCGAAGATTTTGTAGACCGATATGAAAACATCGCACTTGCTTCTTTTCAATACAAGGCGTTTGTGGTAGAGGGTTGTCCGTATCAACCGTTCATTCTCAATACACGAATGATGTCCTGTATTTTGATTGACAATAACTGTCCTCACAAGTGGAGAGGCAAATTTAATGAAGACGTTGATCTCAGTATTCGTGTTCTCAAAGAAGGGCTTTGTACTGTTTTGATGTATGCTTTTGTTCAAGGTAAACTCCGAACCGGTACGGTCAAGGGTGGAAACACGACTGAGGTGTATGAAGACTATCAGGTAGATGATGAAAACGATCCAGCGTATAATAAATCTAGGATGCTAAAAGAAATGCACCCAGATTGTGTTACACTGGCAGAAAGATATGGTAGGGTTCATCATCACGTAGATCTTGATGCAATCAAAAACAAAGATGGGTATCCTGCACGACAAAATGCTTTGATATTAAAGAAAGATGTACCCATTATTAATAAGGTAGATAACTACGGAATGAGATTGATGCGCAATTGGGGTACTGATGAACAATACCCAGACCCCAGTTTTGAGATCGATGAATTCCCTGCTGGGAGGCCTTCAGTTCATGGCTAAAATATTAATTACTGGTGGTGCTGGCTTTGTCGGTTCACATCTTGCAGAAAGACTGGTCGCAGATGGCCATGAAGTTATCTCTTATGATAACTACTTTACCGGATCGAAAGATAATCATGTTGACGGTGTTACCTATATTGAAGGTTGTACGACACTACTGACACCGAATCATTTCTTTGATCTGGATCTTGTATATCATCTGGGTGAATACTCTCGTGTAGAGCAATCATTCGAAGATATTGAACGTGTACACAAATACAATATCGAAGGTACCACTCGGGTCTTAGAATGTGTTCGTGAATGGGGCTGTAAGATTATTTACTCTGGTTCTTCCACTAAATTTGCTGACCGTAATGACAAAGATTATGTGATGAGCCCCTATGCCTGGTCTAAGGCAAAGAATACCGAATTGGTTAAGATGTATGCTGAATGGTTCGGTATCGATTATGCTATCACCTATTTTTATAATGTATATGGCCCGAGAGAAATCGCAGACGGCAAGTATGCTACATTAATTGCTAAATACTCTAAATTGATGGAACTTTCTGGTGTATTACCGGTTGTATCACCTGGTACTCAACAAAGAAACTTCACACACATCGACGATATTGTAGATGCTCTGGTTCTGATTGGAGAAAATGGTCATGGTGATGAATATGGTATCGGTCACCCAGAGAGATTTACTGTATTAGATGTTGCAGAAATGTTCGGTGGTGAGATTGATATGTTGCCTCCCCGGCCAGGAAATCGAATGGCAGCAGATGTAATCACCGATAATACACGAGCACTTGGCTGGGAACCAAAAAGAAATCTAGTAGATTATATTACTAATATGTAATCAAGGACTAATATTATGATTCAAGTTGAAAACTACATTGAGACCAAACCGTCTTTATTTGCCTTTGTAGAAGATGTTGAACCAGAATCGACGTTCAATGTTGCCGATCTGGTGAGAGATTTGATTGCTGATTATTCGAATCAAACTGTTCAAAAATATACCGTCTATATTCCATCAAAGGGCAGGTCAGATCAACACACCACTTATGATATCTGCAAGGAAGAAAATATTCCTTGTAAGGTTGTAGTGGAACCTCAAGATTTTGAGCAATATGCACAGAATATTGAAACAGACGATATTTTGGTTTTAGATAAAAATGACCAGGGTGTTCAATATGCCCGTACATGGATTAAAAGATATTCGATTCAAGCCAATGAAGAGTATCACTGGCAATTCGATGACGATATGAGATCATTTACCATGAGGGTTGATAATAAGAACAAGAAGGTAAGTGTAAGACACGCAATCTCAATCATCGAACAAGTGGCAACCCTTTTCGAAAACTTTGCGGTTGGTGGTATGACCTCAAGTGCATTTGCTTTTTCTAAGCCAGCACCTGTAAAGACCAATCAACTGGGATACGGTTGTACCTTTATCAATAATGGCTTTGACCAAGAATGGAGAGATAAGACTGTAGAGGATTGGGATTATACCTTACGTGCATTAGAAGCCGGAATGTGTACCCTGTCATTTTCTCATATCAATTTTCAAACTCCCTCGTCTGGTACGAACAAGGGTGGCAACAATCTTACCGATTGGGCTACCATGGAAAAGAGAAAAGAATTCTATGATTACTTTGCCTCACTCTGGCCGGACAATTTTAGGGTCGTTGAGATAACAACCGAGAGTTCACGTAAGGGTTACAAGTTGGAACACAAGAGGCGCTTTTTCAATGACTACAAAAACCTAAAATTAAAATTAAAAACCTCTTGACAAATAACACGAGGTGTATTATAATGAACACTTACCTTAAAAGGATATCTCTATGAAGCACTGCATCATTGACTTTGAGACCATGGGCGTAGATGCAGGTAACTGTGTAGTTATCGACATGTCAGCATTTGTATTTGACTGGGATAGATTCACCTCAGCAAAGCCCTATGGTTTCGAAGACGTTGCTGATGTTAGAAAATTCAAGTTTGATGTGAAAGAGCAGGTTACTAAATATAATTTTACAATCGACCCAGATACCGTAAAATTCTGGGAGAGTCAACCTTCAGACGTTCGAAAGAATATTGCTCCGAAGAAAACAGACATAAGTATTGAACAGTTTACCGACGACTTCGTAGATTTCCTCATTCCGCATGGAAAGATTTCTTATTGGTGGTCACGATCTAATACTTTCGACCCTGTTATTTTGTGGCGCTTATATAATGCTGTAGGTAAAAACAAGAAGATTCATGAGTATCTACCTCATTGGACTCTCCGTGATACGAGATCGTGGATAGATGCAAAATTAGATTTCCCAAAAAAGAATGGGTTCTGTCCAATTGAGGACGAACAATTGTGGGAATCAACATTCAAGCATCATGATAGTGCTTGGGATGTATTGGCAGATGTAATGAGATTACAGCGCATTGATCGTGCCGAAAAACTTTGACTATATACACTATGGAGAAAAAAATGTTCACACAGGCATCAATCGCTAAAGTAGATATGCCCCCAAACGGGATCAAATTAGATATGGACAATAATAAATTAGGGCTCGGTATTGTAGGTAAAGGCTTCGTTGGTGGGGCTGTTTCTGCTGGATTTGATACCAAGAATGTTAGACAACACGTGGTAGACCCCAGGCATTCGACACTGTCGCTTGAAGACCTGGCTGATATCAACCCAGATATTATCTTTATCTGTCTACCCACTCCCTGTCAGCTGAATGGTAAGGTAGATGCATCTCTGATTGCTAATACTCTACACAAATTTAACAGTGAGAAATATGAGGGTATTGTCGTTATCAAGAGTACCGTGGCTGCATCTGTACTAGATGCCTTTGTGAAGACATATGAAAATTTGAATATCGTTTATAATCCAGAATTCTTGACCGAGGCAAATGCTAACGACGATTTCATTAACCCACCCTTTCAGATCTTTGGTGGTGAATGGGATCTATGTACAAAGGTCGAGCAGATGTACATTCAATACAGCAAGGTCAAGCCCGTACCGTCATTTAAGATGGATATCAAGGCTGCAAGTTTTCTTAAGTATACCGTCAACAGTTGGTTGGCAACCAAGGTCACTTTCTTCAATGAACTGAGACTCCTTTACGATACATATAATATGGAAACATCGTGGGAAGAGTTTGTTGGTGTTTTGGCACACGAACCACGGATTGGTGCATCACATATGAATGTACCTGGCCCCGATGGTCAATACGGTTTCGGTGGGAATTGTTTCCCGAAAGATACCAAAGCCTTTGTAGAAGAATCCCGAAATTCTTCTATGCTGTCATTACTGGCAACGGCAATCGAACTAAATAATTCAATGAGAAACAGCGTGAAACTAGAAGAGGTAAAAAATGGCTGAAAACAATTTGAAGCGTGAACTACTCGAAGCACTGAAAATGGGTTTCGAATCGAACATCCAACGGCATAAAGTAAATATTCAGGTGTTACTAAATAATGCTGTTGGTGTTGCAGAGCACCCTGACGTTATGGAAACCGTCGAAGGTGAACTGTCGAAAATGGCTGAGTATGAAGATAAACTTGAAATGCTCCAAAAATACTTCTAATCGGAATTTTTTATTATGGACCTAAAAATCAGTACCGAAGATCTTAGAAAGTACAGTCTCTTTGTAGGTACACCCATGTATGGTGGTCAGTGTTCTGGTTTGTTCACTAAGGCATGTACAGACCTTTCCTTGGTTTGTGGTGCACACGGAATCCCACTTAAATTCTATTATCTTTTTAATGAGAGTTTGGTACAAAGAGCTCGTAACTATGTCGTAGATGAATTTCTTCGGTCTGATTGCACTCACCTTCTTTTCATTGATTCCGATATTGGGTTTCAGGCAAGAGACGTTCTTGCACTTCTAGGGATTCAAACCTCTGACCCCGAAAAATATAATATCGTGACTGGCCCTTACCCCAAGAAAACAATTGCTTGGGAAAAAGTGTCGAAGGCAGCTGCAGAGGGTTTTGGCAAAGATGATCCTTTTCAACTGAATCAGTTCACTGCTGATTACGCATTCAATCCTGTTAAGGGTCAAACGAATCTTAAACTATCGGAGCCCATCGAAGTGGCAGAAGCAGGAACTGGATTCATGCTTATCCCTCGGGAAGTCTTAGAGAAATATAAAGAGGCTTATCCTGAACTCTCTTATAAGCCCGATCATGTTCGAACAGATAACTTTGATGGTAGCAGAGAGATCACAGCATTCTTTGATTGTGTGATTGACCCCGAAACCAAACGATATCTGTCTGAAGATTATTTCTTTTGTAAACAGGCCCGAGCTATTGGAATCTCTGTATGGATGTGTCCTTGGATGCAACTGAATCATGTAGGTTCTTATATCTTTACTGGTAATATGGCTGCAATTAGTCGTATCGGTGCATCTGCTACGGCAGATAAAACGGCCAGTAGAAAAAACTACAAAAAGAAGAAAAAGTGATTGACATTTAACCCAACTTGTTATATAATGACACCTAAATTTGAAATGGAGAAATCTATATTATGAAATTTTCTGAACGTACACTAACCATTCTCAAGAGCTTTGCAGGAATTAACAAATCCATTCTCATGCGAGAAGGGAGTGTTCTTAAGACAATTACACCTGAAAAGACTCTCATTGCGATCGCTAATATCCCTGATGAGATCCCGTCAGAAGCATGTATCTATGATATGTCTCGTTTTCTGTCAATTTTATCGCTTTACGAGGATCCCGATGTTGAGTTTAATGATAAATACTTCATTATCTCAGAGGGTCGGCGTCGTACCAAGTACATCTACGCTGACATTTCAATGATTCATACTCCGCCTGAGAAAGAGATTTCGATCCCTTCCGAAGACGTTGTTGTTGATGTGAAATGGGATGATTTACAGTCCGTACTGAAGGCTGCTGGCGTCCTTCAGTTTAGTGAGGTTGCATTTGTTGGCGAAAGCGGCAAGTGTTATCTCAAGGCAATCGACAGTTCTACCGAAAATGCTGACGACTTTGATGTTGAAATCGGAGACACTGACGATACGTTTAAGATTATCATTAAAACCGATAACCTTAAACTGCTACCTCAAGACTATCGGGTTACGCTTTGCAGCAAAGGTATCTCAGAGTTTCGAGGCAAGGATGTCACGTACTTCGTGGCAATTGATTCTAAGTCGACTTATAACAAAGGATGAAAATTATGAATGAGCAACAAGAACAGGTCACTATCCAATTGGGTGATATTGCAACTCTGGTACAGGTTATCGATGTTGTATCTCAACGTGGTGGCTTCCAAGGCCAAGAATTGGCAGGAGTAGGAATGCTACGTAACAAGCTCGAGATGTTTGTTCGTCAGAACAGCCCCGAGCAGGACGGTGAGGCTATGAAAGAAGCTGGTGCCGCTCCGGTCGATGTGGACGTTCCACCCGAAGGTCCGCTCGCAGACAAAGTGGTTGGCTAACAATCACTTCTTATAGAGGGATCTACGGGTCCCTCTTTTCTTTTTTATTATGTTTTTATTTGATGAAGGTTTTATATTATGTCCGTTGATGCAAAATCAAACGAAGTGTTATGGGTTGAAAAATATCGACCTCAAAAAATTAACGACACTATCCTCCCCGAAAAAACAAAGGCGATGTTTCGAAAATTTGTCGCCGATAACAATGTCCCAAATCTACTACTAACCGGTGGCCCGGGTGTTGGAAAGACCACTATTGCTAAAGCTATGCTCGATGAGCTTGATTGCGATTACGTTGTCAAAAACGGTTCTCTTAATGTCAACATCGATACCCTACGATATGAAATCTCAACGTTTGCCTCTTCCGTTTCCCTCGCTGGTGGCCGGAAATATGTTATCTTTGACGAGGCAGACTACCTCAACGCTGCATCTGTACAACCCGCCCTCCGTAACTTTATAGAAGAATACTCTTCTAATTGTGGGTTCATCTTTACTTGCAATTTCAAAAATCGTATCATTGCTCCCCTCCGTTCTCGGTTATCTGAAATCGATTTCTCTATCGAACAAACCGAACGTCCTGCACTTGCTATGGAATTTTTCAAGCGCGTCAACACAATCTTGCAACAAGAGAATATCGACTACGACAAAAATGTAGTTGCCAAAGTAATCGAAAAACACTTTCCTGATTTTCGACGTGTTCTCACCGAACTGCAATCGTATGCTGCATCCGGTAAAATTGATGAGGGTATCTTCGTCAATATCAAACAAGAATCGATTGATTCACTCTTTGCTCTGTTAAAGGCAAAAGACTTTACCTCGATGCGCAAATGGGTTGCTAATAACTCTGATCAAGACATGAACGAGATGTTTCGTAGAATCTATGATGCTGCAACCGATCGAGTTGAATTTCGATCCTTGCCCGGATTCTGTGTGACCCTTGCTGATTATATGTACAAGGCAAATTTTGTTGCTGATCTAGAGGTGAACATGGTTGCATTCCTCACCGAGGTGATGATTGAGTGTGAATACAAGTAATGGTTTTTCGTAGAGGCATTGACCCATATCATGTTTCAAAAGAAAAGGCTACTGAACGCAAAGAAATTTGTAGATCTTGTGATTCATATCTAAGCATGACCGACCAATGTAAAGAATGTTGGTGTTTCATTAGTCTTAAAACAAAATTGAAGAAACATCTAGGTGGTGAATGCCCGAAGGGGAAGTGGTAATGTTAAAGAAAAAAGTAACTTGCTTTAATTGTGGTAATAAGGTTGCTTTCAAAAAGGCTTTCACAATTAAACTAAATACGTTAGAGGGTGCACACGAGGTTAAGATGTGTGAACCTTGCTCAGAACAATTCGACGAGATAATGAAAGAGATAGAGGAGGTTCGCAGTGAAGGATATCAGTCCGTTTGATTTTATGAATGCAGCCTCTTTCTCTAAAGAGGACCTGATCGGCAACAACGAGAATCCAGAACTGATCGAAAAACAATATGCTGCTTATATTGTGAATCGAGGTTTTGCTAATTTTGACGATACGATCTTACACGCGAATGAAATGAACATGAGGCCCCATCTTTTCTATGCGGCTCAATTCGATTATTACCGTGGTGCTCTACGAAAACGCAAAAGATTTTCGAAATGGCCTAAACAGACCAAAGATGCAGATCTGGATGCAATACAAGAAGTATATCAGTGTAATAGGACTGTTGCCAAATTATATCTTAAAGCCCTTTCAAAAGACGACATGAAGCGAGTGCATGACCGTCTAGTTGTTGGTGGAGTTGGAAAATGATAAATAGACAGAATGGTTTACCATTGACGACACTACTAACAATTATTATAAAGGTGACTTTAAATCATGGACAACGAGGATATTTTTAGAGGCGTGGGTGTAGAGGTCAAACTACCGACTGAAGATAGCTTCCTTAAGATTAAAGAGACACTTACTCGCATCGGTATCTCTTCTAGGAAGGAAAGGAAATTATATCAGTCCTGCCACATATTACACAAAAAGGGTAGATATTCTATCCTACATTTCAAAGAGCTGTTTATCTTAGACGGCAAACATAATACATTCACAGAGGAAGATCAGGCGAGAAGAAACACCATCGTCAACCTACTCGAAGAATGGGAACTGCTTGAGATAGTAGATAAAGAAAAGACCAAAGAGCCCGTTGCTGGACTCAATCAAATTAAGATTATTTCTTATAAAGATAAAGGTGACTGGGAGCTTGCTGTAAAGTATAACATTGGCAAAAAGTGAGATTATTATGAATGTCTATAAGGCATATGATGAGGCCGAAATTCCGGTCTTTGCTACAGAAGGTTCGGCATGTTTTGATATCAAGGCAAATATCAAAAACGGCCAATATCTAAAATCTTATAACAATTGGAATAAAGAACAGAGTATTCTGGTAAAAGGAGTAGGGGGTCTACGAGACGCCTTTCAACTTCCACCAGGTATTCGATGTCTTGTACCTACCGGCTTAATCTTTGATATACCCGAAGGGCATGTACTAAAGATGTACATTCGTTCTGGTGTTGCACTAAAGAAAGGTTTGGTTCTTTCTAATGGTACAGGGATCATCGACTCTGATTATGTAGAACAGACGTTTATGATGATATCGAACATGACCGATTGTCTGGTGACAATTGAAAACGGAGAAAGGTTAGCCCAAGGTATTCTCGAGCCAACCGTTCCTTATGATCTAGTAGAAACCAACGAAAGACCGGTGCAGAAAACTGACCGAGATGGTGGTTTTGGTAGTACGGGTTCTAGCTAAACCTAGAAACCTTTTCTACTTTACAAGTATGACGGTTATCATCAATAAAGAAGATAACTCTTGTACCTTCTTTGAAGGTTCGAGCCTTAGTGGCAAATCGAACGTCAGAATTTTGTTCGATGGGTAGATTGCAGGCTGTTTCAATCTTCCAGTAATCACCTTGTCTCTTATCGTAGACAATCATACCAGTTTTGGTCATGAGAGTAGTATTTTTTGTGATATGAACTGGAACATCTGCAAACACAGATGTTGAAAACAACAAAGCCAATAGAGTTAGATATTTCATAATGCTATCCTTTTGGTTGTATTTTTGATATATGACAGAAATATTACATATATACACCATATATATGAATTTGAGGATCTTGGGTATGAAGAAGAACGACACTCTCATTGTTAAAATTAATGATGCAGAGAAAAAGGAATTTCTTGAGTTGTGCAAGAATATTGATACTTCGGCGAGTCGCGAAGTACGTCATTTTATTCGAAAATTTATTGCAGAGCATACAGCACAACTGAATAAATAAATTTTGTAGGATGCCAATTGGGTCCTACCAAATCGATGGGTATTTACCATCACTACAATTAAAACTCTTGCTTAAATAAGGAGAAACTTATGACTGGTTTAAATATTAACCACCTCACCCCGTTCACTGTAGGTTTTGATAGAATGCTTGATCGACTCGAAACGATGTCTGATCACATGAATCGAAATAATACAGGATTCCCGCCCTACAACATCCGTAAACAGGAAGATCATTTCTATATCGACTTGGCACTTGCTGGGCTCGATAAAGATGATGTTGAAATCGAAGTAGCAGATGGAAATCTCACCATTCGTTCCACTTGGGACGAGCAAGGTGACTACTTCAATGCTGGTGGAGATATGCTCCACCGCGGTATCTCTTTCCGAAAGTTCACCCGTAATTTCTCTATTGCGGAAGACATTCAGGTAGTAGATGCCGAATTTGTGAATGGTCTTTTAACGATTCATCTGGAACGCATTGTACCAGAAGAGAAAAAGCCCAAGAAAATTGAAATTGGTTTAGGTGAAAGGAAACTGTTAACCGAATAGTCTTCACCCCCTTTAATATGGAGATTAATTATGAATAGAAATGGTAGACGCATCCCAGATGTGACCTTTCAAACACGTGTACGAGACGATTCTATCGATGGGCCAAATCCCTATCGATGGGAAGCCGTAACCACTGGTGACCTCTTTGATGGAAAGCGAGTGGTCGTATTTTCTTTGCCCGGTGCATTTACACCGACGTGTTCCACCTATCAGGTGCCAGGTTATGAAGAAAACTATAACCTGATTCGTGATCTAGGTGTTGACGAGGTATATTGTGCTTCTGTTAATGATTCATTTGTGATGAACAAGTGGGCAAAAGATCAATGTGTCGAAAAGGTAAAAATGATCCCAGATGGTACGGGATGCTTTACTCGACAAATGGGTATGCTTGTGGATAAGTCTAATCTTGGTTTTGGTTTGAGATCGTGGCGTTATGCTATGGTTGTGACTGATGGAAGAATTGAGGCTTTCTTTGAAGAGCCAGGACTGAGAGATAATGCTTCTGATGATCCCTATGGAGAAACTGCTCCACAGATGATTATTGATTATTTGAGATCTGCATCATCTCTACAACAGGCAAGCTAAAGACAGAGGGGCTCCGGCCCCTCTTTTCTTATCCAGCAGGACTACCTAATGATCTCATAGGACCACCACTAAATACTGTACTTACCTCTGTTTTAACATTATCACCTTGTTTGACAACGTGTGTGGTGACTGGTGCATTTGTGGTATTCTGATTAATAATAACAGGACCTTGCATATTCGGTGCATTTTCTTCTACAGTACCCAAAACCCTTCCATTGGCATCAATAACACCTAGGTCTCTCATCATCTGGTCATTTAATGCTTTTGCCTCTTCTGCGGTGAGAGGATTCTCTAGACGTTCAAGGTATGATTGAATTCGCTCTTCATCAGCTCCTGCCAGTACTGCTGTTGCAATTGTCTGATCTTGTTGAGCCTGTAACCTTTGCAGTTCTGCTACTCTTTCTTTATCAAATTCTGCTTTGGCTCTTGCATATGCTTCGTCAGATTCACCTACATTTCGGCCTTTGCGTGCCCTTTGAGCTCTAAATTCTTTTTCTGCCAATTCATCAATTTTTTCTTGTATCTCTCTTGCAGATCTTTGTGCTGCGGCAGTAGCTTCCTCTCTGATTGCAGCATTCTCAGCCTCTACAATATCTCTTTGGGCTTGAATTGCAGCATTACCGAGACCTATATTCTCTAATTGTTGTTCTGTCAAACTCTTAGAAAGTGCCTCTCGTTCTTCTAACATTTGCTCTAATTTTGATTCTGCATCTGTCTTGAGGTCTTCAATATTCTCAAGCGAATCTTCCATCACATTTGTAATGGCACCTTCATCATATGCATCATCTCTTATTACGTCTGCAATTTTTTCACCGATACCGAGAGCCGCACCTACGGCTGCACCTACCACAGCACCCTTTGGTCCAAACATTAAACCAATAGATGCGTATTTTAATACAGTACCACCAAAATCTACTGCATCGTATTTTCTGTTTTTAATCTCATTGGGAGTCATACCCATTACATTTTCGCGAATGGCATCACCCATTGCAGGCATCAGAGTATCTAATGCCAACGTTGCCAGACCAGCAACACTAAGACTTCTGAGGTTCGGCATTCTCATGCCTTTTCCTATATCCTTACCTCCGAGGCCTCCGCGACGACCGTCGGGATCCACATCTGGAGGAGCGGCACCACCTCTTCTTCTTAGCGCTTCAATTACACCGTAAGAAACTAAACCATCACGAATCATCTCGGTTACAGGGCCAGCAGCCAATGCGGCCGCACCAATTCCAAGACCTGCCACGGCAGCCGTTCCTGCTGTTGCAGCAAGTTTCTCTAAATTTTCAGGTGATAATGCTGCTTCCATTTGAGTTAAAATTAATGGAGTCTTCTCTGCTATCAGATTTAAAGATGTGGAAATCTTGTCCCATGCTGTTGTTGCAATGGAATCGACCATTCGATCTAATCCACCCTCAGTTCTGGAATTGAGATACCCATAACCTATTGTGGCTGCTCCAATACCAAAGGCACCAGCGGCAAGGAATTTCATATTCTGAAGACCCTTCAATTGCTCGAATAGCCCCTTTCCTTTGCCCTTATCTTTCTCTGCGGCAAGATCATTCTTTAATTTTTCTGTCTCAACTTTTTCACGCAAGGCCTTTAATTCTGCGGATTCTTGGTTTGCTTCAAGATCATCAAAAGCCCTATCTCGTGCAGCCTGCTCCCTTTCTCTCTCTGCAATATCTGCTTGAGCACCCATAGATGCTCTCATCGTATCAGTTTGTGCCGCAATATTATTTGAAATGGTATTAAAAATACCTTCAAATTTAGCCAATTCGACCTTCACAGAGCGAATTGAATTAGAGCCTGTATTACGTAACAGCCTGCCTTCTGCTTGGAGCTTATCTATGATGGCCTGTGTTTCGGCCGAGAGTTCAGCCATTTACTTCGTTCTCCATGAAACAGTTACTGGGCTTGGGGTAATTGTCACTTAAAAGCATGTTTTCTGCCCACTCGAGTTCTTGAATAAGTCTGTTATACCAATGAGCATCATAGGCACTATTATTAGGGTTATCTCGCTCGATCTTCAGCATCGAAATGCGCATCTTAACGTATTCTTTTTTGGCCAGTGCCTTCTTCATTCTACGTTCTTCTCGCTGGAGCAGGCCTAATTTACCTACTGTTGCACATTCAAATTTTTGTTCTACCTTCATTGGTTCTTTTCCTTTTGTTTTTCGATGTAGTTAATCAACATCTGGAAATATAAATCCCTTTCGTATGGCAACATGCCTTCAATATCTGATATCGAATATTTATGATGCTGTGCCAAAGAAAATATCATTTGATAATATTCACCGAGACTAACATGACACAGCGTCAGGAAAAAAAACTGCGCATGCCCTCGACTACAAATGTTTTCTCTTTACCTTCCTTATTCTTATATTTCATTTCGTGACGCAATTTAGGCATCGTTTCAAAAAATGCTTGAACACCTTTAATTACATCACCTGGCATATCTTCCATGAAAGCATCGATCTCTTCTTGCGAGTATTCACTAAAATCGTGTATCTCATCTTCAGAGGCAATTCTATCCAAACATGCGACCATGATATAGTAATTAACTAGCGGATCTTTAGGATCCAGTTTAATAATCTGACCAAACTCATCGATGGTAGGATATCTTAAAAACAAAACGTAATCTTCGTTTACCCTAACCTCATTCGTGTGAGATTTATCCCTCGTGACCTTTACCTTAGTAATATCAAGGTCTAACTGTACGGTTTCTTCTGTGTCTGGATCTTTAATAGTAAACGACACATTATTATCCACGGATCTTGCACGTAACTGTAACAGTACATATTCAAGATCAAACATTGCAAGGGTAGAGATATCAATGTCTACCAAACAATTATTTACAATCTGCCTTGCAGCAAGTAGCTCTTGTTCTGCATCTCCAGATTCTTGTGCCACTAACAGAATTTTTTCTTCTTTAACTGTAAATGGTCTGTATTTTATTTTTCTACCTGTAGACGGCAACTCCATCTCAGATATTGGCAAATCAATTTTTGGTAAACTCATGGTATACTTACTCCCAATAATTTAAATTCCTAATGTATTACTAATATTATCAAACGAATTAGTTACTCTTGTCACTCTATTTACTGCATCTTGAATCGAGGTGGGTCTTCCAGCTCGAGTCGTTTGTCTCACAACATCTGCAAACCCGGCAACGGCACCAAGAATATCCAAGAGTCCAGTACCTCGATTCAGGCGAGATGTGGGTGATCCAGTCTTTTCACCAGAATATTCCAATCTCTTATAATTGAACGATACTGGTAATGTCAGATAGCTGTCGTTATTCTCCCATGCCAGATCGATATCACCAACAATGGTGGGATAACACTTATCTAATATAACCTCATAATACTTGTCTGCGAAACTTTCTGTGCTGTAATGCCTAACGGTCATTCGACAAGCATATTCATCCCGGTAGCCTATTTCAAAAGGTAGTTTCTCATCTATCTGAGCAAACGGCCCACCCTTTGTTCCGTAATTCATAACGCTTTGAGCCCACTGGTGAAAGAAAGAAATAACCTGATGATCTGAATCACACATAAAAATTGTTTCCAATGGCCTCGCGGAGATTCCGGTTGGTAACAATGATGGCAATTGTCCTACCTGAGCATTTTCTGTCGTATTAAAAATGATGCCCGGCATGTTAACCGACTTACAGAAAAATGTAAATTCTCTGGTTCCAAATACTTTATTTTCAGCAAGAGTGCTATCCTTATAAGGAGTCATCGTAACTTCAAATAAAGATGATCGAGCCGGACCTCCGAATCGATTCATTGTTGATTTGAATTGAGTTATATCGAATGGCATTTATTATCCTCTGATTATTCTTCTTGAGTCGGCATAAACTTTTTGTTTTGATGCTCCGACAAATTTAGCCATTGGTAAGAAAAGAGCAATGTCCCATTCACTGGGATTGATATAAACAAACCTGGATCTCGTCTGTGCATTCAAATAATGTTTAATACAAGGTTTGAATTCTTTAAATTTTGCTGCGCTACTCAATAATTCATATGATATTCTTAATTTCGTTGTCTCGTCATATTTCTTATTAGTAAGATTTCCATATAGTGCATCCATTAATTTTGCACGTAGCACAGGAGGTAGATAGTGTACGTTAATACCCATAAACCCACCTTTTGCTTTATTTATCGGAAAAATCAGCGGAAATCGATCCCAATAGGGTAGTGTATCTTTGTGTTTGGCATCGTATTCGAAAAGATACATATTGCCAACAACCGGTGTACTGACCATTTCACTCTTAGATTGTTTAATTACATTCTCACCGGTGACTCCAGTCTTAGATCCAGATTTGGACATTGCTTGAGCCTGATTTCGATACCACTCCCTAGCCTTAGTAGTCCGTGCAGGGACATTACCAGCACGAATACCTTTAGCTAGAATCTTATCGAATATTTCTGCCAATTTATACTCCTAATTCTTTTTCGGTCATGATGATAAAGTTCCAGCCCCTATCAGCACAAAAACTTCTTGCAGCCTTCCACTTTGCATCATTCACACCCCACGTCTTAACCTCATTTAGATACCGTCTTGATACTCTGCCAGTTTTTGTAGCATTTTTCTTTCGGGGGTCTGGTGGTAGAGTTTGTTTATATGGCTTTATCTCAATCATCGTTGTTTGCTTTGTACCGTCTGTCTTTTTCGTGTGAACAATCACATCGGGAAAATACCGATGGATTCTGCCGTCAATTGGAGATCTATAAGGTACGATTACCTCTTCAGATTGCCACCAAATTACATCTGGGTGTGTGTCGCAATGTTTAAAAAACTTAAATTCCCACAAAGACCTATAAATAATCTTTGTAGGATCACCCTTGTATTTTCGGGGGTTCTTTGGTCTGAATCTCCCATTGTAAGCCATCTTTCTCTCTTCACATTTCCATATAAATAAACTCTATACTCATTGTATTTATTCAAAAAAACAGGTAACCAATAAATGGCCAATTTTACTCGACCCGAGAGGCTAAAACAAGCAGAGTATTCTAAAAAGCACTCTCTACTCTCGTTTCCAAGTACACCATTGCCGCACGGAATTCTTCTACTCTTTAAAGAATATGATTATGCAGCAGTAGGTGGAGAAGGTGGTGATGACTATAATAGCCTAACGAGTGGTCTTTTTGCTGGACTGTCTGGTGGAACTGATAAGCCACCACCGTCGAATGTTTCTTCAATTGAATTGCCGTTTCCAAAAACCCTTACGGACCAACACGGTATCAAGGTAAATGGTTTTGACAGAAGTTTTCTATCAGAAAGACTTTCCTCATTTGCCGCAAGTGCACTAGGTGGAAGTATTGCTGAAGGTGGTGATAGGGTGGCAGGTGCAGTGTCTGATGCTGCTGGCATGGGAAAGGATGTTCTTTCCAAATTAAAGACCATCGGCGAGAGATTAAATACAGATCCCTCTGGTGTAAAGGAAGACCTCAGATCTCTTTTAGGTAGTTCGGGGCAACAAGCCAAACAGGTAATGACATATTTGCTACAGAATTATTCTGGTGATATAGGAAGAGCAATGAGTGCTGCAACTGGTGCAGCAATCAACCCAAATGAAACCCTTGCGTTTGAAGGTGTTGATCTAAAAACATTTTCATTTACATGGGATCTGTTCCCAGAAAACGAACAAGATTCTGAAAATATCAAAAAGATAGTTCAATTAATACGACAAAACATACTGCCCGATTATGGTGCGTTTGAAGGACTCAGTGTTGAGAGAGCATTGCTTACTTATCCATCCGTTTGTTTTATTGAATTGCTTGGAGTAGACAATTCCCACTGGCCTAAATTTAAACCTTGTTTGGTATCGAACGTCTCACTTGACTATGGTGCCGGTGGTATGATAGGCATCTTAAAGGGAGGTCGTCCTGTTGCTGTTCAACTCCAAATGACATTTAATGAATTGACAATCCACACGAGACAGGATTACCCAGGTGATACAGCGACGGCACCTCAAGCGGAGGCAGAGAACACTGAAGGATAAGATATGACAAAATATTTTGAGCCCTTTCCGACAATAGAATATCAAGGTAGATTGGTAAAAGATATTACTCGCAGAAATAATTTCATGCGCAGTATTACGAACAACCCATATCTATTTTTACCCTACACTGTTTCCGAAGGCGAGAGACCAGAAGATGTCGCACAATTTTATTATGGGTCAGTCGATTATGTTTGGTTAATTTATCTTGCAAATAATATCATTGATCCCTATCACGCATGGCCTATGGATGAATTTACATTCAATAACTACATAATTAACAAGTATCAAGAACAGTCTGGCCTTGAAGGTGATGATGTGGTTGCTTGGACACAGAGTGATACAGATGAAAATATTGTCTACTATGTAAGAGAGATTAACTAATGGCAGTCGACGAGATCATCCTAGCTCCAGAATCGTTTCAAACGATTTATCTCCGAAGGGAAGATAGAGTAATTCTACGAACGGAGCAAGGTAGAAAAATTATTATCAAAAGAATTGTACCGGAAGAATGGAAACCTTACCGCATCTACGATTATGAAAGGGATTTGAACGAAAACAAGAAAGAGATTTTCTTATTCGATAAAAGATTCTTATCGCAACTATCAAAAGAGTATGTTGATGCCCTGCGTAATTCTAGCGAGTAAATATGTCAGGTAATTTCAACCCATCAAAAGCCTTAATTACAAAGGCCTTGCTTAAAAATCTTTCGGGTGCTACCGAAGAGATTACTGCACTCATTGGTGGCTTTGAAATTAAACAGTCAATTGCAAGTTCCGCTTGGAATATTGTGTTGTCAGTTGGAGACTCTATAGGTTTACTCGAAGGGGCCAGAGAATTTGGTGAACTAAAAGGTGAAGAAGAGATAGAATTAGAAATTCAATGCATGGACTTTGAACCTCCTACAAAGGTGATATTGAATGCATATGTAATTCGAATCGATAACGTACAGCCAATGGGTAGTGGTAGAGGTTTGTTTTATGATATGCACCTCATTTCTAAAACTACCTTTGAGGCGTCAACAAAAAGAGTGACTAGTGCATTTAAAGAAAGAACAGCTAGTAAAGTAGCGCAAGAAATATTCAGTCAATATTATGGTAAAATGGGTGGGACCAGTAATATGGCAGCACAACAATTACCCTACCCAAAAGATGTTAGGAAAAGTCTAGGGTTGAAGGCTGTCTATTTCGAAGAGTCTGCTGATACATTGAGCCTTGCAACAATCATACCGAATCTACCTGCTGCCAGCGCAATGGAATTTGTAGCAAATCGCTCTTATAGTGAAAAGAGTAAATCGTCATCATTTAGATTTTTCGAAACATTGACTAGCTACTTTTGGGTATCAGATGAGTGGTTAATTGAGTTTGGTAATAGAAATCCAGGCCGAAATATGCCACTCGTTTATAACCCTATCTCATCCTTAGATCCAAGAGATAAAGATTTAATGAGAAAGACTATTGAAAATATGTACAATGATAAACGTGTAAGTGATATGGATGATATTCATTCTGGTGGATATAAAAATAGAGCTTTTATCATTGACCTTCTAAGAGGTAAGGTTGAAGATAAGACCTTTGAATATAAACCAGGCGAATTTGTCGAGATGGGTGGTGGTTCAATAACGAACGATACCCATACCAATCAATGGATCAATAAGTACACTACAAAAAATAATGCTCAACGGTTTTTCGTTTATAAAGACTACAAAGAAAAAAATCCTGGTGTTAATAGACCAAATCAATTCCATGCAGAAATTGTTTCTCAGCGATTGAAGCACGAACACCACATTAATTATATGACGGCAACTGCAAAATTAAAAGGTAGATTAGATATTGAGCCGGGAATGATTGTAGATATAAAAGCATCGAAAATGAGTAATGTTGGAACCAAAGAAGGGGAAGAGAATAAAAGGCTATCAGGTAACTATCTGGTTCACTCTACCAACCATACGATGACGAATAATGTTTTAGAAACACAATTGACATTAATTAGATATATGAGTGAGAAGTGAGGGATTTATGTCATTTGAATTAGGTGTAGGAATACGAGAACCACTTTTCTTTTTAGGTATCATCGAAGATAATGATGATCCTACACTGATGGGTCGTGTTAAGGTACGTGCATTTAGTATCCACGGAACAAAAGAGGAAGTAAAAACAGAAGACTTACCTTGGGCAATGGTGGCACACGGTAATTATGACCCGAATAATTTCTTGCCCTCGATCAACTCTTTTGTTTACGGCATGTTCTTAGATGGTCGATCCGCGCAGGTACCAGTTGTTCTGGGATTGCTTCCAACCCAATTCGTCGAGCCTGTAGATGACACGAAGATGGGCAGTATTCCAAAAAGAGATGGTAAATTACTAGCAAAAGGTTTTTCTCCAAGAGATGCTGGACAAGCTCAAATGTCTCGTTTGGCTCGTGGTGAAAATATCGAAGAGACTGGAGTCGCATCACAGGAAGTAAATCGAATCGAAGGCTTTAGAATTGGTGGTACAGATAAGAAATGGAGTGAACCCCAGACTGCATATGCTACCAAATATCCACACAATCGTGTTATCGAAACGGTACACCATTCAATCGAACTAGATGATTCACCAGGTGGTGAACGAATTACGATTCGACACAAAGAAGGTTCATATATTCAAATTGATTCGATGGGTAATGTTGCAGAAAAATCCAAAGGAGCAAGACACGAGGTTACTACGAAAAACAGATATGAAGGTACTGGTGCTAACCACGTAGTGACGATCGGTGGTGATGCGCACGTTTATGTGAAAGGTAATAAGACCGAAGAGATTGAAGGAAATTATAATCTACTGGTGCACGGAAATGCTCAATTTGGTGTTGGTGGCCAGATGAATTTGAATGGTGGTGATCAGATACAAATGAGAGCCGCAGATGTGAAGATTCAAGCCAACGTCGGTACTATGGCAATCAACGCAGAGAAAGAATTGCAGATACAGGGCAAGACTCGACTTAATATTAAATCAAATAACATTTATTTCCATGCAAATCTGAATCCGTTAAGCCCACTGAGTGGTAAATTTGAGGTGTTTGCAGACACAAGTACAAAACTTTTCTCTGGCACCGATGTACATATTAGATCGTCAAATATGTTTATTGATAATCATGGTCTCATCCCTTCACTCAACGGTACAGGATTTAATGTCAGGAGCAATACTGGATTATTCATGGAATCGACTGTTGGGCCGGCTCATATCAAATCAAATACCCAAATGTCTTTACAAAGCATTGCAAATGTAAGTATTTCGGGTCTCAGTGTATTCATTGATGATACCATCTCTATGGCAATGGGACTAGCAATCCCTGCAGCATCACCTGGAGTTCCATCATTTGCACTACCCACCATCGATGCGGCAGAGTGTTCAATGCCGGAACCTCCTTCAAGGTCTTCGGCCCTTTCTTATATCAAATTCGAAAATACCCAATCTACCGGTGGGTATGTTTCGGCTGAGGAATAAAAATGGCATCTAATTGTATAGACATAACTGATCAATCAAGAATGGCCTCAGTGGCTCTGAAAGGTGGGCCTGGAGTAGATGCAAACGGTGAATACACCCTCAGTCAAGTAAAAATATTTTCACAGGAATATGCAAACAACATATTACGAGATATTGAGAAGAACCCTCTTGCTAGAATTACTGAGCTATATGGTGATTCGATCTATGACACCACAGATTACATTAATGGTATTTTTCTCAAAAAAGATTATGTAGAAGATGCGCTAGAGAATTATCCCGGCTTGAGTCGTAGATGGGAGAAAGGCAATCTATCAAATATAGAAATTGCTGATTTCTTGAATGACTATAATCTAACTCCAAACGGTATGATTAATAAGAGTAATTTTAATTATAACGGTTTGCTACGAGATATGGATTCATACTATCAAGCATCTTTTTCTGATAGTATTTTAGGTGGCTTCTGTAAATTAATACCTCAAGTATTCGGTGCGATTGATGCCTTCTTTGATACGCTTGTTGCAATCGAAAACGCAATTGCTAATATTCTTACCAAATTAAGAAATCTGGATGATGCTTTAAATGCCCTTGCACAAAAAGCAACGATAGAGTTCTTAATCGGTGAAATCAAAAAACTAATAACTGAACTAATTACTCAGGTTTTTGCTGAAGTGATGTCTATCGTTGAGAATTTTAATATCCAAGATGTGATAGGTGATATTAATACTTTCATTCGGGAAGATATAGTAAAAGGCATTGTGATGCAAAAAGAGAGGGCATGCTTACTTCTTAATGATGATAAACAAAAATCTGTAAAAGAAGAAGCAGAGAGTTTGATCGACTATATTACAGGTCTTTTCGAAAACCCTCAGCTAGAAGAAATCGAATTCATGGTAATGAGATTTTGTGCTTTTGCAACCAATATCGAAGCATTAATTAAAGAAGTAAATAGACCCTTAGATGATTACACCAACCGATATCGAAGAATAGTAGGAAGATTGAAAGCCGTTTCTAATTTGAATACTTCAACAGCAGTACGAAATGGAGGTATCCGTTTATCGGATGAGCGTAAGAAAGAGATAATAAATAGTATGGAACAGAAATGGGATTCTGCTGAAGGGACAAATAATCCACCACCTCCCACCGTTGCAGAATATTTCGGTTTACCCAGTTGTAAGGCAGTAAAAAATGGTAGCGATCCAAGAGTTAAGATATCGGGTGATTGGGTAGATCCAGAAGTATTGGGACTCGAAGGTTGGGTGAACATAGATTTGGACGCAAAGGTATATCTGATGCGTTTTCAAAAGAAGGTTGGTGGACAGTTGGATGTAGTCAACGGATGGAGAACCGAAGAATATAACGAAGAAGTAGGTGGATCTCCAGAATCGTCTTATTTAAGTGGTATTGCTTTAGACGTAAAACTTGCAGGCGATTCTGATGATTGGATTCAATCAGCATATGAAAGTGGTTTTGGTTATGCAAATGTTAAGGGCAGTAATATCCACCTAGATCTGACACGAAGACCGAGGCCAGAATAAATGACCGTACAGGTATACACACCGAGAACTAAGAAGCCGGTTCTCTACTCTGATATCCGAAAGGATTTGGCGCTTAGCCCTATCAGTTCGGATATTGCTGTATTGAAGGACGAAGATTCTGTAAAAGAAGCAATCAAGAATCTAATCCTTACAGACCCGGGTGAGAGACTCATGCAACCATTCATTGGTGGAGGTATTAGAGCTCTACTGTTCGAAAATATAACGCCTGCGGTCATCAAATTAATCGAAGATAGAGTAACTACTTGCATTGAAACGTATGAACCTAGAGCAGAATTGATTGATGTAACTGTGTCTTCAAATATCGATGATAATAAAGTGGGTGTACTGATAAGATTTTTTATTCAAAGCAGACAACAGCCAATCACGCTCAACGTTATTTTAGAAAGGATAAGATAAGATGGCAAATCCTAAAACACCAATAACAGAACTCGATTTTGGTGCGGCCAAACAACAACTCAAACAATATTTGAGAACGCAAACACAATTCAAAGACTATGACTTTGAAGGCTCGAATATGAGTGTGCTGCTTGATGTTCTGGCGTATAATACGTTTCAAAACAATTTTTATACGAACATGGCAATCAACGAAATGTTTCTTGATTCTGCCGTTCTTAAGAATTCGATTGTTTCTCATGCAAAGGAATTGAATTACCTACCGAGATCTCGTAAATCAGCAAAGGCTGTTGTAAATGTAACCATCGTAGATCCCACAGAAACATCACAGACAATTGAGATCCCGAGATTCACAGATTTCTCGTCTAATTATCTGGGTGAGAATTTTAACTTTGTGACAGATCAGACCTACGTTGCTAGAAGGGTATCTGTTGACGAGGCTGCTGGCATTTTTGCTGGTACATTTATTGCTGAAGATGTCGAACTCTTTGAAGGTCAGACACTTACAAGTTTTCAGAGAGAAGGTTTCATTATTGACGCAGATGGAAAATTAAGGGTACAGCTGACCAATGACAATGCTGATATCGATTCTCTGGTAGTGTACGTTGATGCAGAAGAGACTGAAGATAAAAATATCTTTACCCGAGCAAATTCAATCTTTGGTGTACGGCCTGATGATAAGGTATTTTATGTCGAAGCATATTTTGACAATTCCTACGCCATCTATTTCGGTGGTAATAATTATGGCTTGCAGCCAGAACCATTCGAAGATGTAAGAGTTCAATATAGAGTAACATCTGGTGAAGAGGGTAATGGAGCATTTAGTTTTAGTACCGGATTTAGAGAGGGTGAAATTTCTGTAGAAACCGTCTCTCCAGCACAAGGCGGTTTAGAAAGAGAATCACTTGACAGCATTCGTTATTTTGCACCCAAATCATTGCAGATCCAAGACAGAGCAGTAACGACAAAAGATTATGAAATTCTGTTGCAACAAAGATTCCCAGAAATCACAGCAGTATCTGCATATGGTGGTGAAGACTTAGATCCACCTCAATTTGGTAGAGTTGCAATCTCTGTATTCTTGCAAGATGATGCACAGCTAATTTCAACGACACTTGCAAATACATTTATCGAATATCTAAAAGAAAGAAGCCCTCTTAGTATTGAGCCTATTTTCGTACAGACACAATTCTTATATGCTGATATTCACGCGAAGATTAACTATACTGGTAAATTATCTCAGAAAACACCACAAGAATTTGAGGTTATGGTTAGAAACGCGATTCAAGCATATTCTGATAATAATTTGGAACAATTCAATGCGACATTAAGATCATCCAAGCTTGCCTCTTCTATTGATGCACTAGACACAGCAATTCAAAGTTGTCAGCTTGATATTATGCCAATCATTCAATACTCTCCGGTGTTGAATGTGGCAGCTAATCCAAGATTTAGATTTGAAACAGAATTGGTAAAACCATACCCATTCAGATTAACGAACGGATTTAATGATTACAAACCTGCAATTAAGAGTAGTGTATTCGATACCACTGGTGGTGTTTGTGTATTCATCCAAGATGATGGTGAAGGTAAATTGCAGCTTGTTACAGATAATCTTACAAATCCGCAGATTGTAAATCCAAATGCTGGAACTGTGGATTATGAAACCGGTGATGTTCGTTTATCAAAATTGATTGTAGAGGATTATCCGGGCCAAGCAATTAAGATTATGGCAAAGACAGCATCCGACGATATTAAATCTCCCACAGGCCGAGTTTTCATTATTCGTGATTCTGATGTTAGATTTAGTGCAATTCGTGAGGATAGTGATGCTTATGGTAACCTCGATGGAAATATTAGTAGAACATCAACAACTACGTACTAGGGACACTCCCAGATGGCGGTAATAGAAAATAACATATCGTTCTTTATCCAGTCTCATTTTCCTGCTATCTATAGGGAGAACGGCGAAGAGCTCGTTGAGCTTGTAGAAGAATATTATAAGTGGTTGGAATCGACGGACAACCAATCGATTTATAATGCAAGAAGAATGTTTGAATATCGGGATATTGATACTACTCTCGAAAAAATGCTTATCTTCTTCCAGAAAAAATTCTTAGCAGATTTACCTCTGAAAGAAGAAACAATCAGATTTGTTACTAAAAATATTCTTGACCTTTACCGAAGAAAGGGAACACCAGCAGGTATTGAACTTTTCTTTGCTTTATTCTATGATGAATTTGATGCTGAAATTACTTATCCAGCTAGGTTTATGTTTAAGGTTTCCGATTCCAATTGGAAAAATGGCATATACCTACAGATGTTCCCTAACAAGAATAAATTTGTTTCTAAAACAGATGTTATATACACCTACAAAGATCTCCTTAGCAGAAATATATTAGGCTCTTCTTCAGGTGCAGTTGCAGCTGTCGATAAAATCAATTTTATCATTTTAAATAATATTTTGACACCCATCATTTATATTGATGAGGTGTTGGGTGTATTCGAAAAATACGATGACCTAATTACTACCATTAACGGCGAAGAAATTTCTTTTGGTCGTGTTGCTGGATCTTTAAGCGCAGTTGAGATTGATACTGGTAATAAAGATGCTAGTACTGGCCACAAGATTGGTGACATATACAATATAAGAACCACTACTGGTAAGGGCGGAGAGGTGATGGTGACTGAGGTCACTGATGATCTATCTGGTAGTATTAATTATGAAGTAGAAAATGGTGGTTTCGGTTACACGATTGAAAATACCAGGCTGATTGTTTCAAATCAATCGATTCTATTCAATCAAGCAGAATATGATGCAAACAAAGATGACTTGACATTTACTCCGTTTGAAAGATTAAGAGATTTTGCTGGAAATGAAGCAATTGTTGTAGGACAAGCAGATAATGTTGTAGGTATTGAGTGTGATGCTAGTGCTGGACTTCATGGTGAATTTAGTATTAACAGAGTAATCCTTACCGTAGATCGATCTCCGAATATAACAATTAATCCTAGCTGGGTTGGACTTGTTACACCTAAGAATATAACATCACCTGGTGATATGTACGTTGATACCGGATTAGAAAGTGATGTGAAAGTCTTGAGTCTTGACAATGCAACAAACATCAATATTATTACCGATCCGATTGCTAATTTTATTGAGAATACCGAACCCGGTGGTCTTGCGTCTGCTCCTGTTTTCCTTAATTCAACTAATTATAATGATGTACCACCTGCTGCGGCACCAATGTCAGGTACAGCAGATCCGGTAACGCTAGCAACACCATTGAATCAGGCTTTCAATATCGAAACACTTACCATTGGTTCGATACGAGAATTTGAGAATATCGACCCTGGCAGAGATTACACATTTGATGTATTTGCTCGAGCAAAAGATGATGTGTTTTCAACACTTTCTAGGAGGCCTCAGATTATCAGTTTCGATGATCCTGCTTCTGCTGGTGTATTTGATGTTGGAGAAATCGTTGAAGAAACTAATTCGGGCCGCACCGGTATTGTTACAAAAACTAATACACAGCAAGGCTATATTGGATTAATACCTTACGACTATTATGGGTTCTCAGCAGAGAACGAAATTATAAGAGCAAATGGTAATATACCTATATCTCAAGCAGGAGATGATCTGACTGAAGAAATTTTAGGATTAAACGCCATTATAGATGCAGAGACACAATTTTCTATAGGTAAGATTTCGAAGGTTGCAGTAATCGATTCTGGTTTTGGCTATGTTACTGGCCAACTTGGTGAAATATTTGATGACGACAATGATATTAAAGCAATAGGTACAGTATTTGCCGAGACACAAGGTAGTACCAGTGGATTCTGGTCTGAATTTAATTCTCATATAAATGGGTATCAGGATCTTCCAGTCGATCTGAACACTCCAATATTACCCACAGAAAAACTCGTAGAACAGCTTGAGGTATTTGTCGCGGGAGTAGAACCTACAGTTCCCCCAGAGCTTGGATTGTGGGCAAACACAGTACATTCAGATGGGTATTCATATTTTGATTATACACTGAATGGGGAAATCAATGCAGCAGATATAACACAGCTGAGAAAACTTTCTGACGGTGCTGAAGACGTTGCTCAAGACACAATTGATAGATGGAATAATGTAGTTGCACCGAGTCTTAAATCTCAAGTTTGGTACAAGACGTATCCAGAATACTATGTGGTCTTACCAGAAAAAATATATTATGATTCTGCAATGAAGATTCAAGATAGTGATTTCTATCAGGAATATTCATATCAAATTAAATCGACTCTTGCTAAGCAAGAATATGAGAAATTGCTAAAAGAGAATGTTCACCTTGCTGGAACGAAGATGTTCGGTGACTTTATCTTTAAGGCATTAATAGGTTCACCTCAAGAAATGAGGTTTAGAAGAAACTTTAATACACCGGGGCCCACATATAATAATGATGGTACCGTCGATGATGGTGCACCACCTGGGTCATTACCGGTGCTTATTGATTCACCAGATTTGGAGACACTTACAGTAGATGTAATCAATCTAAGAGTCGATAGAGACGATGTAACCGTAGATAATGATTCTACAGTTTAAGATAAATAGTTTAAAAATCTTTTAGGAGAAATCATGTCAAAACAAACTGTCAATATTGGTACTTCTGCCAACGACGGTACCGGCGATCCTCTCCGCACAGCATTTGATAAGACCAATGATAATTTCGTAGAATTATATAATGCGCTGGGTGGAAACGATATCGTAAACCTCATTAATAATGATGAGGAAATTGAGCTCTTATCTACAGCAAATAAAATTTCGTTTTTATACAATACAGAGGCTCAGCTACTTGACGTAGATCCTACCTCACATCACGGTTGTATTGCTCATGCCCACGATACCGGTGCACTGTATTATGCTCATCAAGGTGAGTGGAGAAAGTTACTAACTGATAATGCAAATACGGCCGCACCAGTACCAAGTTATACTGATCCTTTGGCAAGGCATTCTTATGGTGAAGCAATTACAGGTTCAGAAACTGATGGGTATATCTTACAGACAAATGCTGACGGCACCTATCAATGGGCAGCTCCAGGTGATGTAACAGGTGCAGTTAGAAATATCTCAGAATTAGACGATGTTGTTCTAATCAACCTGAACGCAGGTCAGACTTTGAAGTGGAATGGTTCTAATTGGATCAACGATTCAGATTTAACTGGAAGTGGTGGTTCTGCTAGTTTTACAGGGCTGACCGATACACCGGCTTCACTTGGAAGCGCTGGTCAATTTATCAGAGTTAATTCTTCTGGTAATGCGCTAGAATTTACTGCTGCTCCCTCTGGTGGAGGTGGTGCAAGTGTATTGAATGATTTGACCGATGTTTCTACAGCAGGGGCATCTAGTGGACAAGTATTAAAATACAACGGTAGTAGTTGGGCCCCCGCAGCAGATGCAACTGGAAGTGGTGGCGGTACTCTCAGTAGAACAACAGAGACTGTGACTACAAGTGGATTAATTGGTAACCAGCAAGATGTGGTGATGAATTTCAACAATGTAGGTTCTTCATTTATGCTAATGAAGGTTCAGGTAAGCCATGCAGTTTGGTTCAGAATATATGTTGATGATGCTGCTAGAGCAGCAGACATATCAAGAGTACAGGGTGATGATATTGCTGATGGTGAAGGTCTTATTGCTGAATTCATTTCAAATGGAGCAGAAACTTTTGATATTACACCAGCCATATTAGCATATTCTAATTCCGGCTCGAGTCTTAGGTGTGCAATAAAAAATGACTCTGGTGGTGCTCAAACACTATCAGTTACCCTTACCGGAATTATCTTAGAGGCATAATTTTATGTCAAAGGAAGCATATACAGTCGTCTTTGAATCTGGAGTTGATGAAAATCTATTTTTCGATTCGGGCGACGGCCGAGATATTGAGGTCATAAGTAGACTATCGTCGATACCCGGTGTTGCTAGTGTTAAGCTTGACGAAGAAGAAAAAACATCTCTTTTAGAAAGTGCAGAAGTAAAAAATCTTGAAAAGGCAAAAATGCCGGTGAAGTTTTCTACTGCTTTCTATGATGGACCATGGCCATCCACAGTTGTTAATACCGATTTGGTTGGAGGTGCTGATCTTACAGCACCCCCAGTAAGTAATGGTAATTCTTATGATTATCAACCTCTCGGCAAGGCTCTTATGTCATCCGTAAACATCACCGCATCTTCAGGTCCAGCTGGATTTCATTCCTACCAAGGTGAAGATAATTTAGTCACTGCAAACTGGGAACAAGTACCTGTAGGACGATATGTTGATATCGTTTGTATTGAAGCTGGTGTACCACCAGACACTTCATATAATAGTAGAGAATACTATTTTGATTTTGCTGAATATGATCCTCGAACATGGAATCTCACATTAACTCCAAATGGCTCATCAAATTGGATTGTAAGTGGTACACACAGAGGTGGTACACTTTCCAGTGCCAATAATCCAACACTAATATTTCATCCAGGCGATACAGTTAATTTTACCAATAATGCTAGTAGTTCTCACCCACTAGAATTGGTAGATGGTTCGGGCAATCAATTGCCCTTGGTAGATAACCAAGGTGCGGCAAATGGCGAGACACTCACATATAAAATTTCTAAATGGGGCAACGGTGGAATTCAATTCTACTACAGATGTACAATACACACCGGCTCGATGGTCGGAGGTGTAAACCTTAGCTTAGGTGCGAATTCAAAAATTGTTAAAATGGATTGGAGCAATTATGATTCTGCGATGAATGAACCGGGCAATAACCAGATCTCAAATCCATCAGCTGGATGGCTAGATGAACATGGTATCGGTGTAATGAGTGCTGCAGCAGGGAGAATAAACAGCTGGGCAATAGGTTCCGATGTTCGAGTAATATACATTCAGGATTATGATACCTTGGTCGCCTACAATGCAGTATTAGAGTGGCATAAAGCTAAAGCTGTAAATTCAGAAACTGGTAAAAGAAATGCTACAATTTGTACCGGGGCCTGGGGATTTTCGGACGAATATTATGATAAGGCAGTACCCATTGATAATATTACAACTCTCACTTATTACAGTGATGGTGGTGGAGCTACTACAGTCAATAGACCTGGTGGTGGCTGGGGAAATGATTATTCAGCATTTGAAGCTGCACACATGGCACCAAAGCAATTCCAAGACCCATTTGACAATGTAAAAAAATGGTGTATCATAGTACCAAATTCTACTCAAAATAGTGCTCTTAAGGCAGCCAATGTAGCATTTGACAATGTTACCACTGCCGGCCATAGCCCAATTTATCACTTTCGATCAATAGGTAATGCTGGCAATGTTTTTGCCAAAGAAGGTACTCCACAGTGGGATAATGAATTTACTGCGAATGGTCGAATTATCAATATTTCTACCTCAGGTTTATCCGTGAGTGGAGGTAGTAGTTCTTCCGTATCCAATGTAGTATATTATCCACTGCGCGTTGGAGACAATGGTATGGAAGAAGAGATTAGTATCGGAGCATATCAATGCAGCCAATTAAAGCCTTATGTTGATTTTTATAGCACGAGGGGCCCGATTGTAGATCTATTTGCTCCGGGCAATCATTGGTATGGGCCATATCATAGGTATGGTAATCCAACTGACCTTTTTAACCAGTCAGGTACTACCAGCATTAATGGTGAACTAATGGGTTATTTCATTGGAACTAGTTGTGCCGCACCAGTTGCTGCTGGAGCTGGAGCTCTATTTGTTGAAGATTATTACTCTAAGACGAGAAGCTATCCCTCAATAGCAAAGCTGAGAGAAATAATGCAAAATTATGCAGCGCACAGATTAGAAAGTATGAATCAGATTGACTGGTCAAACGCGCCTACTGCTACCCAAACAATCATAAGCCCAGCAGGTGAACTAGCTTGGCCCGGGCCGACAGTAACATATTCAGACCCAGGATCGGCTTTTCAACCTGTACATGCTACGTATCTTGGTTACAATTTAAGCACGGGTGGTTCCATGATTATGCAAGATTTATTCGGTTCAAAGAATCTTTGTACTTTCTTGCCCAAGGCAATCTTACAAAGTAATGGAAAATTCATTAACTCTAATGGTACTGGAATAAGGCGACCAAAGCCAGGAAGAACCGGCATGATGTATCCTCGTCGTCGACTTTCAATACAGAAATAAAATATAAATAACCAATATCGTTTGGGATTGAGATGGTAACATGCCAGAGATTTTAACTTCAGAATATAAGACAGATGCAACACGACGGTTTGCACAAGACGTGCAGACAAATAACTACTATGTGTTCGTATCTTCTATTAATGAATTTGTACCTGATGATACACAGGTAGCTAAGAATACGTTCTTGGAGCGAGTAATTTTTGGCAAAAAAATAAGACCAGAAGATACTCATTTCATGATTAAATATTATCCTTGGCAGAGAGATGAAGTATTTGTACAATATGATGATACAGTACCTCTAGACTCCCAGAGATTCTATTGTGTTGTGGGCCCAAATGATAATGATACCGGAGATTATCGTGTTTATAAGTGCCTGTTTAACAATTATGGAGCAGGTGTACAAAGCCCCCCGGCATTCAACGAATCTTCAGATGACCAGATATACCGAACAGCAGATGGTTACATTTGGAAATTCATGTATGTTGTATCTGCACTAGAAGAAGACGCATACAGTCATATTGGATATCTACCGCTGGTTGGTACATATGACCAAGACCCGTCACCATCACCCAACGGAGGTGGAGGTGTTTCTGATATTGTCGTGGAAAATAACGAAGATAATTTTGGTTATGTGGAAGAAACCGGTAGGGTAACAGAAAGAGCAATAACAAACAGTACAATACAATATGTTCCAGAGAGTACATTCAACCCTCGTGGTAATTATTATAACGGTCAGTCGATATACTTTACAAACCCAGATGGATCGACTTATCTTTACAGAATTACTGGATATAATTACGACGATACAATTAATAAGGGATTCATTACTCTCGACCAAGATCCCGTGGTACAAGGTGGTGGAACTTCAGTAATTAAAGAAGCTGCAACCTTCAGCATCTTCCCTACGGTTGATATTAAAGGTGATGGTACCGGTGCTGTTGCTATTCCAAATATCATCGATAATACAATTGCGTCAATTATCGTACTTGATCCAGGTACTGGTTATAATAATGCAACTGCTACAGTTGTTGATCCAGAGAATGATTTCAATCCAGAGGGAACCAACAGTACCGATGTAAGAGCTCAGATTCGTGCAATATTGACACCAAACGGTGATCACGGATACAATTTAATCGATGAATTTAAGTGTAGACATTATTCTTTATATGCGTATATTACAGGAGATGATAATAATCAAATCGGTGCCACCAATACTTACGGCTGTGTAGGTATCGTAAAGAATCCAGAATTCTCCTCGGTATCGCCTCCTATCGTATTCGATAACAGGATTGGGGTTGTTAGTGAAAATATAGATAGAATAGTGGCCAACACATCGGTGGTACAGATAAACTCTGATAACGATATTACATTCTCTGGTAGAATTCACGAAATTGATGAATCAGCAAATACATTTTATATTGCTGAATATATGGGACCATATGTAAATGGAACTGATGGTAATGGCGATACATCGCTTGATCTGTCACTAACATTTAGAAATGATACAGGCCAGATAATTGAAATAAACACACCTCAAGTAGATAATGTGACCTTCTCCCCTTATGTACAAAGAAGCGGAAAGATTTATTTTATGGAGAACTTTAAGCCATTACCGAGAACAGAAGGGTCAAGAGAAGAATTTAAGTTCGTACTAGAATTTTAAGGAATCGGATTAAAAATGCCAATTAATACAGATCTCAATGCAGCACCATATTTTGATGATTTTGATTTAGAAAATCAATATCACCGTGTGCTGTTTAAACCGGGCTATGCCGTTCAAGCAAGAGAGCTGACACAGCTGCAAACAATGTTGCAGAGTCAGATTGAACAGTTTGGCGATAATATCTTTAAAGAAGGATCTATCGTTAAAGGTTGTAACTTTACCGAATTAGATGATCTTCAGTATGTACGACTTCAAGATACGTGGATCCCATATGATGCTAATGGTGTTGCCCAAGCTCAAACTGGTTTTGATCCTAGAGCATATGTGCCACAAAGAGTAACTGTAGTAGCAGAAGGTGTAGAAACAGAGTTTGATGAAATTTATCAGTTGACTGGTGAAACGTCTGGTCTTCGCGCAAATGTAATTGCAGCTGATCAAGGAGTTGAGGTTCGAACTCCAGACCTCAACACATTCTATATCAACTACCTAAATTCGAACGAAACAAATAACTATCGTGTTTTCCAGCCTGGTGAAGTTCTGACACTTTCTTTGCTGAGATTCAAAGCAGGAACACAAGATCCTGCCGCAGGCCAAGGACAAGCAGTAATACAGGGTAAAGTAACGACAACCAATGTCGTAACCACTACTGGCAAATCTTTTGGTATTCAATCTGCTCCTGGTATTATTTTCCAAAAAGGTCATTTCCTTTTTGCTGATGCTCAAACACTTGTCGTTTCGAAATATAATAATTTACCAAATGATGTTAACGTAGGTTATAACGTACAAGAATCTACGATTGCCGCAATTAATGATGGTTCTTTGTATGATAATGCAAATGGCTCTAGGAATGAGAATGCACCAGGCGCTGACAGATTAAAACTGGTTCCATCTCTCACAGTTCTAACCTCATCCGAAGCAGAAACTGCTGCTGATTTCTTTACACTGGTCCGCTACCAAAACGGTAATGCAATCACACTAAGAGACGTTTCTCAATATAACGTATTAGGTGATGAGCTTGCCAGAAGAACATATGAAGAATCTGGTAACTATGTACTAGAGAAATTTCCATTAGGTACAGATGATCGTATTCCTGCCGGTGCTTCAAATACTGAAGTTTATGCGGTTCTAGGATCTGGTATTGCATATGTTAAAGGCTATAGGGTAGAAAATTCTGCTGACAGATCATTTAAGATTGATCAGATCGTTGAAACTGAAACTGTTTCAAACCAATCGATCTCTTTTAATTACGGTGGTGGCTATCCCATAGACTATAATAATGGTACGAATTGGGTTTCTTCAGGAACAACCGATATAGATTGGCACTCGGTTATTTTAAGAGATCCATTATCATCAAATATGGGCTCTGCAGTTGTATATAATATTACACCCACAGAAGTTTATATGACAGGTGTTGAAGTGAATGGTGGAGAATTTGGCAACGATATTCATGAAATTTTTGATAGTAATGGTGCCATTGTTTTTGATGGTGATTTCGGTGTAACACCGGGTGAAGGTGGAACTTATCAAAAACAATCTGGAAATGAAGCACTCATTTTTCCCACTGGTCATCGCAGTCTTTTCTCAACCGAAAAAATGGCCATCCCCGTTAGAGTTCGTGAAAATGTAAGCGGCATTACAGGTAATACAATCACAATTAACGCGAACCCCGGCGAAGATTTCAATTGTAATAATGATGAAGTCCTAGTTGTAGGTAGTGGTCCTTCACAAGTACGGGTTATCAGTGTTGCAACAGCTTCTAATAACAGCCAATTAATTATTGGTTGTAATCCTGCAGATTCAGTTGGCTCACAAGCAACAGTATATTTCAATAAGAGACTTGTTGGTAGTACCGTAGACGGTGTATCTCCATTTGATAAAGTGGTTCGAACACCATATATCAGACAGACTTGGAACGCAAGCCAATCAAAATATTCTTTAGGATTCCCAGACGTATTTGATATTATCAGTATTACAGACGCAAACGGTGTTGATGTAACTGAAAGTTTCAGATTGATTTCTAACCAGAAAGATACCTACTATGATATTTCATATATGGAATATATTCCTGGTCGACCGCAGCCTACAGGCTCAATGTTAATTCAATTAAAAGTATTTGAAATTAGTCAAGGCTCTGGAGAATATTTCTTCACGATTAATAGTTATCCATCAACATTAGATCTATACGATATTCCGGTCTATAAAGCCAAGAATGGATCATCATATAATCTGCGAGAATGTCTTGACTTTAGACCCTACGTAGATAAAGATTCGAATGTAGATTATACCGATGATGTTGCTGCAGCATCTGTTCCTTCTTCTGCTGTTGGTGACAACTCAAAAGTATTCACTACAATAACTCCAATAACCCCAGCTAGAAATGCCTCTGCCACCGCAGAGATAACATATTATCTTCAAAGGGTAGATACGGTTGCTTGTGACTCTTATGGGGGAATTAAATTAATTAAAGGAAGGGAAGAAAAGCTTGCGGCACCTCCAACACTAGATCCCGATCAGATGGCTCTCGGCCACGTGTTTGTACCCGGCTATCCTGCTCTTTCGGAGAGAGCAGCAAGTAGAACAGGAAGAAAGGCTTACGGTGTCCACACAAAAACTAGTGGAATCAAAGCATTTACCATGAAAGATATGCACAGTCTGAGTAAACAGATTGATCGACTATCTTACTACGTTTCTTTGAGCCAACTTGAATCTTCTACACAAAATATGTTTATTCCAGACGAGCTTGGCCTAAACAGATTTAAGAATGGTTTCATCGTAGATCCTTTCAACGATCTTACCGTTGCTGATGTATCGGACCCATTCTTCAAAGCAGCAGTACCTTTTAATCAAAAGATATTGACACCTGCCTTGAAAACATTTCCAATTGATTTGGTTTATAAAACAAGCTCTGGTGCTTCTATTTTCCCGGCACCAAGTAATCCCAAGGCAGCAACTCTGGGTAGAGATGCTAGTGTAGAAATTCTTTCTCAAACTTATGCAACTGGATTTAGAAACTGCGTAAGTAATGCTTACAGTTACAGAGGTGTTGGTGAAATTTCACCTCCATACGATGCGGCGTATGATACTACAGTGAATCCAGCAGAAATCAATATTGATATGACCGCTGCATTCACGGATTTCGTCGATAATCTCCAAGAGTTTATTCCTCTTACCGATGTGACCACAGAAAGAGTTGTGGGGCCGTTAGAGACTTGGAATGATGTCGGACCTGGTTGGGCTCCCCCAAGAATGGCTAATTGGGGTAACTGGGGTGATTTCCAATTCCCAGGTGCTGGAAACACATTCACCCAGAGAATTGAAACGACAACCAGAAGCATCGAATTGAATCAAGCTGCACAAGTTCAGAATATTCAGGTTGGAGAATTCGTACGGAATTTCAATTTTGAACCTTATATGGCTGGCCGAGACGTTAAGATTTATATGTCGGGTTTGAGACCAGATGCAAGACACTGGTTCTTCTTTGATGGAGTAGATGTTAATCCTCATGTGTTCCCAGGTACAGAAGCAGACAGAGCACAAGACGTGGAGAGAACAAAAGCCGGTGGTGTTGAGGTTACCACAGATTCTAATGGCGTATTAAGAGCGGTCTTTGCTATTCCACCAGAGACGTTCTTCGTCGGTGATCGTGTCCTTGAAATTGTAGATGTCGACACATATGATCAGATAGATTCTGCTGCAATTTCGAAAGGATTTGTCACATATCGAGCCTATAACTTCTCCGTAGAAAAGACCTCTGTCGGTGTATCTACAAGAGCACCAGATTTCGATATCAACACATCATCTTCTTTCAGAAATGTGGTAAGACGTATTCCTGCTGGAGATCCTCTTGCTCAAACATTCTTTATTAAGAAAGGTATGGGTCGAGGTAGTAACAGCATATACATTTCCAATATTGACTTGTTCTTTAAGCGTAAGAGTACAACCAATGGAGTTACTGTTGAACTGAGAGAAGTGGTCAACGGCTATCCTTCTGGTCAAGTTCTTCCATTCGGAAAGGTCCATAAGTTACCTGGTGATGTAAATGTGTCAGACGATGCTTCTGTAGCAACAACATTCTCATTTGATGCACCCGTGAGAATGGATGTTGAAAAAGAATATGCAGTATCAATTAAACCTGATGCTCAAGATCCTAATTATTTGGCATTCATCTCTCAAGTCGGTGGTGTTGATTTGACACCAGGTGATACCCAAGGATCTGCAATTGTTCAAGACTGGGGTGACGGTGTTCTCTTCAGTTCTACTAATAACAGTGCTTGGAGATCTTATCAAGACGAAGATCTGAAATTCACTCTGCGTAGACATAATTTTAATCAGTCTACCGGTAGTGTAACACTCACAAATAATAAGAATGAATTCTTTACACTATCCGGTGGTAATGGCAGATTCAAGTTGGGAGAAAAAATCTATCAGACAAAGTCGAGAGATTCAGCAACAACCGGTAACCTTGGACTTTCTGATTCAGGTGGTGCAAGAGTTACACTAACTGGTACAGCACTTGATCAAACCTATTTCGATGGTGATTATATTATCCTAGAGGTAGGAGGTGATAAAGACATCTTTAGAGTTGAGAGTGTACCTGGAGCCACTTCCATCATTGTGAACAAACCAGTAAACCTTGGTGCAGGGCCGACATTTATAGATACTGGAATTCAACACTCTCCGGTGGTTGTGGGTGAGATTTCTTTCTGGGATCGTAATGATCCTACTAAGATGCATCTAGAGGCAAGCACTGCTAATTCTACACGATTCTTTACCACTGGTACCATCAACGGCTTGGATAGTGGATTTACTGCAACAATCGATTCGGTAGATAATATTAATCTAAGTTATTTCCAGCCCATGATAATGAAGGCTTCTGATTCATCATCTAAGACCAGTGGCTTCGGAACATTCAACCCTTATGATGATGGTAGTACAACTTATTCGATGCCGATTAGATTCAATGATAATAACCACTTCAATGTAAGAGGTACTATATTATCAAGTGCAAGTAATATTGTAACGAATCCAAACAGTACTGCTGAGTTTTCATTGACTATAGAGATGGAAAATTCGGGTGATGTTACTTCCACACCTTTCGTAGATGTGGAAGTTTCGAAAATGATTGCATATCAATATCAATTAAAAGATACAAGTGCACCGGGTTACAGCCCTCTTTCCAACCCGACCTCGATGTATATTTCAAAAGTAATCGAATTAGCACCAGAACTGGATGCTGAAGATATTTACGTAGCAACAACGGAATATAGACCACCTGGTTCTACAGTCAAAGTTTATATGAGAGCACAAAATCAATATGACAGCCAATCATTCAAAGAAGTACCTTGGGTAGAACTTGAATGCTTTGAAGGTTCCGATGTAAATTCTTCTATATCCGACATTAATGATTATAGGGAATTTGGCTACAGGCTTCCAGAAAATTATTCGGGGTTGTATCAATATGCAAGCAATGCCGGACTTAAGAATTTTTCTGGGTTCCGTAGATTTGCTATAAAGATTGAATTGATTTCACCAAACGTACATACTGCACCAACACTAAGAGATTATAGAGCGATTGCAGTTACATAAGGCTTTTAAATTATGCAAAATAGAAGAGATTCCGAAACACAAGCAGTTTTGAATACAGATGCACATGCTTTTAATAAATACAAAAGGGAAAGAGAATACTACCGAAAAGTCACTCAAATGGAAAAAGACATTGTTGAAATTAGAACTTGTCTGGTATCTATTTGTCAACGTATGGAAAAATTAGAAAGTAGATAACAATGGCCAGAAATATAGTAAATATCGAAACTACACAGACGTTTCAGAATTGGTTAGATAAGACCAATGAAATGGCCGCGGCATTCCGTACCAACGCGGTAACAGCATCACCGACCGGAGATACAACTGCAGGTAATGCTACTCTTCAAGGAATCTTTAGTGCAGAAAGTTTGGTTGCAACTAGCGGGGCATTATCTGCGGATGAAATCAGATCTGCTACTGCAAATGAAACAATTGAATTTACCTCCGTTGTTGATTTTAATTCCGGCGATCAAGTCACTGCTATTTTCACCAATAATAATGGTGGCAGAACTCGATATACAGATACGACCATTGCTTGGGACGTAGGTCTTAAGGACAGCGGTGGTAATTTTATCATCGATACTGGCTCCGCACCAATCAAGTTCGAACTGACTACTGCTGGTGTTCTTTCAGTACCTGTATTCCGATCAGATAATTATCAGAATGCTGATGGGTCTCCATTCGAGCCAGGTACAACCATTAACGAATTATCTGATATCGGTGATGTATCAACCACGACACCTGCGAATGGTCAAGTACTCAAGTGGGATGGATCTGAATGGGCACCGGCAAATGATTTGGTCGGTACTGCTACAAGTGGTATTCAAAATGTTGTTGAAGATTCTACCCCTCAGTTGGGTGGTAATCTAGACCTGAATGGCAGAAGTATTGTAGGTTCGGGTGCCATGCAGATTACCGGTAATATTATCACCACCGGTGGTGTCCTGAGAGCCGACGGTACCGGAACTCACACTATAGGTGGTGCGATGAATGTGGGTGATACGGTTACGGTCACAGGAGATGTACATGCGACAGGTAACGTAAGATCAGCCCACAGCACATCAGATATTCGTTTAAAAGAAAATTTAATAAGAATTCACAGTCCTTTAGATAAGGTAATGAGCCTTAATGGATATACCTTCAATTATAAGAACAACGAAGAAAGATCTGCTGGTCTTATCGCGCAAGAGGTTGAGAAGGTATTGCCTGAAGTTGTTTATGAATTTGAAGAAGAGGGTACCCAGTATAAAGCCCTACGCTATGAGAATATGGTATCGCTTTTAGTTGAAGCAATTAAAGAATTAAAAGAAGAGATTGAAGAGTTAAAATCTGGGCGCAATTAATTTGGTTTGAATAAATATACCATTGATATGTATCCGTCTAAATATAAGAAGAAAAAGGGTAAAGACTAAATGTCTAAGATTTCAGAACTCGGGCCGATTACAGGTGCCAATACTAGGTCAGAAGATTTATTTGTTATCGTAAACCTAGTACAGGGCGACGACGGTACTAAAAATATTACTCGAAAAGAGCTCGTAGAAGCACTACAGTACGAGATTTTCAGTAGAATCCGAATCACTGGTGAATCGATCACCACTACCTTCATTTCGAACTCGGATCTTGACAACGTTAGAATCGATAATTCTACGATGGAAGATTCCGATATTTCTCGTAGTGATTTCAATAACGGTACACTCAGAAATTCATCTGGTGACAATCTTGTAATCATCAACTCTCAATTCAATGACGGTACTGCTGATAACATCGTTATTACAAATTCCCAATTCAATCAAGGGGATATGGAAGATGTTGATGGCGATAATGTTCGCTTAATCAATTCGACGATTGATGACAGTGCCATCAGTGATTCAACTGCCAATAACATTAGCATCACAGATTCTACATTTAATAATGGTGCTCTATCTAACAGTACAGCAAATAATTTAGCCATTACCGCATCTACATTCGATAATGGTGAATTAACTAACAGCACTGGTGATAACCTAGACATCACAAATTCTAATTTCGAAAATGGTACCATTGCCAATACTCAAATCGAAACCTCGGTATTCCAGAATGGTGTTGTTAGAGATTCAGATCTTATTAATGTTGATATTACTGACTCGACATTTGATAATGGTGACCTAACAAATTCATCCGGCGACAATCTGACGATTGTAAATTCTGATTTCTCCGATGGTACTGGTAATAATAATGTCTTTACCAATACCACAGTAGATAGAAGTTTAATTACAAATTCTGAAATTGCAAACACATCATTCACAGGTACGATGGATGGTGTAGTTGCTACTAACATGACCATTACCAGTTCTACTGCTGATGGTTTCAGCCAGAAGAATTCTACATTCGAAGACGGTGGTATTGACCGTTCGACTTTCGAAAATGGTGTTATCGACAAATCTAAGCTTGTTGATTTCGATATGGAGATCAACGATGAGTTCGAACCACATATCGACGAGAACAGCTGGTTTGCACTCAAGAATGAAAAGACTGGAGAGGTTGAGAGAATTACCTATGCTCAATTCTTCAGCGAGATTTCGAAGACCACTGAATCCGACCTGAAGATTTATGTGGATGCTGCAAAGGGTGATGATGATAATCCCGGCACGGTACTTCAACCAATCAGAACTCTTGAACGTGCTTCTGAATTGGCAAAAGAAAAGGCTGGTGGTTCTTTCGACCGAAATGCGATCAACAACGCCATTCATATCACGGTAGGCCCGGGTACATATTACACGAAAGGTAACATTGCATTACCAGATGATTGTGCCATGACCTCTACTGCTGGTCAGTATGCTACAGTAATCGAGGCTTTGCCTGGATATGAACAGAACAACGCAATTCTTGTCGGTTCTGGTAACTACGTACAGGGTTTCGCATTCCAGAATTGGAAGATCGATAACTTCGATTTCCCAGAAGGTGGCTTTGCTTGTGCTTATAGACCCGGTGCTAAACTACTCCGATCTCCATATATCAGAGACAGCTCCCAGTTGTCTAACTTCCTACGAGAAGACGTAGAACCACCACTCCAGCCGTTCAATACCAAGGGCAATGTACTTGACCTCGGTAGAGAGTTTATTCTGGAAGTCGGCCATACAGGTGCCTTCTTACAAGACGACGAGATTACATTCTCCAGTGGTGCGAAAGGCTATATCTCATGGGATGATACGAATGATGCAGATGCTGGTTTAACCCCAGACCTTGCTACAAACCGAAAAATCTTCGTCCGTAACCTGAAAAATAATAAAGGTTTTGCTGTAGGCGATACGGTTCGTTCTGAATCTGGTGGTCTTGGTGTTATTCAAGAAATTGGCATCGATAACTTCCCGAACCCACTTGTCGGTAGAGGTGGTGGATGTATGTTGGCAGATAGAAGAGTCCTAGACCCCGACTCTCTCTACACATATGTTCTCTGCTTTGGTTTTACCCCTCGTTCTCAAAACGGTATGGGTTATGTAGCAAGAGACGGTGCTGGTGTTAACGGAATTGGTTCTCTGTCTATCTTCGTTCGGGTGGCATTCTATGCTCTGAACGGTGGGCAGATGACTCTGAACAACTCTGGTACTCAGTTCGGTGATATCTCAATGAGAGCAAAAGGTAGTACCAAGATCTTTGCTCCGAAAGACACCACAGCCAATATGCTTGGTAACAGTGCCTTTGCAGATGTAATTACAGATAACGAAGATTTGATCATACAAGATATGGTCGAATACCTCACAGCAAATACAGCATCTGGTGGTCTTGGTTATACTGGCTACGATGCTGCTAAGTGTGAAAGAGATTCTAAAATTATCATTGATGGTCTTGGATATGATATGTCGCTCGACACCAACTACTGGGGTCGACTTGCAGGCATTACATATCGTTCACCTATTTCTAGTAAGGTTGTTGGTGAACAGCTCGAAGCAACACTTGGAGCTAACAGATATTTGCAAGACAGAATCAATGATGTATTCCAAGGTTCAAACACGGAAATCTTTACAAGAGCAAACACCTCTTGGAATGAACTCTACAATGTAGTAGAATACGGTGAAGAGAATATGAATCCAATCATATTCGCTGACACTGGTAATTCTGCTAGAACATCTGCAAGAGAAATCATTCAAGACAATAGATCGTTTATCCAAGACGAATTGCTCGACTGGATCGATGACAATGACCAATTCTACGCTTATGATAGCGTCAAGTGCCGAAGAGACACAACAGAATATATTCTTCCAGCAGTAAAATATGATATGCTACTCGACACCAACTACAACTCGGTGAGAGCAGGTGGTGCATATTACATGAAGTCTGCTGAGAAGGTTGTCGGCCAACAAAGAAATGAAACGATTGCAGCATATAAGAGACTGAAAGAACAGACCAATGAGTTGATTGATGCTAATTCTTTCATTGGAACAACGCGTGTTGATGAAGGTTTTGATGAGATCATTGCTGCCCTTGATAACCGAGGCACATTATATACACCTACAGATGCGACATATGACCCAGATACTGGTCTCATGGTTGCAACAATCGGTGCTCATACACTCACCGTTGGAAGAAAGATTCTTATCGGTGAAGGTGGAATCACATTTAGTTGCGGCACAGATGGTAACGTAACTCAAATTTCTCACCCAAGACCAACAGATCCTGCATTCAACAGCCCGTTGGAAATCTTGGCCGTTACAGCAACCACGATTACAGTTGACGTTGGAACATCTTTCTATAAAGGTGTACACACATTCGTATCGGCACTAGATAACTCAATCATCGAATTGGGCTCTGAAATTACTTTCTCAGACGATGCAGCAATCCCTGCTGACAGACGTAATGCAAGAAAGCAACTGCAGGCTAACAGAGGTTTCTTGCAGGATATGGTTATAGGATATATCGACAATAACTATTTCCTATACGACTCTGAAAAGTGTGAGCGTGATATGACTCAATACATTCTACCTGCGGTAGAAAGAGACGTTATCACTGGATCCAATTTCAATGCTCGTCAAACAGGTATTGCTTACAGAGCCGGCACGATGGGTGCCGAGACAGTGGTCAGACAGCAATTACCAGAGACTGTTGGCGCAATCGAACATCTGAAAGGTTTAACCACTGCTGGGGTAAATGATCCAGCTGCATCTCACAGAGCAGAAGAATCGTTTAATCAGATTATTGATATTGTTAATAGCAATGGTAAGACATATACTCCTACGTCTGGAACAACATATGATCCTGATACTGGTCAAATGATATTAGAGATTGGCTCTCATGATCTGCAAGAAGGTCAATCTATTATCATTGCAGACGAGAGTGTTACCTTTACCTGTGCACTAGATTCTAATGTGACACAACATTCTTACCCACAGAAAGGTCATCCTGCATATAGAACTCCTGTAACAATTAACAAAGTTACAGCAACCACTATATCCGTCAATGTTGGTGGATATGAGAATGGTACGGTTCACACATTTGTAAGTGCAACTGCTGATTGTATTAAGGCTGGTTCTTATATCAGTACATATACTCCATCTGATGCTCAATACGATCCAACTAATGGCGTAATGGTTGCAGTTATAGGCAAACACAATTTGGTCAAGGGAGATTACATTCAATTCAAACCTTTGAGTATTACGTTTGAATGTAACGGAGATCAGATTACACACCCAAGACCTACTGATCCATTCTATAATAAGCAAATTAAAGTTGATGCAGTAACAGCAACATCGATCACAATGAATGTTGGTGATGCTGGTGGTTATACGGGTGCCCATACATTTGTAAGTGCAGAAGTTGGTGCGATCGAAGCAGATCCTATCATTTGGACAGATCCTGCAACATATCTGGATTACTATACACCGACGGATGCTACATATGATCCTAGCACGGGTATCAGTACGGTCACATTACCAGGTCATGATATTGAAATTGGTGATTATGTTGAATTTGCTCCTTATAGTTTCACATTTACTTGTGCGGATGATGGCAATGCTACTGAGCATTCTTATCCTCGTAAGGGTGACAGTAATTATCGTGAAACAATGGAAGTCACCAACGTCGCTGGAGATGTTATCACGGTTAATGTTGGTGGAACCGGTGGTGGTGGGTTACACACATTTGTAAGTGCATCAGATGCTGCCGTTGCTAAGACAACTTATAATTCTCAGGGTCAAAGAGCAAGAGAACAATTACAAGCTAACAGAACATTCCTCCAAGAAGAGGTAATGGCCTTCCTCGATACGCAATACTTTGTCTTTGATGGCGATAAGTGTTCAAGAGACACAGGATATATTCTTGAAGCTGTCAGACGTGACGTATCTACTGGGTCGAATTATAATTCGGTCTATGCTGGTCTTGCATATCGTGCAGGAACTACCAGTGGAGATTATGTCATTTCAGACCAACTTCCACAAACCGTTGCTGCAATAGGTTATCTGAAAGATGAAATTGCAAGCAGAGTAACTGGTTCAGAGTTGACTGCCGCTAATGCAGGATTCGATGAGATTATCGATATCTTGAGTAATGGTACAGGAAATGCAGATACCTTGAATTTTGGAACTGCAACTGTTGGTATTACTGGTCAAAACGGCAGATTACATTTACAAGCAAATAAGACATTCTTGCAAGAAGAAGCAATTGCGTACATTGCACAAGAATTCCCCGGCTTTGTTTATGATCAAGCCAAGTGCAGAAGAGATATTGGTTATCTAGTAGATGCAATTTCTTTCGATATTTCTCATGGGTCTAATACCTCTGCAATCAATTTTGCTAGATTGTATTTCGATAAGGGTATTAGTACACTGCCTGAAAATCAAAAGGCTAAGACCGCAGAGGTTTATGAACACCTTGCAAATGTTGCTTCTAATATTGTACAAGCAATTGGTGTTACACCCACCACAGGCAATGCACAAAGTCAAGATATTGCAAATGCCGATGCTGGAATTGAAATTGCTAAGAGAACATATGATCTGATGGATCTTACTGCTAAGGTGATCAGAGAGGATACTCTTGATTGGTTGCCAACAGCAATTGAACCCGGTTACAACACCGTGGCTCAGATGACAGCATCTAATACAATTGATGGAATTACAGAATCACTTCAGGGTGGTGTAATTAAGTACCTCAGAGAATTCCACAACGGTCTTCCTTATAATAAAGAAAAGTGCTACAGAGATGTCGGTCTCATTACCGATGCAATTTCTAAGGATATCGAATACGGTGGAAATGCATCCACAATCGAAGCTGCAAAATATTACTTCACGGTCGATGAAAGACTTGCATCTTCTTATGAAGAACTCAGAACCAAGAACGTTCTTTCTATTCCAGTAACAGGTCAGTTCTCTGTGCTGGATGATCTGGCTGCAGTATCTGGTCTTAGAGAGGCTACAAATATTCTGCCTCAAGAACAGCGTATTCCTACCAAGAGAGCGTTCGAACATCTGGCTGCAACCGCGGCCTCTATCGTTCAAGAAGTTGCAGTAACACCTACCACAGGTAATGCTCAAGTACAGGACGTATCTGGTACAGCCGCAGATGCTGCTACAGGTACAGCAGTGGCAAACCTGTTTAATATTATTTCTGGTGTTGTCGATGATAATGATCTCGACAATCTGACCACTACCGAAGTCAAGCCACTTGCTGATCCTAATAGAACAGTTGCTCGTCAGCAGATCCAAATGAACAAAGAGTTCATTATTGATGAGGTTGTTGCTTATCTCAACGATGAGTTCTTCACCTTTGACGGTGAGAAATGTAAGAGAGATTTGGGCCTGATCATAGATGCAGTAAGACGAGACGTACTGACTGGTTCTGATTTCAATTCAAACTTTAACGGTCAGGCTTATAGGTCTGGAACTGTAGGTTCGAATTTGGTCATTGATGAACAGCTCACAGAAACCGTTTCTGCTATCAGATATGCAAAAGACCTTTGCGTGAATTCGATCGTCGATCCTGCTACGGCAACAATTGCTGCAGCAAGATTCGACAAGATTATCGATATCATGGGTAATGGTACTGCATATTCTAACGTAATTGAATACGGTTTTGATTCTGTCACGGCTGAAAGAATTAATGCAAGATCACAGTTACAGCTCAATAGAGCGTTCATCCAGGCAGAAATAACTGCATGGATTGCACTGAATTACGGATCACTCACATATGATGTTGCTAAGTGTGAAAGAGACGTTGGCTATCTGGTAGATTCTGTGTCTTGGGATATTCAACACGGTGGTAATACAGCTTCGAGAAATAATGCAACACTGTATTTTGAGAATGCTGTAAGCACTCTACCTGAAGATCAACGTGCTCCTACTGCAGCCGCATTTGTTCACCTTGCTGCAGTTGCTAGATTAATTGCTAATGGTGATCCTGTCACACCTACAACTGGTAATGCCCAGACACAGAATACTGCTTCTGGTAACTCCGGTGGACCAATTGCAAGTGTTGTAGAGTCTCTATTCACAATTGTCGCAAATGCAATTCAGCAAAATGGAATCGACGGATTACCTGCTCTTGAAGAGCCTATTGTAACTGCTTATAATCCAGAATTGCAAGCCGCATATAATTCTATGGGCACAGCAAAGATAACTGCCCAAGACGGCGTATTGCAACACCTTTCTACTTACTTCAATACTCTTTACTACAATGAAGATAAGTGCAGAAGAGATACCGGCTACATTATCGATGCCGTATCACACGATATTCAATACGGTGGTAATGCTGCTACTGTAAATGCTGCTCACAACTACTTCCAAAATGCTGTAAGTACATTGCCTCTCAATCAGAGAGAACCTACCAGAAAGGCATTCTTACGCTTGGGTATGGTGATGAATCATATTACCCGCGAGATGGAAGTAACACCGACTGTTGGAAACACACAGACTCAATTCTATAACCATGTTGCTGCAAATCCTGCAACAGGCATGTTGGTTGAAGATCTGGTTAAGATTGTTGCTAATTCGGTTGATGATGCAACTCCGGCAACTACAGCAATTCCTGCAATTGTTGAACCTTCTCAGACATGGGTTTCTGGCAATTACACCAGTGCTGTAGATGTGATAGAGAGTTCTTCTAAGACATGGGCAGACGGTGTGATCAGTCACATTAGTACCACTTACAACGGATTGAGCTTCCCACGAGGTAAGTGCAGAAGAGATGTTGGATATCTTGTTGATGCCGTTTCTCACGATGTTCAATACGGTGGAAACTATGCTAGTAGAATTGCGGCAGGAATTTATTTTGAGAATGGAATTTCTGTACTCCCAGCAGACACTAGAGTACAAACCGCTGACATTTATAATTTCCTAGGTGTTCTATTGGCTGGTGTTGTGCAAGAGACTGATGTTTCTAATACTACACTAACAGATACAGCACAAGATACAAGTGGTACTCCTGCTACTCTAACCGAAGGTACAAGAGTTGCAGAGTTGATATCGATAGTAGAAACCGTAATTAGAGATGACGATTTAGATGCTCTGCCAATTATGGAAGAGCCAGATACATCTTGGGTTGCGGCAGATCTCATTGCAACAGCAGAGATGATCGATGACAATACCGAAGAGCTGTCAATTGATCTGGTCGAATTCTTAAGAAGAGAATTTGATGTTCTGGATTACAACCGAGATAAGTGTCGACGAGACACTGGATATCTACTTGATGCATTTAGCTATGATCTGAACTATGGAGGTAATACTGCATCTCGCTGGAATGCTGACTTCTACTTCTGGAATCAGATTTACAGAATCCCAGAAGATCAGAGAGTACCTACTGCTAGATCTTATCAGCAACTCGGTCGAATCTGTAAAGATGTTGTCCTTGGTAAATACCCAGGTCAGGTCGTCAAGAGTGGAACTGGAACCGAGGTAGAATCTAAAAAGGTTCAGGACCTTGCAAACATCTTCTACCTGACTCAAATAAATAACGATACAACATATCTACCCGTAAAAGAAGAGCCAGATTATAGCTGGATTCCAGATATTGTATCTGATGTGTCATCGATTCTGGAGTTTAATAAGATTGATCTAGCTTTCGATACAGTAAGATATGTAAATGCGACATATAAATACATTGATATTAATCTCACACGTAGAGATGGTTTGAATTTGTTGAAGGCCATTGAGCAAGACTTTAAGACGCTCAACCCACAGGGGCCACCTGCTTCAGATGATTACCTAGAGAACGGAGATAGACAAAGAACCAGAGCATATACAGCTGCATTGTTTGATTTCAATGGTAATCAGGCATTCCCTGTATTCAATGCTACAACACCTGGTTTGAGGTATCAAAGTTCTGTACAAAGAAGTGCTGGTGATGCAACTGATGTTGATGGTGCAATCCCTCTGGCAGACCGCAAACCATATTATGCATATATTGTGGCAACAGACTTGAATACAAGTTTCTACGCTGGAGATATATACTATTGGGATGGAACACAATGGATATTTGATGGGCCAAACAATACCGATCTACTAGATGCCTTTACTGGTGCTTGGGAGAGAATGAGAGATTATCTAGTTACTCTTTCACCAGATGCAGATCACACTGCAATGATTAATGGCTTGATCGATGATTGTTTGATCGATAACGTACTAAGACCAGAAACATTGACATTCGGGTCTCTAGTTGAATCGATTGCTCACCAGTTTAACGGTGCCTCTGCTGGTGTAAACAGAAACGCACTTCCATTGAACTTCCGAAACCTTGGTCTGCCAATCTCGGCACTGGCCTCGGTTCTCTCAGAAGATGGAGGACGTGTGAGATGGTCTGGTGCTGATGAATTGAATAACCAGTACTTTGCAAGGGGTTTGAGAATCAACGGTAGAACAGGAAGAATTGAAGGTAGACCATTTACCTCATCGGTAAGAAAACTTGCAAGAAGAGCTTCTAACAGCAGAGCTTCAGTATAAAGGATAGAGAAATAAATGTCATATACAACTAAAATAGATCCAGTAGACGGTACTACGATTATCGTTACTACCCAGGCTCCGGATGCACTACCAATTGGAAAGACCCTGGAGTTGAGTACAGAATGGCAGGTACTTATTGATGTTCCAAAATTTGAAGTTCCTGAGCTTGTATTCGGTGGTTCTACCACTATCGAACCTGGAATTGGTGAGGTAATTTCTCCTCTCATTGTTGCAAATAAAACAAGTAATACTGTTGCAATTGATGTGAGAACGCACCGATTCATAGAGCCGGTGCCAGGCCAAGGAAATGAATTTTATCTTATTAGAAACCTTAGGATACCTGCTTATGATACCATACCAATTCCGCTTAATGGACAGTTTTTTGCTACAGGTGACACATTAGAGGCCAAGGCCAGTGCAAACTTAGCAATTGACTCAACTATATCATATACCTTAGGACAAGCGGAAGAGTACGATGTCGACTAGATTTAGATCCATTGGCTCCAAGACCATTACTCTTGGGCAGGGAATACCACAACAGTTTCCCATTCAATTAGATCCAGCCCCATTTGAGGGTGCCATTGTTTATGCAGATAATGGTACAATTAAACTCTCGAATGGTACGGCGTGGGTTGATGTTGGAGCAGGGCCTCAAGGTGTCCAAGGTTTTACAGGTACCCAAGGTGTCCAAGGTATCCAAGGTGAGTATGGGCCAGGATTTACAATCATCGGTTCGGTACCAGATGTAGACGCAGGTGGTGATCCACAAGCAACTTTAAATGCAGCATTCCCCAGTCCAAATATAGGTGAAGGTGTCATCGATGATACCGACGACGAGCTTTGGATTTGGGATGGTACCAATTGGATTAATATCGGTTCATTCCGTGGTGTTCAAGGTCTTCAAGGCACTCAGGGTGTTCAAGGTCTTCAAGGCACACTCGGAGAAAAAGGTATTCAAGGTACCCGTGGTTATAGAGGACCACAGGGAACCCAAGGTACTCAAGGTTTCCAAGGTGTTCAAGGCTTCCAAGGCAATCAGGGCATACAAGGTGTCCAAGGGCCTCAGGCCTCACAGGGTACCCAAGGTATTCAAGGTAATCAAGGACTTCAGGGTCTTCAAGGTGTTCAAGGACCGCAAGCTTCACAAGGAACTCAAGGCTTCCAAGGCAATCAAGGGATGCAGGGTTTCAACGGTGATGATGCTGGATCGGTATATGAATATCGACTACTAAATTCTAATATTGAGGCTGACCCAGGTAGTGGTCAGATGATTTGGAATTTACCTAGCAACCCAACCGATACTTTCTCCACAACTACAAGAATTTGGATTGACGATGAAGCCTTCTATGGCGTAAACATGGAAGGAATTTATTCGGCAATCGCAGCAGCAGACTCTGTTAATAAAGCCTACATGAAGGTAACAAAGCGTGGGCAACCAGATGATTATGTTGTATTTACTATTCAGGCAATTTCTGATAGTACCGGTTACTGGCAATTAGATGTAACATTTATAGCCGGTAATGCAATCAGAGAGAATTTCGTTGAAGAAACATCACCTGGTGTTTTTACTTCTTATCCTCTACTCGTAGATTTTTCTATCAGTGGTGATAAGGGAATTCAAGGTGATCAAGGCACCCAAGGTTTCCAAGGACTACAAGGACCTCAAGGTCCACAAGGAATGCAGGGAACACAAGGTGTTCAAGGTGTCCAAGGCCCACAAGGGCTTACCGGTAATCAAGGTACCGTTGGTGCTTACGGCGGTGTAACATTTAGATACGAGTATAATGCTCTCGATGTAACTAATACAGACCCCACACCCGGATTCTTAAAGGGTGATAATGCAATATTAGGTAATGCTACTGAATTATACATTGACGTCACTGATGCTGATGGTGTTACCATTAGTGCAATGCTTGCAGATTTCTATGCGTCTTCAAATCCAAATAGTAAGGGCTATTTGAAACTGGCAGATGCATCCAACGTCTATAATTATGCTCTCTTTGAGGTGACAGGTGGTAACCTTGTAGGTACTGCTGGAACTGGATATCACGCAGTAGCAGTAAATAGTCTTGTTACAGGTCAAACCTATTCTAACGGTACAGATTTCCGAATCTCATTTATAAGAACTGGTGATCAAGGCATACAGGGCAATCAAGGTACTCAGGGTATTCAAGGTTTCCAAGGTTCACAGGGTACTCAAGGCTTCCAAGGATCTCAAGGGACTCAGGGTATCCAAGGTGTTCAAGGACCACAAGGTCTTCAAGGTACTCAAGGTTTCCAAGGAACACAAGGCACACAGGGCATTCAAGGATTACAGGGTGTACAAGGTTCCGTTGGTGATTTCGGTGGCCTTACATTTGATTATACATTCGATTCTGCGACCACTGATGCAGATCCTGGTCAAGGTAATTTAAGGTTTGATAATGCTGCATTTGATTCAGCAACTAAAATGTATATCGATGACCTCGATGATGCAGCTAATGATCTTTCTCCACTCTTCACGGAACTTGACATTAATGCAAGTGGTGTAAAAGGCCTGTTTAGAATTATTAATGCAGCCGATGTTACCGAGTTTGCTACATTCAATTATACAGAAATCACAGATTCTACCGGTTATCATACCTTTGATGTAGCCCACATTGCTGGTGTAACCTCGTTCACAAATGGCGCAGATATTAGAATTACATTTGTTCGAACTGGAGACCCAGGCCCTCAGGGTGCTCAAGGTTCTCAAGGACCTCAGGGTACCCAAGGTTTCCAAGGTGTTCAAGGGCTACAAGGTATCCAAGGTACACAGGGCATCCAAGGCACACAGGGCATCCAAGGTATGCAAGGTACCGTAGGAGATCACGGTGGACTTTCTTGGAATTATCTCTTTGATTCAAATACAAGTTCTGGATCGGCCCCAGTTGCAAATAGCTGGAAGATTGATAACTCCAATATAACGCTTGCAACGAAGCTTGTCATCGATGATATTCCAGATGATGCATACAGCAACGAATTAGATGACTTCTTTACCTATCTTGGTGCAATACCCGGTTCTCCAAAGGGTCATATTCTTATTGAGAGCACAGCGGATAACGATGGACCTGCAGGTCATCACTTTGTTGTCTACGAGTTTACTGCATTTAACTGGGATAGTGCATCTGAATTATACGGTATCTTTGATGTAAACTACATTGCATCAGGAGCTGTAACAAGTAATAACTGGAATAACGTAGAGTCCGATCACGGCCCAGATACACTGGTTCACTTTATTCCGGCTGGACCACAAGGTACTCAGGGACCACAAGGTACTCAAGGATTTACTGGTATTCAAGGTGGTGCAGGTGCCTCCGGTGGTGTAACATTCGAATATGAGTTCGATACAGATACTGGCACTTCTCTCTTAGGTGCACCTGGATTATTGAAGTTCAACAATGCTTCTCTATCTTCAGCCACTGAAATGAGAATCAGTGATACTACTCAGAATGGTGCAAACCTTGATACACTTCTGAATAATTATATTCTGAACAACCCAGGGCCCATCAAAGGCTTTTATAAGATCATTTCAATTAATGATCCTACGAAATATGTTGTTTATTCTATTACTGGTGGATCAAGCACTCTCACACAATTTGTAATAAACAGTACATATGTTACAGCCTCTACCGGTGCTGATGCTACATATTTTGGAAACAACCCAGCGCTATTCATTACCTTCAGTAGAAATGGAGATGACGGGCCACAAGGTGTTCAAGGTTATCAAGGTACTCAGGGCATTCAAGGTATTCAAGGTATTCCCGGCCAAGGCACACAAGGTTTCCAAGGTACTCAGGGTATTCAAGGTGGCCAAGGTGATCAGGGTGAAGCTGGTGCCTTCGGCGGTGTAACATTTGACTATACATTCAGAACTGATACGAATCTAACTTCGGTCGCCCCCGGCGAAATAGAGCTCAACAATGCAGCTGCAAATATTGCCACACAGATGGCAATTCACCACAGGGACGATAACTTTATTGATATCAGTCAATATTTAGCTACGATTGATGATTCTACAAGCCCCATTAAAGGACACTTTAGAATCTCAGAAGTAGGCACACCATCTAATTTCGTTCTCTTCACAATAAGTTCGATGACCGTTGGTGGTAGCTTCAATACCATAACCTGTTCATATGTTGACGGGTCTCTTGGTTCCGGCACATTTACAGACCAGGCAGATGTTGTAATTACATTTGCTCGAACAGGTGATCAAGGGCCTCCTGGTGCTCAAGGAGCTCAAGGACCTCAGGGTACCCAAGGTTTCCAAGGTAACCAAGGTATTGCTGGAGACGGTAATCAAGGTACTCAGGGACCTCAAGGTTTCCAAGGTACCCAAGGCTTTACTGGTGGCCCAGGTGACGAAGGGCCACAAGGACCACAAGGCCCTCAAGGATTCCAAGGTATTCAAGGTTTTGAAGGTAGCCAAGGGCCTTCGGGTGCTGGTTCTCAAGGCCCACAGGGAATGCAAGGAATGCAGGGTGTTCAAGGCTTTGTAGGATCTGGTGGTGATGGTAACCAAGGACCTCAAGGTTTCCAAGGAATGCAGGGAACACAAGGGGTTCAAGGTTTCCAAGGTATTTCTGGTGGTGATGGACAACCAGGTGGCCCAGGTTCTCAAGGGCCTCAGGGCACCCAAGGTATCCAAGGTACTCAAGGTATCAGTGGTGATGGAGGCGATGGATCACAGGGTGCTCAGGGACCACAAGGTTTCCAAGGTATTCAAGGTATTCAAGGTATTACTGCGTCAGGTGGTGTAGGGCCGCAGGGACCACAAGGTACTCAAGGTGTTCAAGGTATACAAGGATTTGGCCAAGAAGGTGGTCAGGGTACTCAGGGTTTACAAGGACTACAAGGTATACAGGGGCCCCTTGGTACTGCAAGTACCGGCGCACAAGGTATGCAGGGTACTCAGGGCTGGGAGGGCCCTCAGGGTTCTATAGGGATCGGTGATCCCGGTACACAAGGCCCTCAGGGTATTCAAGGTATCCAAGGTTCACAAGGTACTACAGGCTCCGGTGCAGATGGTTCTCAAGGCTTCCAAGGGACACAAGGTACCCAAGGCTTTACGGGTGCTCAAGGTAATCAAGGTTTTACCGGAGCAGGAGATGTTGGAGCTCAAGGTGCTCAAGGCCCTCAAGGTACTATTGGTCTCACTGGCTCACAGGGTGCTCAAGGATTTGAAGGCGCAGGTGATGAAGGCGCTCAGGGACCACAAGGTACTCAGGGCATACAAGGTGACTTTGGACCACAAGGTACTACTGGTGCGGGTGCTCAGGGTGCTATTGGTTTCCAAGGATTCACTGGTTTCCAAGGTACTCAGGGCTTTACAGGTAGTGCAGGTGCTTCAACATCTATTGATGTACAAGATGTTCATACCTCTGGTCTTCAAAGTACCGACCTACTCGTAACCTTTGTTCAAGGCGGAACCGGTAATAGACCTTTGTATGCTACACTGACACCCAACCCAGCACCAAGTGCCGGTGCTCAGAATTTCCTATACAGAGCTGACCAAGATAAACTATCAGTAGAGAATATCTTTGTTGGAGGCACAATTACTCAAGATACTGGTGCTTCATGGACTGCTTCAGATGGTACTTTAAATATAACCGGAAGTCTTGAAGCTTCAAATGATTTGATTACAGCTTCTGATGCAAGATATAAAGAAAATGTTATTGATATCGAAAATGCCCTAAGCAAGGTCTTGGCAATGAGAGGTGTCAATTATAACATGATAGGTGATGATACACAGAAAATTGGTTTGATCGCACAAGAAGTGCAAGAGGTCATACCAGAAGTTGTATCTAATAATAATGATAGACTTGGGGTTTCATACGGTAATATAGTCGCACTATTGATCGAAGCCATTAAGGAGCAACAGGCACAGCTTGACGATTTGAGAGGTAAGTAAATAATGGCTCTACAGACTAGTGGCGCGATTAGTATCAATGATTTAAGAAATGAATTTGGTCTCGGCGGAACTCGAGGCCTTAATTCATTTTATGCTGATTCTTCAGACCCTTGGATCGGTACAATTCCCACCAGCGGCACCATTGCCATGAATGATTTCTATGGTTCTAGTGTTAGAACTGCACGGCTGGGAAGGCCGGGGTTTGGTGACGCAGCAACTTCTACTGGTTATCTTAATCGCAGAATAGGATGGTCGCGACAAGATGGAAGCCAATTCTATCTTTATGAATATGGTAGTACGAATGCAGCATTCGGTAGTATTACGAGATCCACAAGCTTATCTACTACTGCACAGCTTGGTGGTATTTGGATAACTCAATATTGGTACGGTTCCGGCCCGTCCCGGCCGATCTTTAGTATCTCCCATAGAAGTAGCTCGGACAGTGGATGGACTACCGTACGGTTAAAAGGACCTTCATTTCCTAGCGGTGGCCAGGTGCAATTCTCACTTAACAGAACATCGAGATATACTTTTGCCCGACACTCATACGGTACTACTGAACAAAGAAATTATTATGCTTGGCGATATGTTTGGTGGCAGAGTAGCGGCATGAGCTCTTTACTCACTTCTATTGCTAATTTGTTTGTATATTGCAGAATATATAATAGATCCCTTTATGTAAAATTTGAATGAGGCTATAGATGATTACTTACAAAATATTAAGAGTGAATACCGCAACTCAAACTGTTCAGATTCGTTATTCGAAAGATAACTATGATGATTTCTATGCGCAATACACTTACGATATTCCTTTCACCGAAGAAAAATTGCACCAATTGGCAAAAACTCAAATAGAGGAAGCAGCACATCATTGGCAATTGGCTGATGATGCACAAGATTTTCAAATAGAACAGGATACAGGTGTAGTCAAGGATAGAATTTATGAAGCCACACCTGATTATGATCACCTAACACATACAATAGAACCTGTTATTACGGAAACGGAAACCACCGAAACATACGGCTACAGGGTAGTAGAGTTAAGCTCTGATCAAAAGGCATTTAATATTAGAAATCAGAGAGATGGTTTTCTTTTTGAAACTGATATCTATGCACTTTCTGATAGAACAATGTCAGATGAGATGATTGCTTATCGACAAGGATTAAGAGATATGACAGATCAAGAAGGGTTTCCCGATAACGTTATTTGGCCGGTTCGTCCGATAGATTAAAATGAGCTCCCTTAAGTTTTATGTCTTAACATGCAGGAATTTATTTGCCTTAAAAAGACATGAAAAAACTATTCCAAAAGAAGATTTGTGTATTATCATTAATACACAAAATTCTACCTACGAAGCTGAAGCAGTTTCTTATTGCCAAACTGCTGGAATCGAATATCACGTAACTGCCAGTGACGGTACTGCTGCTACTGGTAAAAACTTTTTCTGCGACATATTCGAAGCCTCTACCAATGATTATGCTGTTTTAATTGACGGTGATGATTTCATCACACCACATGGTGTATGGACATATAAGCAGGTTGCGGCAATGCCCACACCACCGGATGTTGTAGCACTTGAATATCAATATGCATTCTATAGGGCTTGGGGTTATACTCCAGTTATTCCAGCACAGGTAGAAGATTGGAGCATATATGACCCGGATCGTGTACCAGCATGGGGTACACGATGTTTCACTAAACCAAAAGTTTGGTGGGAAGAAGCACTGTCAGGAGATCTCATTAAAGTTGGAGAAAATGAACCAGACGATTTTTCTCAAACTCTCCATGACATTCATAAAGCATGGGCAATTCACTGTCACAAATATATCAATGAATGGGAAACACATTGTAGGCTGGTATTTTTCTCTAAGAAGGCTGTCGATGGCTTCAGATTCGATAATCAATACAGGGTGGGCGAAGATACATTAATGTATTTTGAATTAAAACATGCACACATGCAGGGTAATCTTGTAATGAAACACCTATTCGATAGATATCCTACTTATGTGTATGACACAAGAATAGGTGGTGTGGTAGAAGAAGCCAGAGATGAAGCCGGTACTGATCGTGGCTTTGTTCAATGGCTTACACTTCTAGTTCAAGGTTATGATGAATTGGAATTGGCTGGTAAAATGCACGAAGAAAAATTGCCAGAATTAAAGGTACACACTTACACTGCACCAGAAGATACTTTTAATGCAGATGACTGGGATATAATTTGGCCAGAAGGTTACAGACCAGATGTAATGGGTCTCGTTAACTATCCAGGTAAAAGATTCATCAAACTATAATCCTCCTAGTCTTTCAGTTCCTTTATTCTAGTAATTATAAATACACTAAAAAGGAATTGTCATGTCCTCAAGAGCAAATATTTACATTGATCAAGCAGCAGACTTTCGTGTCAGCCTCGAGTTATTCGATGCAGATGACGACGAGCTGGTGATCGATAGCTATAATTTCTTTGCAAGTATGAGAAAAACCTACGGTACTACTAAAATATGTGATTTCGATGTTGAAAAGAATGGTAATGATATAACCTTGGTGCTTGCAGATGAACTTACAAAAACTCTCAAGCCCGGTAAATATCAGTATGATGTATTGATGGAAAAGCCAACCGGTGAGATCTCAAAGATTGCGGAAGGTCTTGCAATCGTGGTGGACACAATAACAGACACAACAACATACACACCCAGTTCAACCAATACACCTCCTACTGGAGATGGTGTGGCTGATGGTGGATCATTCTAATATAGAGGAATACGTAGATGGCTTTCATAACGATTCTACACAAAAGAAGCAATGTAGAAGATAGACGCCCGACGACAGAGGATTTATTTGAGGGCGAACTTGCACTCAACACTTTTGACGGAAAATTATTTTTTAAGACTGTTAAAAATGGGGTAGAGAATGTCATCGAAATTGGTGAGAATTTTGATGGTCAATATTCTAATCTTACAGGTGCACCTACATTATTGAGTTCATTCACCAATGACCCTGGTTATATTACAGATTACACAGTCACACTTGCGGATGTAACACAACACGAATCCGGCATCACGATCACAGAATCACAGATCAGTGATCTACAAAATTACCTCACGGCTGTTTCTTTTGGACAAGTTACTGACAAGCCTACTACATTGGCAGGATATGGAATTACAGATGCAGCCACAGCTGCACAGGGTGCTCTAGCAGATACTGCACTTCAACCAGGTAGAAATATTAGCACATTGCAAAACAATGTAGGATATCTCACCTCGGTTTCGAATACAGACGTTACTCAACACCAGACAGATATTATCATCACGGAATCTCAAATTAGTGATTTACGACCATATCTCTTATCTGTATCGAGCAGTGACGTTACTCAACATCAAGCTGATCTTCAGCTAACACAGTCTCAGATTACTGATTTCTATGTATCAAATAACGATGTAACACAACATCAGTCGGAGATTCGAATTACTGAATCTCAAATTACAGACTTAAAGACATATGCCACTGCTGATAATGCAATGAATTTTACCAATAAGACTGGTAATATTACACAGTGGACCAATGATGCCAATTATATCACAAATGCTCAAGAAATCAATGATCTAACTGCAAATGTTACTTGGACCACGGTACCGGATCCTTACATATCTCAGTCTGCTGTCGTACAGCATGAACGTCAATTAATTATCTTTGAGAATCAGATTGGTGATTTACAGGATTATCTGACAGCAGTTTCTAATACTGATGTAACTCAACATCAATCTGATATTCGATTAAATCAGTCTCAAATCGTTGATTTTGCTGTAACCAATACAGACGTTACTCAACACCAAACGGACATTAGAATCACTGAGTCTCAGATTACAGATTTACAAGCATATCTGACTTCTGAAACGACAACATCACTGGTTGCAAATACTGTAAGTCAAGAATTACTCTTCACAGATGAAACCGGTGCAGTCAATTCAGTTGATCTAAGTTGGGCTGTAGATGATACAAATCTTGCAAGATTGGTTTCGGGTACATTAGATGCCAATACAGGTATTGCTACATTTACAAGAGATGATGCCAGCACATTCACGGTTAATTTCAATCCGTTATTCGATGATACCAATTTGACCAGAATTAATGCTGCTTCTTTCGATACAGCAAATGGTGTATTGACTCTTACAAGAACTGATGCCACAGAAGTTACCGTAGACCTCGATGGAAGATTTTTGACAGAGGTTACAAATACAGCAGTAACAGCTCATCAGTCTGATCTTCAAATTACCGAATCTCAGATTACAGACCTGCAAGCTTATATCACAGATTACACGGTCACGGTTGGTGATGTAACTCAACACCAAGGTGCTCTTCAGATTCTAGAGTCACAGGTCGTTGGTCTTGGGCCATATGCTCCATTATCTAATGGTGTGGTACCAGATGCTAATATTTCAAACACATCGATCATTCAGCACCAATCGGAACTGACAATTACAGAAAGTCAGATTTCAGATTTGGGTTCTTATCTCACTGCTGAGGCAGATACGCTGGACGATGTAATTGGTAGGGGTGCAACCACAACCACTACGGCTGTGATCCCATTCCTTTATGCTAATCAAGCAGCATTCCCTGACGCATCTACATATCACGGTGCAATTGCTCACAGTCATGCCGATGGTGCAATGTATTTTGCTCATAGCGGCTCTTGGAATTTGTTGGCGAATGACACATCTAATCGTAGGGTTGATATCGGCCGAGACAGAGACGATAGTTTTGCAAGGTCATTGAATGTAACCGGTCCTATTACATGGGCTGGAAGTCTTGATACCATGGTTGGTCGTGGTGTTACTGGTGCAACAACCTATACGGATAGATTCTCAATTAAGCATAGTATTACTGGTGCTACTGACGATATCCAAATTGAACTTGTCCCAGGCAATGGTGCTGGTGGTAGAGGCAGTGTGGGTGTTATTGGTGGTTTGAAGGTCACAGACGAGATCGAAACTGCTTCAACCTTAAATCTAACTCCATTATCTGCTGCACCTTCAAGTCCGGTGGCAGGAATGTTTGCTGTTGCGGATTATACTAACTGGGATCCGGCATCATCATCTACACCAAGGCCATATCCAGTATTTTATGATGGAGCGGTCTGGAATCCGCTGTATTAAGATCAGGCTAAAACCATAAATAGCTCAGGTACTTCTATGACTAAAGCTATATAAGAATAACAGGACATAAGGGATGAGCATCAAGATAAAGGTTGGCGGATCTAAATCGATTCGATCTGTACCTAAACAAGATTCGACTCGTACAGTTGTTGCCGCAGGTGAGAAAAAGCCTGTAATTACCCCAGATTCTATCGCCCTTGGTGTAGATACTGTTGGTGCTTATGTTCGTAGCATCCAAGAAGGTATTGGGCTTGATGTAACTCTTAATAATAGAGAAGATGCAGAAGTAACGATTTCACACGAAATCACAACTGCCGAAGTTAGTTCCAATAATTCGATTTTAGGGTTCACACGAAATGTAGATATTGATCAGTTTGGTCATGTCACTGCGTTCTACAATTCTTCACTCAATCCTGATAATTTTACCTCTGATGGTACCATCATTACTGCCAAAGATATCGTCTTTGGTAATACTGCCATCACAATCGGTGAATCTACTGATACAATAGAAGGTCTATCGTCATTTAATGTGGGTGATCTTACACTCACTGGTAGTACGATTTCATCTCCAGCGACAATCAATTTCAATTCAAATACATCGCTGATTAATGTCGGTGGAGCAACCATCACTGGTCTCGGTACACCTACAGGGCCGTCTGATGCAGTAACAGTAGACTACTTAAGCAATTCTCTTACGACTGTACCAGATCCAGTAGACCCCACCGACGCTGCAAATAAGAGATACGTAGATCTTCAAAGAGATAATATTCTTTCTAGGATGACTGCTCTTGCAGCAACCACTGCTGATCTGGGTTCGAACTACACGTTCTCGGGTAATACAATTACTAGAATACCCGGGCCGAGTTTTCAGATTGATGCTGTAACCGTATGGGAAGTTGGTGACGGTCTCTTAGTAAAAGATCAGAATGACCCTACACAAAATGGTCACTACCAGTTAACACAGAAAGGTGATGCTACAACACCTTGGATCTTAGAGAGATCGACACTCACAAATGAATCTGGTGAGATTGCTGGCAATGCAGTATTTGTAACCGATGGTTTTGCTAATAAGCATACAGGGTGGGTTGCAACTGTAGAGGATGATGAGAGGTTTATTCTAGGTACGGATGATATCACCTATGTTCAATTCCAAGGTGAGGGTCTTTATACAGCTGGTCGAGGGCTTACACTACTCAATAATACAGAATTTGAGGTCGACCATACCCAAACCTTCTCTACTATTAATGGTCTTGGTGATAATCTGATTATATCATCTACTTTGGTAGATGTCAATAGTAATGGCGGATTAATTTTACCAGTTGGTACAACACTTCAGAGACCAACACCACAGCAAGGAATGATTCGGTATAATACTACCGATTCCAGATTTGAAGCATATAATGGTGTTACATGGTCTGGGTTAGGTGGTGTAGTTGATGCTGACCAAGACACATACATTCGAGCAGAAACTTCTGCTGGTGCTGATGGTGATGACCTTGAGTTCTTTACTGCAAATGTTCGTAGATTAACCATTGATGATCAAGGTGATTTAAAATACGGTGTTGCCAGTAACCGATTTACAGTAGATTTTAATACTGGTGATGCAATATTCAAAGGTGCTGTAGATTTTCAGGCCAGATCAGCAATAACAATTCCTCGTGGATTCACGATAGAAAGACCAAGCACTCCTGTTGCTGGTATGATTCGCTTCAATGATACTACGGATTCTTTCGAGGGATACAATGGAAATAACTGGGGTACCCTAGGTGGTCTGGTAGATTCTGACCAAGACACCTATATTCGGGTAGAAGCTTCACCCGGCACAGATAATGATGATATCGAATTCTATACTCGAGGCACAAGAAGGTTAACAATTGACCAAGACGGCAATATCAATATTGGTGCCGCAAGCAACAAAATAACAATTGATTATCTGACGGGTGATACCGTATTTGCCGGCAGTGTTGACTTTAATTCTGTAGGTGCAATTACGGTTCCAAATGGTGCAACCGTTCAAAGACCATTAACACCCGACGAAGGGATGCTTCGTTTCAATAGCACAGATGGCAGATTTGAAGGCTATGACGGCACAAACTGGGCTGGACTTGGTGGTGTTTCAGACCTAGATAATGATACCTATATCAAGGCAGAAACAAATCCTGGTGATGACAATGATCGACTTGATTTCTATACTGCTGGTGTTGAAAGAATCCGTCTTAACAGTCTCGGTAATTTCAGATTCGGTCAAAATTTTGACAAGTTCACAGTTGACTATGCTACTGGCCACGGTTCATTTGCAGGTACTCTGGATGTAGGAAATCAATTAACTGCCGCAAGTGCTGCAGTACAAGATCTCACGATTGCTAGAGTTGTCCACGTTGGTAATAACGGTGAATTGATCGACGATGATGGATTTACATTCTTCAATGATGAACTGACAGTACCAGATCTTCATGCGACTGGTGATTTAACCGTTGATGGTGATACGTCATTTGGTCAATTATCAGTTGGTGATCTCACACCAAATCGTGTTATATTTGCAGGACCAGATGGTAGATTAACAACCGACACAACACTTAGATTCAGCACCACCGGGCCTCGTATGGTGGTCAAGGGCTTCCTTGACGTAGAAAAAGATCTTACTATCGGTGGTAATTTAATTATTGGTGATGCTGCTACTGATACAGTTACAGTCGTTTCAGATTTTGATAGTAACTTGGTGCCAGATGAATTTGGTAATTACACACTCGGTACAATCGGTAAGAACTGGCATAGAGTCTTCACTCCCACAATTTTAAGTGATACTGAAATAGTCACGATTGATGGTGCTGGTGCTCTTAAACTGCCTGTAGGTACACGTGCTGAAGGACCTGATGCCTCTACCCGTCAAGCAGGTATGATTCGATTTAATTCACAGGATAATCGATTCGAAGGTTATGATGGGACACGATGGTCTGGTCTTGCAGGTTCGGTTGTAGATATTGACCAAGATACAAAGATTCTTGCTGAATCTACCTCTGATGTAGATAGACTAGAATTCTTCACTCAGGGTGTTCGAAGATTCTTCATTGAAAATGATGGAAAGATTACCACCGATAGTGGTGTCGACCTTGTCTTTGATGTATCTGGTAATATCAATGTTGGTAATAGTATTATAACAGGTTTAGCCAAACCTGTCAACCCCACAGACGCAGTTAGTAAAGAATATTTGGAAGATGATTTTACGTCGACAATGACGTTCAATCAGGAGAACGGCCCTCTCACCGGAATTACTAGAACGGTAGATGCAGTTGCTGATCCCACAATTAATCTTGTAAATGGATTAGAAATTAAGGCATTCGATACTGCCAATAACTCAATCGATCTTGGTCTTACGTCTCCAATGGCTGGTAGTACGGGGATATACGGTAATGATGGCTTTACACCAAGAATCAGAATTACCGAAGATGGTCGAATTGATTTTGCTACCGAGATTCCAGTAGAACTCCAAGCCAACGCAATTCCAGACTTTACAGAAACTGCCCGTGACATTATTGCTCTGATGCTTGAAGAAGGTATTCAGAGAGGTATTGCTGTTACCAACGATGATGCCAATGATACAATGGATTTTATCGTCGATGATTTTGATATCATATTGACAGGTGATGTTACAGGTACAGGTCGGGTTACAGCAGCGTCGAATACTACAATCAGTACGAGCTTTGATACAGTAGTTCTTGATCAACGATATCTCAACACGACTGGAGATACTGCAACAGGAAACCTTGCTGCTCCTAGATTTGTAGATTCTGGTAATACAGTATTTTATGTTGAACCGGCAGATGTTTCAAGGATTAAAGATTTACACGTTGGATATCTAAACCAGTCTGCTAGAATTGATCTTTCAGATGGTATTGGTACTGTATCCACGATCTTTGCTCTTGGTGGAAAAATAGGTTTCTTAAATAGTGCTGCAAATTGGTCTTTAAATGTCGATAAGACTACGGGGCAATTATCGGCATTTGGGGATACTCATTCATATAAATTTGTAGATTTAGATGCCCCCACATATTTCTTGCATCCAGGTGATACCGATTCTGTATTCAAGCAATTGGCACTGGATAATCAACTTGATGTTGGTTCTAATTTAACGGTTGATTCATTAGGGCTTTCTACTGTAGCAGGTGATTTGATTCTTCGGCCTCAAAGTGGCACGATAGATGCAAACACATCAATTATTTCAAATCTGTCAGACCCGATTGCAAACCTTGATGCTGTCAATAAACAATATCTTGACGGGCAATTATCAACAAGTATTAATAATCTGGTCGGCGGTGCTGGTCTTACATATAATGCCAACACCACGACATTTGATGCAAACGTCGATAATATCACATTAGAAATTGTCGGCGATATTATAAGAGTAAAAGATAGCGGTATTGCAAATGCTAAGATCGCTAATCCCTTTATATCTTTTGCAGCCGAAACAGGGAATACAGATATTGTTTCTCTGGGTGAGGTAATTACCTTTGCAGCTGGAGAGGGTATTGATACACAGGTAAGTAATAACCAGATATTGATTGCTGGAGAATTGGCAACCACCACAAATGTAGGTGTTGCTTCTTTTGCCGCAGCCAATTTTAACGTAAATTCAGGAGAGGTTACCGTCGCCGAAATAGACGGTGGTACTTTTTAAAAACTAGATCTATATAGATCGTGAAATGGAAAGGGCATTTATATGTCGACATTAATTAGGCTTCGCAGAAGTGCTGTCCCCGGCCGTGCACCGACTACTGCACAACTTGAATTGGGTGAGATCGCACTTAATACTGCTGACGGCAAAATTTATATTAAGAAATACGATGCTGTTGCAAATACAGAAAGCATCGTAGAGTTCAGCGCTGATCCTAATGATATCTTGGCGCTGATCAAAACTGTCGATGGTGCCAACTCTGGACTAGATGCAGATTTACTTGATGGTTTAGATTCTACTCAATTCCTCCGTTCAGACCAAGACGATACCTTACAGGGTAGTCTAGTTATTACTGGTGATCTTACTGTATCAGGAAATACGACATATGTCAATACAGAAACTATTAATCTTTCTGATAACATTATCACTCTTAATGCTAATCACACAGGCAGTCCGACTCAAAATGCTGGTCTCGAAGTTGAAAGAGGAACATCAAATACAGTAACACTTCAATGGAATGAAACTGGTGATTACTGGGAAATTGCTTCTGGTGGTATCACTGGCAGAATTCTTACTACTGGAGATGAGGGTGCTGGAAACGGTTTAGATTCCGACACACTCGATGGCCAAGAAGGCACATACTACCTAGACTATAATAACTTCTTTAATGTACCCCCTGCAACACTTGACTTGACCTTAAACGGTAAAGTTACGGGTACTGCATTCTCTAATACCGGGGTGATGACCCTTACCACAGAATTAGCAAATACTGGTGTGGTACCCGGTACTTATGGAACACCTTCACAGATCCCTGTCATTACAATAGATGAAGATGGTCGTATCACCTCCGCGGGTAATACCGCTGTAGCGGGGGTTGACAATTTTACATGGGATTCTTCGAATAACCAGTTAGTGTTGACTACGGGTGATGGTTCGATCTACAACATCTACCTGAATCAATTCAAAGATATTACGGTAGAAGATCTTACAGCCAATTCGGTCAATATCACCAATCTAGGCTTCGATACACTCGATGTTGAAGGTGATATCAGCGCAAACAATATTCACGTTACTGGAACAATTGACGGTAGAGACATTGCAGCAGATGGTATTGTATTAGATGGTCTGGCTGCCGCAACCACTACACTCAATATCTCTGGTAAAGTCACAGGATCTGCGGTATCAAATAATAATGTCATTGATATCGTTACCGAACTTGCAAATACTGGTGTTGTATCAGGAACCTATGGTACATCTTCACAAATACCTATCGTCACAGTTGATGAAGACGGCCGAATTACAGCAATGTCGAATACAGCCGTTGCTGGGGTTGATGCAGTTGAGTGGTATAGTGCAAACAGTACCCTATCGATTCAGACCGGTGACGGTTCGGTTTTCAAGAATGCGATTGATCAATTCGACGAAATTACCGTTACTGGTGATATCATCGTCAATGGTACGGTTGATGGCAGAGACGTTGCATTAGATGGTGCAAAGCTTGATCGATTAGAAGAAGATTTAACTGTCACGTTAACCGGAAAGGTGACAGGAAGCGTGACATCAAACACAGGTATTGTGGCAATTCCCACCGAATTAGCAAATACTGGTGTTACTGCTGGAACATACGGTTCGGCAATAAGGGTACCAATTTTCACGGTTGATGAAGACGGTCGAATTACCAGTGCGACTGATGTTTCTTCCCCTTCTGGAACCACAGTACAGAATGTCGATTGGTTGGTTGCGAATAATACCCTTCAAGTTTATTTGACAAACGGCACGCTGTTCAATACTCTGATAGATCAATTTACAGGTCTTGATGCAGATACTCTTGATGGTCTTCATGCAGCAGATATCACAGCAATTGCGGCAAACAATGTTGGAAATGGTACAATTTCCATTGAGGCAAATACTGGTCTTACTGGTAGTGGCGTATTCACACTTAACCAATACACTGATCTTTCGATTGATATTGCTCATGCTGATACATCCTCAGTCACAGATACGAACAATGCTGATGGAAATGTTTTAAGAAACATCACCTTTGATACATTCGGTCACGTTCAGACGATCAGTTCATTCGACCTCGATACCAGATATTATACCATCAATCAGTTAGATGGTGGTCAATTAGATAATCGTTATTATACTGAAACTGAATTAAATTCTGGTACATTGGATTTCAGATATTACACCGAAGTAGAATTAAATGCTGGTGCTCTTGATGGTCGATACTATACAGAAGCAGAATTAAATACCGGACAGCTAGATAGTCGTTATTACACCGAGACGGAATTAAACAACGGCCAATTAGATACCCGATACTATACTGAAACCGAATCTGATCAACGGTTTGTATTCAAGGCCGGCGATACAATGACGGGCGATTTGACTGTCACCGCAAACGTCGACATTACTGGAACACTCACGGCAGGAATCATTGATAGAGATCCCAATATCACCGTCGCTTTGTCTGGTGATATCGCTGGTTCTGGCAACACGACACTTACAAATTTACAGAATGGTACAATTAATATTGTCACTACTGTACAGCCTGATTCAGTAGCACTCGGTACAGACACTACCGGTGATTATGTCGAATCTGTTTCGAATACGGTAGGTATCATTATTACTGGAACGACTGGAGAGGGTGGTATACCGATTATTGGTCACGCTGATACCTCCAGTGTTATTAATGTATCAACCTCTGGTAAAGATATTATTTCTAGTGTTGATTTTGATCAGTTTGGTCATGTCACTGCACACACCACAAGAACTCTTGATTTCTTAACTGAGGCTGAACTAGACGCACGATATGTAAATGTCACCGGCGACACGATGACTGGTGATTTGATTGTAAATGCAAGTATAGAGCAAGATCATGCTCGATTTACAACGGAATCACTAACGACAACAAGTACCAGTCAAGTGGTTCTTTCTTCATTCAACGCCACGACTTATAATAGTGCTGAGGTTGTAATCACAGCAACACAAGGAATAAATAGACATATAACTAAATTGCTTATTGTTCACGATGGAAGTACTGCATCTGCCACGGAATTTGGTTCAATAGCTACTGGCTTCGATCTTGCATTATATGATGTATCGATCGGTAGTGGCAATGTAAGAATCAATGTTACTCCTGCTAGTACATCTTCAACAACATTCAAGGTAGTGACCACGCTGATTAAAGATTAAAATAAATAGATTAGTAAAAAATTAAACGCCTATCTGGGGAGAGTGAACCGAATGGCAAATGATAAAAAGTTTATAGCCAAAAATGGCCTATTGACTCCACAAAAAGCGATCATTGGATCGACTACCGATAACGGTGTAGATGAATTACAGGTTACCGGAACAAGTAATCTTGCCGGTGCTGTAACAATTGAAAACGCCACTGCATCTACGATATCACTTGAGGTCGAAAACACTGGTGCCGGTGGCTTTACCCCAACAGCAAATATTGCTAAATTTACTGGTGATATAGATTCACTCTCTATTCAAAATGTGATAGGTGGTTCTTATCGCATTACCAATCCGGGCAATAACAATAGAATAATTTTTTATAATAACACATCTGGCATTGATATTCAATATGCTGGATCAAGTCGTCTTGCAATAACTTCCACGGGAAATGATTTCTCTGGGTTGAATACCACTACTATCGATGGTAACAGAATTATCACGGTATTAGATCAGGCAAGTCAAGGTGGTTCATTTGACGCTGCTACTCTTGATCAATTAGACTCCACACAATTTGTTCGGTCAGATGAATCTGACACAATGAATGGTAGTTACATCATTACAGGCGACCTCACAGTCAGTGGTAATACAACCTTCATTAACACGGAACAATTACTTGTTGCAGATAACATCTTCACTCTTAACTCGGACTTCACAACTGGAAACCCGACCGAAGATGCTGGAATGGAAATCCGTAGAGGTGGTCAAGCAAATTCTTCGTTTGTTTGGGATGAAACGAATGATTATTTCAAACTAATTTCTGCTGGAACAGATCTTGGTCGTATCATCACCACTGCTGATGAGGGCCCGGGCAATGGATTTGATGCAGACACCGTCGATGGCTTGCATGGATATCAATTCTTAAGATCAGACGTCGACGATACCGCAAATGGCAATATTACAATCCTAGGTGGATTGACGGTTGGAGATGGTAACGGCCCTGCTCGAATCGATATGAACGGTTCTGGTCAGGCAAGAACAATCTACACAAATAACGGCGAGATTGGTTTCCTCAATTCTGGCTATAACTGGGCCGTTAAATCAGATGCCAATGGTGATCTTGAAGTAGAACGCGATGTTGAAGCAGGCAGAGATGTACTAGCAGATGGTGATGTTACTGCTCAAAATAATATTACTGCAACCACTGGAAATATTACTGCTACTGCTGGTTCTATCTCTGCTGCAACCACTGTAACAGCCGGTACAGATGTTATAGGTCAACGATTTGTAGATGCTGACGATAATGCTTACTATGCTGATCCGGCAAGTAATTCGATTTTTAGTGGCCTAGGGTTAGATGATAATCTTTTCCATAACGGTGATACAGATACCAGACTACGATTCGAAACCGATCACATCAAATTAGAAACTGGTGGTAACGTTCGATTCGATGTTAATAATTCAAGAGTATTGGCTTCACTCGACACATATGTCCCTAATCTTGTAGTCAATGATGCAATCATTCATAATAATGATACAGATACTCGAATTCTTTTTACCACTGACGTTGTTCAAATTGATACGGGTGGTAGCACAAGATTACAAGTAGATAATGCTGGTGTAGATATATTCGGCAATCTCGACGTTACTAATACAGCAACTGCAAATACAGTAATAGGTCTCACCTCGATGAGATCGCCGATTTACTACGATACAGATAATGATTCATATTTCGGTAACTTTGCTGGCACATCGGTGATGAATGATATCAGCATCGATGATTATATTTCTCATAATGGTGATGCTGATACATATTTCGGTTTTGTTGGCCCAGATCAAATCAGATTTGCTACGGGTAATGCACAAAGACTTTATATTAGTAATAGTCAGATTGAATCTTCGGTTTATTTCTATGCTCCAAGATTCGTTGATTTGGATAATAACAGTTATTATGTTGATCCAAACAGCACTTCTATTCTATCAACGGTTAATGTTGATGACTGGTTGCAACATATTGGTAACGAAGATACTCGCATAGGCTTCCCTGCAACTGATACGATCAATATACAGACTGATGGTTTCACAAGATTTATTGCCAATAATAGTCAGGTAACAGTAACCACCGATCTCAAAGTAGACGGTAACATTATCTCTGGTGGTGACGGCATCTTTGACGGTGACGTATACGCATCTAAATTCATCGATTCAGACGATAATAATTATTACGCAGACCCAAATGCCACATCCGTGATGAAGACAGTTGGCATCGATGACTACATCGTACATAATGGTGATTCTGATACCAAGATTGGATTCTTAATGAATGATACTCTGCAAATGGATGCAGGTGGAACGACAATTTTCATCGCGCAATCTACTGCAGCAGAATATTACGTCGACCTTTATGGTGAAGATGCCTATTTCAGAACATTCTACGATAATGACAATTCTGCTTACTTCTTGAATCCAGCCGAAACGGGCGTTTCTTTGAATGTTGCTGGTCTTGTAAGAACAGGAAACGGATCCGCAGCAGGCCCGGCCTATTCATTCGGCAGTGATACCAATACCGGCATGTATCGAAAGGGAGCCGATCAGATTGGATTCTCGGCTGGAGGTAACGAAGAGTTAGTTGTTTACAATAACAGAGTAGAGGCACCGGGTGAAGTTAGATCCCCTATCTTTTACGATTTAGCCACTCCAGCATATTATGGTGACTTTGCCTCAACATCTCAAATGAATCGTATCGATATCGATGATTATATTCGCCATCGAGGTGATACCAATACCTACATGGGATTCGATGCAGCAGATAGTTGGGGTGTTTGGGCCGGTGGCACGAAGAGATTAGGTATTGATACTGACTCAGCAGACTTTACTGTTGATGTATACGCACCTAAATTTATTGATAGCGATAATAACAGTTACTACCTCGATCCTGCTGATACAAGCACATCTGCCACATTGAATGGTAAGGTGTTAATCGGTAATGTCTCCGATGCTGCAAGATGGGATGACAACACGGGTAACGGTGGCATCTCGTTAATGAATCATGGTTCATATGCTTCGGGACAAAATACAACTGTAGGAATCAGTGGTAATTACGCTGGTGGTTATTCATTGATGTATCTCAATAGAATTGATCCTAACACAAATCCTTTCAATGCCGGCAATAGATACATTCATTTTTACCATGATGGAAATCAAGGTACAAATTTAAGTGGTGACAGTAGTGGTAATCTCTATTGGTTGATGCTAGCCGGTACATCGCAATCATACTGGACACAAGCAGGATCTACTATATTTACTATCAATGATAATGGTAATCTTGTTGTCGGGGGTAGTAGCCCAACGTATACAGACGGAGGTGACAATACACCTCTTACTGCAGCAATCAATCCTGCTAAACTGCACGTCAATGGATCTATCTACCTCAATGGTGCTAATGACGGTATTATCTTCGGTAGAGGAACTGCGTCATTCTTAAGAGATGAAGAACTAGGATTTGGGTGGGGCGGTGGTTGGTATATGACCGATGCTACCTACTTGCGTGTTCGAAATAATAAGGCTGTTTATTCTGGTGGAGATGCGTATTTCAATCGTTATTATGATACAAACGCAACAAGCCGCTGGATAGAGCCAGGTGGTGGTGGTATCCTCGCTGGTAATTTTGAGTTTGCAGCTACAGATACTGGTACATCTTATTCGACTGCTGCTATTGAACTTCGTGAATCTAACTATACTGGTAACGGTACTGCTACTCCACCTCGCATTTCTTGGCACTGGGGCGGTGTTGTTGCTTCACAAATGGCTATCGAATCGTCTGGCCGCATTGTTGTCAGAAACAATCCCGGTAATGGTTATGAGGCGTTTGGTGCTGGAAATATCTATGGTACAAAATTCTGGGATATAGACAACAATAACTTTTCATTTGAACCCAATGTATCTAATGCTTGGAGATTACAGACTCCAACCGGCTACCTCGATTTTGGTTCAATGAACGCTAGTTATCTTCACTTCCAAACAGATAGGCCAGCATTCTACTTTAACCAACCAGTAAGTTTCGATGGTAATATTGCTGGTTATGGTGGTAATGAGACTGCATCGTTTGCTCGATACTACGATAGTAATGATACCGATTATTGGGTAGACCCTCATACATTCTCGCGGATGAACGGTATCAATTTCGGTATACCAGGAAATGGAACAAATACCAAAGGCCGTTACCTTTCAATTGAAGGTAATACTGACGGAAGTGGGGAAGGTTCTTCAAGGATCTTCTTTGCAGAGCATAACAGCACGACAGGTTCAATGTCTGCTTACGGCATGTCTCTTGGTTATAGAGGTGGAGCTACAAGTATTGTTGGTGGTGATGGAAATACATGGACGGGCTTAAGTCAGATCAATAACGGTGAATGGGGTCTATGGGGCCACAATGGTTCTGCCATTGGTTCATGGGCAATGAAAGGACCAAGAGACGGCACCTATGTTGTTGCCTCGGGTTCATTCCGTGCTCCTATTTTCTATGACTGGACAAGCTCTTCTTGGTACGTCAATCCAGACGGTGACTCAAGACTGAATACTATTACCCTTGATGGTAATGCTGTACAGCTTAGAGAACCCACTGGAAACTATGGTTCATTCATGGTTGATGGTGGTGCTAGAGGTGGTTACGAAGGATTCTCAATCGGTGGCCGTGTTGTCTTTATGCACAACAATGCATCGGCTTCTGGTATTTACGACGATGTTAATAACCAATGGATGGCAAGATTTAATCTTGGTTCTAATGTCGATCTCCGCTATGCTGGTGTTGTACAAGCAGAAACTGCAAACGGTTATTTCCTTGCTAATAATGAGATTCGATCACCAATCTTTAGAGACACGACATCGCCTACTACATGGTTCGTAGATCCTTCGGGTACTTCTCGAGTCAACACACTGAGAACAAATCGAATTTATCCCGCGTACGATAATGACACAAGCATTTATATCGACTATGTTGGTGGTGATTATGGATCACTTCAGATTAATGGTGGTGGTAAAAACGGTTGGAGAGGTCTATCTCTTCTAGGTCAATTCGTATGGATGACACCTGGTGATGGCGCTCGAAACGGCATCTATAACGACATTGATAATCAATGGCAACAGCAATGGTATCGTGGTGCCGGTTCAATATTATATTATGCAGGCGGTTCACAATTCTCAATTGAAAACGGTTATGCTCTCGCAACAAATCAAATGCGAGCTCCAATTTACTATCCACCATCTACTACCTCCTATTATCTGGATCTTGATAGAGGAAATACAAATCAGGCATTGAGAGTCGGTGGTATCATAGAAAGAGTTGGATTCCAAACCTCTGGTGATGGTAACAATAACATTTTCAATCGTGCTCAAGATTATTCTCATTGGATTTGGCAGACAGCAACTGATTGGGGTATTTTCTGGGCTGGAAACAACAACCCATATCGTTCATATTTCAGTACCTCAAACCCGAATGAAATCGTCTTTATTGGTAATGGTAATCTCAGAGCTTCTATTGATCTGGATGATGGACGTGCTCACTTTACAGGTAATGTTAGTGCTCCAGACTTTTTACTAAATGGTGGCAATGAAGATATATCGTTGAACCCAGCATATGGTTCTGGTGGTGCGGATCTTGTACTCTTTGATATGACACCATATTTTGAGGCTCGTGTTACTCGAGTTTTGAGGGGAGCTGAAAACAATTTAACTGGTACGACATCTGAATATGTTAAAGGTGACGGACCATTTGCCGGTTCTTATGTTCTCCAAACATCTAATTACCGTACATTCTATTCTGATTATATTCCAGTTGTGCCAGGTGAAGATCTGTACGGTGAAATTTCTCATAGAGTCGTTTCTGGATCTGGTGGTAGACTATACTACGGTATCGAAAGATTCGATAAAGATAAGAGACCGATCGCAGGCAATACAGGTACTACATACTTCGTAGCTGGTGGTAGCATTTATACGAACACTACTTGGCAGACACAAAGAGCTCATACAACTCTTCCAACCAGCCACACACCATACAATGGATCAGACGGTGGTGGTGTACACTGGGTAAGAATTCGAATTCTAATCAACTACAATTCCGGTGGTGCTCTTAGACAGATCGGTGGCATTATGCTTAAACGGCGTAATGTTGAGTCTAATTTACTCGTCGATAACATCGTAGCAAATGACATTCTTGCAGATGATATTACTGCCGATAATGTTGATGCATATCGATTCAGAGATCGTGATGCGACTGGATATTATGTTGAACCTGCTAACATAACCCAATCTGCTCGTTTCAGAGGTCAAACCTACTACGGGCCGAATGCTACTTGGGGCGCTTACTTAACGGTTGGTGGCGACGGCCGAAACGGCTATATCAATAGTGGTACTGCTTCTGTTGCTACTACAAACGGTAATTTACACCTTGATTCTGGATCCGGTTACAATACCTACATTAATTACTATGACGGAAGTAATATTTACTTTGGTACTGGAGGCAACGCAACACATTCAGTATGGGAAAGTAACGGTGATCTTAGAATTGGTGGTTCCGGTTCCACGGCCGCTTCAGGATTTAAGCTTCATGTAGATGGAAACACTTATGTAAATGGTAATGTAAGAGCTAATAGATTCGAAGACACTTCGTCTCCTAGTAGTCGGTACGTTGACCCTGCTAGCACTTCACAAATCAATCGACTTAATGTTAATGAAATTAAGTCTTTCCCGAGTCCACAATACGGACAACTTTTCTTTGATCACAGCGGCATCGCATACCCCAGTGGAAGAAGTCAGGTAGTTGGTACAGGTCTAGGAATTTACTCTTCTTATAGTGGAGGTTCCGGCAATCCATTTACTTACGACATTACAGCGTCTTTCAATAATAATGGAAAGGCATTTGAAATTGCAGCCGACTGGATTAATACGAACAGAACACCTCTATTAGTAAGATCTCTTAGAGATTGCTGTCAGAACTGGACACCTTGGACACAGATTGCTACATCAGGTGTAGAATTCCTTACTGGTGCTGGAATCAAGGCTCCATGGTTTGCAGATAGCGATAATGATTTCTATAGAATGGATCCAGCCAGTACCTCGCAAATTAATGCCATGAATATGCGTGGCACATTGAATATGGAGTTCGGCGCACAGATCAACTTACGTGCACCAGGTACGAACAACCTTCGTGGTTATATTCAGGTACGAGACTCGAACGACGGCCACTTAAGAATTGCTACCTCGGGTGGTGAAGATATTCGCTTCATGGATGGCGGCCTCGATGGTCAATGGAATATGATTATCAGAGGCGATGGTAATACTCTGATTAATAACTACATTGACGCTACAAGATTCAGAGATCGTAATGATCCATCCAATTACTATGGTGACTTTGCTTCTACATCGATAATGAATCAGGTCGACGTAAATCGAATTAGAAGTAGAAATTCAACCGGTTACTTCTGGGATGGAAATGAAGACCTTGCGATGTATGTCTATGGTGAGATTTCTAACTCTAACTATGCAACCGGTAATTTACAGCCAGGTGCTCTGAATATTGGTCGAACAGATCGTAACTATAGATTTACTGGAGACGGTGGAAGTTGGGCAGGTGATATTCGTGCTGGAATCTTGGCCAACTGTTCTGAATACTGGGAATTTGCACTTCATGACTCAGGTCGATCTGTTGAATCCCTTTTGTATTATGATACGGCAAACATTCACATTGGTCGAAATATTGGCTGGGGTACTTCTCGTGTAATTCATCCGGGTGGTACGGCATCTACTATCTATACGGATTGGACTAACACTGGTTATTACTTGAACCCTGAAGGTCTCAATGATTCGAATATTAATGGTGTGAATAACCGTACATCGGCTATGATGGGCATGCCTGGGCATACAAGAAATTCAGGTTATTATTACAGAGCAAGACCGAGACAAACTAGTAATACCGACTATTGGACAGGTGCCTTTGGTTGGGGTCGTATCGACATGAACCAGGTTGCAACATGGGGTTCTGGCTTTATTGATTCTTGGAGTAATCCACCTAACCAACCTTCGGGTACATCTCACTGGGTTGGTGCTCAGGCCTTCCACTATAGAAATAGTAATACATCTGGTTATGGCTGGCAGATGGTTGGTGGTCCCATTGAAGGATTGAGATTCCGTTCCTCTTGGCCAAGCTGGAGATCGTGGAGAAATATTGTAGTAGGTGGTGTCAACGATGGCTCTGCTGCCGGCACGATTTACGCACCTAGATTTACTAATACAACTAATACCGGCTATTATGGTGACTTCGACACAACGTCAAGAATGAATGTTATTGACATTAACGAAGGGTATAACTACGGCTGGTGGAGAAATAGAACCTCAGGTCGCGGCTTATATAGCCAGGCAAATGGCAGACACTTCTATAGCCCGGGCAACGTGTATTGGCATATCGATGGTAGAAGTGATGTTGGTGGCCTTATTTTCTACGATCGTTATAATAGTTCACAGGGCAGTGGTACAGGTCGTCGTGGTTACGTATACTACGATGGTTCCGGCTTCGGTCTTTTACACAGCGGTGGAGGCTGGGCAGTTCGAACAGTTTCTGGTACTACAGAACTTTATGGTAATGCCTATGCTGGAACATTCCGAGCAAATATCATCTATGATCGTGACAACGGTGATGGTTGGTATTGGAATGGTGGCGGTACTTCTAGGTCTAATGTAACAATTACCAATACGAGCTATTTTAGTTCAAATACGAATAGAGGTTATGCGGAAGGTTACGGTACCAGAGGTTCCGCACTGCGCAGAATATCCTATATTTCGATGAACAACGGAAGCAGTGCTTGGAATAGCTATAACTATCACGGTATTGCATCTACTAACTCATCTAATAACTTTGCTGATAGTATATCGATTAACTCTTACAATGATATTACTATGCGGCTTGATTCGAATAGCAATAATACAAACAGCTATCTACGAATCATGGATAATACTGTCGGCAGTGCTACCAATGTAGCATATATGGGTAGAGAAAATGGTAATGCGATCGCTTACTTCTATAACAGAGTATATGGTCGGATTTACTACGATATTGATGGTGGCTCGAGTTACTATGGTGATTTTGCAGGTACGACTCGAGTAAATCAGCTTACTCCAAACAGAATTAACTCACCATACGCTGGTGGAAACTCTGGTATTACAAGAGCTAGTTCACCATACTCATTCGGCTTCCAAGAATCGGGTGGTTGGGGTAGCCCATTTCCTGACTTAGTACTCCAGTATCACACTGGTATATCTATGGCAGCTAACCCAAGCTACCAAGGTATTAGATTCTTTAATGACTATAACAGTAGTGCTCTAAGATTCCAGATTAATGGTGGCTCTAGTTATACTTACAAATATACATGGATGTACACAAACCGAGATAGTGGTATGTACACCAGCGACTCTGACGGTAATGGTGCTCACATCTATCCTAACCGACAGACATCTTATGGTTCTTGGAACTTCTTAGGAAGCAGAAGTGGTTGGAGAGGTCTTGCATTCTCTGATTCAACATATAGACCTCACATAATGTTTGATGGTAGTTCGAGTGGTGGTTACTATATTCAGGATCTAGGACGTTGGGTATACTATCATAACCGCGCTAGGAACTGTACAGGCTTTGCTTCATCTTCAACAGTTTCCGGGTATCGTGTACGTATTAATGGTTCACTCTATTGTAACGGTAACGTTGTTGCTTACTCAGACAGACGTAAGAAAAAGAATATTGTTACTATTGATAATGCTCTTGATAAAGTATTACAATTACGTGGTGTATACTACGAAAGAATTGAAGATTTAGTTGATGACCGCGATGACCTCTATAAGGGCCGTCAGTTAGGTATGATTGCTCAAGAAGTAGAAGAAATTGTACCTGAGGTTGTATCATACGCAGAAGAAATTGATGAGTATGCACTTGACTATCCTAAGATGGTCGGTCTACTTGTCGAAGCTCATAAGGATCAACAAGAGATTATAAATAGCCAACAAGAAAAGATTGACAAACTCGAAGAAATGGTATATAATATGATGCAAAAAATGGAGAACCTATAATGGCTTTAATTCAATCATATGAAATTCCCGGCACAGGTCTTAGTGCACCCAATGCGTATTTTGTGGTAACCGATGTTAAGGTTCAAAAGAGAATGCAAGACATATTACCACCACCGGATGAGTCTGACCCCACCGGCCTTACCAATGGGGGTATACAAGAAGGCCCGGAGGTTTATTGGAAGTCAGGATATGTGGCAACTATATCAGTTACAATCTGGACTGATAAGACTGCTAGAGAGGAAGGAAAGAAACCTGTCGGTTTTGCAGGAGTAAACCCTACTGATATGGAAGCAGATCTGCACATCGGAACGGAAGGATTAGACCACAGATGTGTCTTTATGCTAGATATGGATTCACCCGATAGCCATGTTGTTCAGGCATATTCTCATTTGAAGTCTCTTGACTATTTTGCCGGGGCAACCGAAGACTAATAAATAGATTTCATAAATTAATTTTTACGGAGAACAAATAATGGCATTAACCTATACATATAAGGTAACTGGTCTTAAGACGCGCGATCAGGTAAACAGTGATGGAATAACTCTTGCTGATGCAGTTGTCCAAACCTATTGGGAAATGGAAGGCACAGATGAAAATGGCGACACGGCCATCCATTCTGGTGCAACTCCTTTCACTGCTGAGAATGTGGTTGCAGGATCTTTCGTATCTTTCTCTGAATTGACGGAAGAAACTGTGCTTCAATGGATTAAAGATTACATTGCTAGTGAACCAACTTATTCAGCACATATCGAAGAGCAGATGCGCAAAGAAATCGATCGCAGAGCAATCAAGGACGCTACTTTACCCTGGGCACCTGAAGCGAATACAACACCAACACCAGGTGCAGAAGCAGATCCGGTGGAAGATGACAGCCCTTCAGAGCCCGCACCTGAGTAATACGGAGTAAACTCATGACCTATTCGTGGGAGATCCTCGAGCTCTATACTGAAGACGTAACCAACTCGGAAGATGTTGTATTGCAAGACGCCGTCTGTCAGATTGTTTGGAGAAAAACTCTAACAACCGAAGACGGCGATAAGTCCTCATATCTGAGTACAACAAGTGTAAGTGCGGCAGAAACTTTGCAGGCAGATTTTGTTGAATATGCTTCACTGACACCCGGGATGCTAATAGAGTGGGCTCAGTCTTGGCATACAGAGTCGGATACTGACATGATAAATAAAATCTTGATTAAGAGATTGAATAACACAAGGGAAGAAAAAGCCATACCTTGGTTATAACGGTTGACTTTCACGGTTGGCCGTGATATAATATAATATATTTTATTATGGAGTTGCTATGTATGACTTGCGAAAGCATGGATTAGTTTATTACGCCCTTCAAAGGGGTGCATCAATTCATCCAATTATCCTACCTAAAGAACTAACTGGTGAATCGGGAATTATGAATCCGTCTATTTTCAATAGAAACGGAAAAATTCTCATGAACATTCGCCATGTAAATTATACACTTCACCACAGTGAAGGCCACAAATTTCCTCACGTTTGGGGCCCACTGCAATATATCCATCCAGAAAATGATATCAGTCTAGGTACAAATAATATCATTTGTGAACTAGACGAAGACCTCAATCTAATGGAGGTCTGTAAATTAAAAATGAATTACGATACCAAACCTACTTGGAATTTTATAGGCTTGGAAGATGCTCGTCTTTTTGAATGGGAAGATAGATTGTTCCTATGCGGTGTTCGTCGAGACTGCTATGACGATAAGGGCACTGGAAGAATGGAATTGTGTGAGATTGATTTTGTCGATGGTATATGGCAAGAGTTGGGCCGATATCCAATTCCTGCTCCACCACCCGATCTTTCATATTGTGAAAAGAATTGGATGCCAGTACTAGACAAACCTTGGCATTTCGTCAAATGGACCAACCCCACAGAGGTTGTTGAATATGATATTAATAACCGTGAGACCAAGCAGGTTGTACATGATCCAAACAAAAGATATCCTATTTGGCGTGATGTGAGGGGTGGAACACAGGTGGTTCAAATTGCCCCAGATAAGAGAATGGCAATCACACACGAGGTAGATTTGACCAAAGATGTTCATGGTAGAAAAGACGGTCATTACATGCATAGGTGTATCGTATGGGATGATGATTGGAATGTGATTCACCACACCGATAGTTTTACATTTCATGGTACTCAAAAAGATCATTCGAGAGGCTTGGAATACTGTATTGAATTTGCCACAGGGTTGTGTTTCCATGGTGATCATGCTCTGATTTCCTATGGCTTTCAAGATAATGGGGTTTACATTTTAAAAATGAATGTCCAAGACTTTTTTGATTTTTTGGTGAAGGGATAATAATATGAGTGAACAACGTCTTCGTGATTTGGTAACAGAATTAGGATTCGATCCCAAAAACACCACAAAAATGTATCATCTTGCCAGGGAATATGATCGGCTAGAACAAGGAGCAATGGCAATTTCTCTTTATCTTAGAGCAGCAGATATTGAAGAAAATAATGTAGATTTACAGTATCGTTGTATGGTCTATATGTCCGAATGTTATCATAGACAAGGAGATCGAAAAAACAGTGTTTTGGCATCACTGCAACACGCAGTCATGTTAGATCCATCCCGGCCAGAAGCATATTGGTTGATGTGTAAGATATATGAAGAATTTGGTGATTGGAGAAATATGGGTATCTTTGCTGAGATAGGCCTCAAGGTTTCAACACCATCGGATGATCCTATCACGGATATAGGCTATCCTGGTAGATGGGTGTTCTATTACTATAAGGCCTACTCTGATTGGAAATGGAAGGGTGGTCAACCTGCCAAGGAAATGCTATTTAATTTTAGATATCGCATGAAAAAAGGACCCTTCTACGCTCATAAGGCACTTGAATTACAAATGCGCGAAATAGGTGTTCCCGAATTCTTGTATTATAAGAAACAAGATTTTAAAAGAGCTCGATTTAAATTTCCTGGCTTAGAAAATGTAGAAAGAAACTATTCTTCCTCTTTACAAGATCTATTCGTATTAACAGTATTAAATGGTAAGAAAAATGGATCTTATGTAGAGCTGGGTAGTGGTCACCCTCATGTAGGTAATAATACTGCTTTGCTAGAAGAAAAATTTGGGTGGCGAGGTATCTCCCTTGACAATAATCAGACTTTTGCTAGGGAATTCAGTGAAGAGAGAAAAAACTCTGTTTTATGTGCTGACAGTACCGGAATAGATTATTCAGTTTTATTCAAACAGTTTTGTTTAGATGACCAAATTGATTATCTTCAGATTGATGTTGATGACGCAACATACGACACCCTTCTTAAAATACCATTTGATCAATACAAATTTGGTGTGATTACCATTGAGCATGACCATTATAGGTGGATAAAATTAGACCCAGAGGTAAGAAAAACAAGGCCAGATATAAGAGAGTTCAGTCGTAAATACCTGTCTGAAAAAGGCTATGTTCTACTTGTACCTGATGCTGGACTTGGACCTAGAAGCCCCTATGAAGACTGGTGGATACACCCGAGTCTAGTTGAATCTTGTGAACATCTCAAACCTCAAGACCCTGGTAAGAGTGTTAATTTTGTTTGGGAGTACTTGATGCATCACGATGAAGAATATCTTGACGACATTGAGGAGTTTCTGAATTGAAAAGAATTCAGAAAGTGGTAATAGCAACTGGTGGTTTCGATCCAATTCACAGTGGTCATATACGATATTTAAATAATGCAAGACTTTTGGGTGATGTGCTAATAGTAGGTTTGAATTCGGATTCTTGGTTACAAAGAAAGAAGGGAAAGGAATTCATGCCGATCGAAGAGAGATCAGCAATAGTCAGTAATTTAAAATGTGTAGACGATGTAATCACTTTTGATGATTCTGATAATAGCGCAAAAGACGCAATTACTCAAGTAAGAAACCGATACCCTAAAGCTCACCTAATCTTTGCTAACGGGGGAGACCGTACCTCAACTAATATACCAGAGAAGTCATTAAATATTTCTGGTTCAATCGAATTTTATTTTGGTGTCGGTGGTAATGATAAGGCAAATAGTTCAAGCTGGATTTTATCGAGTTGGGGTGATTGGAAAGACGAGAAGTGGCCACGAGCATGGGGACATTACAGAGTTCTCTATGAGGTGGACAGTAAAACAAAGGTCAAGGAACTAACTGTCTACCCTGGCCGAAAATTAAGCCTTCAGAAACATTTTCATCGTCATGAATATTGGATGTGTATAGAAGGTTCAGCAACCGTATATACAGGCTATGAACCATCGAATTTAAAAATGAAACAACTTGACGCTCACGAAGAAATCACTATACCCCTTGGTTATTGGCATAGACTTGAAAACAACACAGACGAAAACGTAAAGATAATAGAGATACAATACGGCACAGAATGTGTTGAGAGTGATATTACTCGATTATAAATAAAAGAAAAGCTAATAGTCCAAGGAGACGAAGATGGCTATCGAAATCGGTGAAATAGAAGTAATCAGTAACGGTCGTGCCCTTGTAGATATTCAAGGCGCTAATGGAAAGTACGATAATTTTCAGCCTAATGTAACTGATCTGACCGGTACTCAAATCAACTTCAATAATCCATTCAATAATGTTACCCTCTCAGCAAACAGAACTTTTACTTTCTTTGCACTTGGGGCTGGGAAAACAACAATCGTAAATATAGACACTAGTGCTGATTTATACACGCCGATATTTAATTTTGAATCTACTACCTTTCAGTGGCAATCTGATGCTGAACCAGATTGGGCTACTCGTAGATATTGGACTGTTGCACTAGTATGCTGGAGTGGAACAGTTGTTCGAGCCTCGGCAACCGGTTATGACGTCCAAGAAGGTGGTTCTACTAGTCCTGGTGCTCCAGAAATAATTGATCTTGGCAACGGGCTGCGAACGGCACCAACTGGTATTAATCCAGAATCCGCGGGTTTAGCCAGAGCAGGATTTTCATTCCTATCTAACGGCGAACTTAAGATGAATAATGTAGAAGGAGAATTGTCTTCTGGTAATATATTTACTCAAACAGCAGGAGCTCCAAGCCGTTGGTGTAGTGTAACTCCCACACAAACTTATTATATCAGAGCAACAATCCTTCAAAATTCCACTCATCCCGATGGCACTCTTGGTTTTGCCCAGGGCACTAGCTTAGATAATACATCTACCCTAGGCCAACTTGGCCCATGGTATTCATTAGCCGAAAATCGCACCTGGTGTATCGAAGAGACTGATGCTGGATCCCTTCTGGAGGACACTGAGCTTCGAATGAGAATAGAGATAGCATCGGATGACAATGAAGATAGTATTCTTGCATCTAATGAATTTTTAATGATATGTAATTTGCAGGCGAATGATTAAAAGGTTTAGTATCTATGGCACATGAAATAGGAACAGATGTTGTAATAGATAATAATCGTCGGCTGCAAAATATCACTGGAGCTGATGGGGTTTATTCTGATCTTTCGCCTACTGTAACCCAAATTACAAATACAATCAATTTTGATTTTCCGGTAATGTCTTGTGACATGACAGAAAATCTTACCTTCACCGCTACAAATATACCAACATCAGCAGACGATACCAGAATTTCGATGTTATTATTGAATAGGTCGGCTGATCTTCACACATTAAGTTTTGCAAACGTTAGTGGTGGAATTATTTGGACTACTGATAATGGACAAGAACCAACTTGGAGTGATTACCAATATTGGCAAGTGGTATTTACTGCATCTTCCGATAGAATTACTGCGGCCGCAGGAGGTTTCGGTGATGTGAGTGGTGGTGGTGGCGGTACGGCAGAAATGTCTACCAATATTAGTGTACCGAATGAATGGCTTAATAGATTAACACAAATCGAAGATACTGGATTTGGAACCACCCCCACAGCTTTCGTTGCAATTAGGTTTTTGCACGAACCGAATGATAATCGAATTGCAATTAGATGGACAGGGGGCCGAAGTACCGACACCATCCCCCAAAGTACGAATATAACAACATATGTAAATTATTCTGGTATCACTAACATTACAGCTCTTGATATTCAATATAATGTAGAAATTCAGGGCATTACCACCGGTGACAGCCTAACATTTAACTGCACCCCAGCAGACCCATCTACTTTACAAACGGGTGACTTGCGAACGACTGGAATTCACGATTCTGGTGTAGATTATAATCTACTTGGTAGCACCGCGGGGGTTTATCTCTTGTGGCAAGGACAAGGTAGATCGCGCGATATCAATAACAATATACCAGGTACTCTGGGTTATTCTTACGCGGGTTTTCCGAGCCCACTTGATCCAAATTTCGCACCACATTTAAAAATTACTATGGTATGTGATCAGGGGACTTTTGTTGCAACTGGTTCAATGCCTATTACCGGCTCAGGTGTTAGCATACCTGACGCTTTAAGTATATACCAGGCTGGAGATGGTACGGGCACGGGGGGATTTAATTAATGAGCTTAAATCATACACATTTAATTTTAGCAGGAGTGATGAGCCCCGGTCCAGTAGCCGCACCTCTTGATCCTATACCTACTAGTGGTTCGGGTGTAAGTATTCTTGCAAGGCAGGCTGCAGCCGGATTGACTGCAAAGGTAAGAGAGGATGCTGAAGACAGCGGTGTTGTTTCTTCATCTTCTAGTATTGCTTTACAAGTTTTTCATGTGTTTGGTGATATATTTCAAGTAAGAGTTCAAGGTCTTAGTGGTAGACAAAATACCGGTTTCTCTGCATGGTATAATCCGGCTGGTGATCCACAGACTTTACCTTTTACTCCTTCTACCGGACAAACAATATACACAAATAATGTAAGACCGAATGCAGTTCAATTTGTACAGGATGGTGATGCAGGATCATGGTTAGATTTATCAACGGTCGGTTCTAGCCAAGAGGTGACCGTGGGTGCAAGTGTTTCTATAACAGGTGGTGCTGATATCCAGGAAGATGTCGATACGAGAGATATACAAATTTGGCTAAGATCTGACGGATATGCAGATACTCATCTAGTAACATTTAAAATACAGGCATATGCCTGGGCTCGAGCCTATAGTTAAAAATAAATAAAATTAATGCTAATAGTCCAAGGAGACGAAGATGGCAATTAAAGTAGCTTCAACCACAGTCATAGATAACTCGCGGGTATTGACAAACCTTGTCGGAGCATCTGGTAATTACACATCATTTTACCCTACAGTCACGGCAGTCAGTAGCGTATTAAATTTCACAAAGCCGGTGATGACACTTACCATGACTTCTAACGTAACTTTTTCTGAAAGTAATAAAGGTCAAGGTAGGAATTCTATTCTACTGCTTGATAGAAATACAAGTGGTTACACCCCTTCCTTTTCTGCTAACGTAAACTGGGCTGAAGATACTGAACCAACTTGGTCTGATCACAGATATTGGCACATTTCTATGTGGTGCTGGAGTAATACTGTCGTGAGAGCGGCAGCAGTTGGCTACGATAATTAAGGTATAGTGCAGTGAGCGAGATTAAAGTAGCAAACACCAGAGTCGTAGGTAGATATTTTACCTCACCATATCTGGAAAGTATTACCGATACCACCAATAGTACATACGGCGTATCAACTAATGAGGCCTGGCCGAATTCTCTGACTATTACAGGAGGCGGTGGTACTAATGGTGTCATAGCCTTAAGTTTTTCCTATGGGGGAGTAGCAACGGGGCGCAAGCCAGAACATCTAACTTGGCTTGCCGAAGACACAACATTTTATTTTATTAATGGTACACAGGGTGCTATTGCTCACATTTTAATCGATAGAATGTCTCAAGACGCAAGCCCTTCCTTAAAAAATCTTACATTTTCTTCTTCCGAAACCAATGCAATGAATATTTATTGGGATCGTAGCACAGAACCCGATTGGAGTAATTGGAGATATTGGCACGTATCTGGTATTTGTCTTGACTCTACAAAGATTAGATGTTCTGCTGTTCCATTTGATTCCCAAGCATTAACATATCCTGCTGGAACATTTTATGGTCGCTCTAGTGTCTCCGGAGCCACAACCAGTACCGGAGATGTAGCTTACATTAGAGCAGATGAAACAGTTGGTAACGGAGGCTTCGCATCCGCGGTGGCAAGTGGTAAGTTTGTAATTAATACGCCGTCGGGGCAATCACATCCAGTTTATATAAGAGTATATAGAGAAACGGGCACAAATGTCACAACCGCTACTTTCTATAATACATCAGGGACCGGGAGCACACTTAACACATCAACGAATCCTAATGTAGCATGGGGAGGCCCTACTGGTATTACACCTACTGCATATAGAGTAAAACAGGTTGGTGGTGGTACAGATACGGGATATATCACAGCAAATGCTGGTGGATTGAATGTTGCTTTTTCTGCCAGTGCGGATGTTGGTGGTGTGGGTACTGATAGCGATACTCAGAATCCAACATTTGAATTTTATATAAGGGCATCTGGCTATCATGATGCTCTTGCTGCAACATTCTCTGCTACAGCATATGCTACTGCTGAATCTACTTGTTTCATAGGAACCTCTTTACTTACAATGGTTGATGAATCCGGTAATTTCCTAGAGAAGATAGCTCTAGAGGATGGTTATACAACGTATCATGCAGATACAACCATTCCCCGATACGTCAAGGGCCAGGATGGTGTTGTAAATAGGATCTTAGATTTTAGACAGCACGAAGGTCATGGAACTCTTCATGGATTTAATGGCTCTGATAATTTTGTAACTGGAGCACATCCATTTTTGACCACCGATGGTTGGAAGGCATTTGATGGAGAAATAGCTCGATCTATGCATCCAAATTTAAGTATTACGAACTTAGAGGTTGGAGATATTCTTATAAAGTACAATTCTGATACCGGAGAATATTATGAGGAAGAACTAACGTCTGTAACGTCAGAGAGAAGGCTTTGTATTGTTTACTCTTTGGATGTTACAGGCCCAGATTCAGACACCGATGGTAATGACACATATATCGTCGATGATTATGTTGTACACAATAAGTAAGGAATTATAATGCCATTACCCCATTCTGGTTTACATTTAACTTACGGTAATAATTATAACTATACCGGTGGTAGTGGCCCCGTGTCACCACCCGCACCGGATACAGGTGCTATTTCTTCAATAACGCCTTCTACCACAACGGTCAATGAAGGCAACTCTGTTACATTTACCGTAGCAACATCTAATATTTCTGATGGTACCTCTATCAGTTGGGAGGTTGTGGTTGGAGGTAATGCATACCCTGCTGCAACAATTACTCCAAATAATGATTTTAGTACTGCTACTTCTGGTACTACAACTGTTACAAGTAACTCTGCACAATTTACAGTAGGTGCCGCGGCTGATTTAACGACAGAAGGGTTTGAACAATTTCGTGTTCGTGTCACATATTCAGGTACCGGATCTACTGTTACATCATCATATATCACGATCAATGACACCTCACAGACGCCGGCAACACCAACTATTATTAGTGTTACGCCCCAGGGAGGTGCAACGTCAACTGTAGAAGGAAACACGAGAACTTTTGATGTTGTAACCTCTGCTATTCCTGATAGCACTTCACTTAACTGGGCAGTTAATCATATAGGCACAACATCGGCAGATTTTACGACAAGCTTCGGTACAGTTACGATTACTTCAAATAGTGGCTCGTTTAATGTTCCAATTGCTTCAGACGCAACAAATGAAGGAACAGAAGAATATACAATTACTGTTTCGGGTACAGTCAGTGCAACAGCTGTTTCTAAAACGACTGGATCTCAATACATTGTTGATGCTTCTTCACCGAGAATCGATGGATTGAGTGTTTCTTCATCATCAGTCGAAGAGGGGACTAATCTTAATGTTATCGTAGATACACTCGACTATCCAGACGGTAATAAAGTATTCAACTGGGCCGTTTCGCACGTAAGTACAATTGCACAAGATTTTGATACTACAAGCAGCACAGTGACAGTTAACACCTCGTCTGGTTCGGGCACAGGAAACTTTAATGTTCCTATTAGAGCAGATACTGTTGCGAATGAAGGTAGTGAAACGTTTAGAGTTACTGTAACAGATCCGGTTACTCCTAGCATTAACGCACAGACTATTTTAGTTACGATCGTTGATAAAACACCAAGAATTGTAAGTGTTACAGGCCCCACCACTATTACAGAGGCAGGAACGGGTAACTACTTTACATATAACGTTACAACGGAGAATATTCCTAACGGCACCACTCTCGATTGGGATGTGAATCATGGCACTACGGTCGTGGGTGATTTTGGTGGTAATGGGCAGTTTGGAACATTTACAGTTAATAATAATGCTGGATCTTTTCAAATTGATATAGACCAGGATGAAACCACAGAAGGCGATGAAACGTTTACTCTCACAGCATCTGGTACTGTAGCACATCCGAATGATGGATCGGTAAATGTTTCTGTAAGTGCTACTACGGGCACAATTACTATCACAGATACCTCCACAGAGCCATCTATTAGTATTTCGAGTACACCGACTCAAGCTAATGAAACAAATTTGAATTCGAGGACTTGGACGATTACCACCGCTGGATTCGATGAGGGAGACACCCTTAATTGGATAATCAATCATGGTAGTACATCTGCGGCCGACTTTTCAGCAAGTTCAGGGACCACTTCAGCAATAAGTGGTGGTTCTTGTACAATGACAATTGTTGTTGATGAAGATTTTACCACAGAAGGTGATGAGACATTTACATTTACGGTATCCGGCACATCGTCTGGTGGCGCATCGGTAAGTGAAACTTCTCATACTGTTACGATATTCGATACGTCTCAAACACCTTCTATCAGCTCTGTTTCTGGTCCTAGTAGTATTGACGAAGGATCATCTGGTGATTTTGATATTACTTGTGTTAATGTTCCCAATGGCACTTCTTTGACTTGGCAGATCCAAACCACGAGTGGCACCGCACCACCACTTACTGGATCTGGGCTGGCTGCCGATGATTTTAATAGTGCAACTGTATCTGGTACTGTTACGGTAAACAACAATAACGCGACAGTTACTGTTTACCCGTATGCCGATGCAACAACTGAAGGATCTGAAGTCTTCAAATTGTTTGTGTATGGTACTGCAGGACCAAATAGTACATCAATAAATGGGACCTCTGGTAATTGCACGATTAACGATACATCACAGCCTACCGCAAGTATGGACTCTTCTTTTTCTATTACTGGCGGCTTTCAGAGCGAATCCGGATCTGCCGGTTTTGTTGAAGCTTATATAACCTTTCAAATTGATCATGAGCCTAGTAATAACAGAATAAAAATTGAATCACATAGAGGTGGATCACAAACACAGGCTATTATTATTACTGATTACGTTGATTACACCGGTTTAAGTAATATTACGTCTCTTGATGTTAAATATAATGTTTCCTCACATTCTTGTATTGGAACGTGTTACTCGGGAGGGGCATTTGGACCTTTGCCTACTAACGATGGATTTTCAACAAATACTTACTATAGTGTTCCGACTACCCCCGGCGCGCGGGAATTTGGATGGATGGCCAAGGCCAATCCTAATTTAGGTAATAATAGTACAGCCGTCGATGCAAGTGATGTTGAATTAACAATAAGACTTATAGATTCAGTGGGCGGTACATTTACGGCAACGTCCAATTCGGTGGATATAGATCTTAACGCAAGTGTTGGCTCCTCCCCACAGGTTTAGGTTAATAGATATGGCAAATAAAATAGGTACTAGATCCCTTAAAATTCATGTTAAAGCATATGAAGGGGATGTTAACGGAAAAAACTTTTATCAACTGATTACACTTTGGGACACTCAAGATCATAATGATTTTGAAGAAAATTTTGTCCGCGACCAATTTCAGGATACTTTTTTGAATATGATTGTAAATGTGGAAGAGCATACACCAGATCGGTATGAGGTGACCTCAGATCCAACGGTTTTACGAAAAGTGTATCCAGTACCAGAAGAAATTGCAGACACCTACGACATATAAATATAGAGATAAACATTTTCGATTAGAGAAAAGAAAACATGCCACAGCCTACCTCAAGACAAGAATTCATAGATTATACGATGAGAAAGCTCGGTGCTCCTGTCATCGAAATTAACGTGTCTGAAGAACAGGTAGAAGATCGAGTTGATGAAGCAATTTCCTATTGGCGAGATTACCATTATAATGGAAGCCAATTAGTTTACCTGAAACATCAAATCACACAAGCAGATAAAGATAATGGATACATTACCTTGCCCCAGGGTTTGCTTGGTATTTCAAAGGTGTTCGACCTATCATCGTCAATATCTACCGGTGCTGGAATGTTCAATGTACAATATCAATTTGTACTGAATAATTTGGAAGACATTACCGGCTATAATGTTCAGCATTATTATATGACAATGCAACACCTTGAATTTCTGCAAGAGATTCTGGTGGGTAGACCATTAATTCGTTATAATAAGCACGTAAATAGACTGTTCATCGATGTAGAGCAAGATCATTTGGTAGTAGGTGATTATGTAGTTATTGAAGCTTATGATATCATTGATCCCAATTCATTCCCAGATGTTTGGGGTGATCGATGGCTCCAAAATTATGCAGCAACCCTTGTGAGAGAACAGTGGGGGCTTAATCTTACTAAATTCACAGGCATGCAGCTTGTGGGTGGAGTATCCTTTAACGGAGAACAAATTCTAGCAGAGGCGAGAGAAGATAGACAAAGAATGGAAGAAGAAGCAACCACAAGTCTACAGCCCCTGACCTATAACTTTATTGGGTAAATCATGGCCACCAATGTATTCTTCAGAAACTATGATAACTTCAATGAACAGAATTTAATTGATGATCTAGTAATCGAATCAATTAAAATGTATGGAGTCGATGTTCTGTATATCAGCAGAACTATAGGCTCTCGGGATTCTGTATTCAACGAAGACGACACACCCATTTATGATCAGGTTTTCGAATTTGAATCCTACGTCAAGAATGTGGAAGGTTTCGAAGGTGAGGGTGATTTCTTATCTAAGTTTGGTATTCAAATTCGTGATCAAATGACCCTGAGTGTGGCCAATCGGACATTTGAAAAATATGTTACCCGTGAAGAGAATACCATTGTAAGACCTCGAGAAGGCGATCTCATATTCTTCCCATTGAATAGTAAAATGTTCGAAATCAAAAACGTCGAACATGAAAGTGTATTCTATCAGACCGGTGCCTTACAGGTATTCGATATCGTGTGTGAATTGATCGAATACAGCAATCAGATCTTCAGAACCGGCCGAGACAATATTGACGCTTATTTTGATGACATTATTACTGATACATATACTACTGTCGGGGCAAACAACGCATCGACTCTCGTTGGATTGGCCAACACCGATCCGATTGCAAGAAACCTTTTCTATGAAAGAGAGGGTGATTCAATCATTGACTTTACTGAAATCGATCCCTTCAGTGAGGTCATTGAGATACAGGATTCTTAAATGGCAATCGCAAATTATTTTTACAATTCAACGACCAGAAAATATGTAGCTCTCTTTGGTACATATTTTAATCAGTTGACCATTGAAAGGCAGAATCTTCAAGGCACTCCAATTCAGCGTATGGTGGTGCCTATCTCATACGCACCATTTCAAAAGATTTTGGCCAGACTTGAACAAGACCCAGAATTCGCAAATAAATCAGGCATCACTTTACCTAGAATGTCATTTGAACTCACATCTATGGCGTATGATCCTGATAGAAAGATTTCACCCACGAGAAAGATAAGAAAGATCACCAAAGACGAGTCTACGGGGGCTCGTAATTTCATCTATGCTGGCACTCCGTATAATTTAGATTTCTCACTCTATATAATGGCCAAATATAACGAAGATGCAGTAAAATTACTAGAGCAGATTCTTCCGTTCTTTAATCCAGAATTTACGAGTACGGTAAGATTGATCGATGGAATTGAGCCAATCGATGTGCCTCTGATACTAAATAGTGTAGATACTGAAGAGTTATACGAAGCAGATTTTACAGAAAGACGCAGTATCCTTTACACACTTAATTTTACAATGAAGGCATGGTTCTTTGGCCCAGAGAGAGAAAAGAAGATTATCAAATTTGTGGATATTCGCGAATGGACCTCTATGGATCCACCCGAATCAAAAGGACCCGATGGTCAAATCACAATTCAGCCGGGCATGACCTCTGATGGTCAACCCACAACGATACTAAGCAATACAGTAGATTATAGTCTGATCGACTTTGATGATAACTGGGATTACATAGTCACACTTGATGATGGTTCTTAAATGATGGAGTTATATTATGAAAATAGGTTTTACTTGTTCTACATTTGATCTACTGCATGCAGGTCACATACAAATGTTACGGGATGCTAAATCTCAATGTGATTATCTGATATGTGGCCTCCAGGTTGATCCTTCACTAGATAGACTGGAAAAGAACGCACCAATTCAGACATTGGTTGAAAGGTATACACAGCTGAAATCCGTGCAATATGTGGACGAAATTATTCCTTATGAAACTGAATTGGATCTGAAAGACATACTTGAAATGTACCACATTGATGTTCGTATTCTTGGTGATGAATATCGTAATTTAGAATTCACTGGCAAAGAAATATGTCAAAGCAGAAATATCGAATTATTCTTTAATAAAAGAGATCATCGGTTTTCTACTAGCGATCTAAGAAAAAGAGTCTGCCAGAAGGAGATAAGAGAAAATGCCAAAGAAAGATAAAATTGCTGAGACACTTGGTATTAGGGATCTTGACGAAATCAAATCTGAATTAGAAGTGGTAAATCAACCTGCTCCAGTACAAGAAACACTACCCGCAAATTCCTTTGATGGCGAAGACCGTCTGCCGGCCGTAACACAAGAGGCCGAGGAAAATCTAGCAGATATTGAACTTGCAAAAAGGAATATCGAAAATATTATCAATCTCGGTGATGATTCGGTAAAAGAAATGGTAGAGATTGCGAAACAATCCGAATCACCCAGAGCATTCGAAGTCGTATCAACTCTTATGAAGACGTTACTCGATGCAAATAAAGATTATGTCGAAATGTCTACCAAGAAAAGATATGCAAGGGAAGAAGCTAACCCAAGTAAAAATCAGGTGACAAATAACAATCTAATCGTTTCAACGGCAGATCTTCTTAAGATGTTGAAGGATGGAAGCGAATGATAACTGGTTATCTGGGCAATACCAATCTCAAAAAGATTGGTGAGCAGATAGAATTTACACCCGAGAATCTAAAAGAATATATGAGGTGTATGAACGACCCTGTATATTTTTGTAAATATATCAAAATTGTTCATGTTGATAAGGGGCTAGTCCCCTTTGACCTATATGATTATCAGGAAGAAATCGTCAATAAAATTACTGACCATAGAAGATTGGCAGTCCTCACTGCGCGTCAGTCAGGTAAGACAACTACAGCAGTCGCAGTGATTCTTCATTATATCCTTTTTAATGAATATAAAACAGTAGCCATTCTCGCAAATAAAGGTGATTCTGCCAGAGAAGTATTGAGCCGTGTGCAATTGGCATATGAAGCATTGCCCAAATGGATGCAACAAGGCGTTGAAGAATGGAATAAAGGTAGTATCTCATTAGAAAATGGCTGTAAGATATACGCAGGAACGACTTCATCAAGTGCCATTAGAGGTAAATCTATTTCATTCCTTTACCTTGATGAGGTCGCGTTTATCGAAGGCTACGATGATTTCTTCGCATCGGTCTATCCTACAATTTCATCTGGTGAGTCAACAAAGCTGATGATGACCTCTACTCCCAATGGTCTGAACCATTTTTGGAAAACCTGTAAGGGTGCTGAAGAGGGTACAAACGGTTATGAATTTACCAAGGTAATGTGGGATGATGTTCCAGGTCGTGATGAAAAATGGAGACAAGAAACCCTCGAAGCCTTAGATTTTGACGAACAAAAATTTAGACAAGAGTATTGCTGTGAATTTCTTGGTAGTTCTGGTACCCTGATTGATGGTTCAAAACTAAAAAATCTGGCATACTCTAGACCTATTGCAGAAAATGAAGGCCTTTACCAGTATATTAAAGCCGAAGAAGGCCACACTTATGTAATGACTGTGGATGTATCAAGAGGTAAAGGTCTTGATTATTCTACATTTAATATTATTGATATCACTGAAATGCCCTACCAACAGGTTTGTACTTACAGGGATAATCTGATCGGGCCTGTTGATTTTGCCTCAGTTATATATAGGGTAGGCTTACTCTATAATGAAGCTGCATTACTTATAGAAATCAACGACATTGGTGAGCAAGTTTCTGATGTTCTTACTATGGATTATGGGTATGAGAATTTCTTGTATACAGAGAACGCAGGAAGAACAGGAAAGAGAATATCAAGTGGTTTTGGGAAGAAAGTTGATAATGGTGTGAGAACAACAAAAAGTGTGAAATCAATTGGCTGTACGATCTTAAAGATGTTGATCGAACAAGACCAATTGCTTTTACGAGATTTTAACACAATACAGGAATTGTCCCGATTTTCGAAAAAAGGATCCTCATATGAAGCCGAATCCGGCGCTCATGATGATTTGGTTATGAATTTGGTTTTATTCGCATGGCTATCAGATCAGAACTACTTCAAAGAGATGACTGATATAAACACCCTTATGAAATTAAGGGAAAGAACGGAAGAGCAAATTGAACAAGATCTTTTACCCTTTGGTTTTATTGACGATGGAAGTGATGATGAGATGTCCGTGTGGCAAGATGCCCGGGAAGGTTGGCAAATCCTGTAAGTCCGGTATTTTATAAATATAGTTAGTGAAGATATCTGAAAATTTTTTAAAATACGATAATAATTAAAGGAGAAAAATATGGCTTTTTCCGTAAGTCCTTCCGTAATCGTTCGAGAAGTGGACGCATCGGCCGCGGTACCAGCCATCGCAACACCACCTGCCGCTGTTGCCGGTGTATTTAGATGGGGTCCTATTAACGAACCAATTCTATGTTCATCGGAAAATGATCTTGTAAATCGCTTCGGTAAGCCTACCGATGACAATTATGAGACATTCTTTGTTGCAGCAGATTATCTGTCATATGCAAATGCCCTATGGGTTGCACGTGTAGATAATGGAGCTGAAACAGCAGATGCATCCGACGTTGTACTGCATACTTCTGCAACTGCTTACGCTAACACTGCTGCCCCCGGTTACATTGCCGGTCAGACACCAGGTTCCGTAGGTAGTGTTGATATTGCTAATACAACATATGGTGCATTTGAAGGTCTATATGCAGGTGCTCTTGCGAATGGTATTGAAATTTCGTATGTAAAAGATAGCAGCTATGAGGCAGCACTCTTTGGTGTTGGTGATATTCCTGCTTCTAACCCTTTTGCAACGGATACCCGCGCGGTTTCTGGTTCAATCGTTGCACCCACAGATCAAACTTTTGCATTTAATACCAACTCTTTCCAGTTTACCACATCTAGTAATACTGATTTCTATGATGTTACTGGCATGCCAGGTGATACTCTTGTAATCGGTAATGATTCAGTAGGCTATCAAGAACTGTCCATTTCTACTGTAACTCGAGAAGCAAACGAGATTGATTTAGACCCAACTGCAAACACGAATATTGTTGATGGATATTACACATATACATTCACAACGAGTGGTAATTACACACTTGCAGAAACCGAACCTAACAGCCTGTCTCTTTCAGTTAAGTGGAAGCATTCGAATCTGTTTGGTAAGGCTCCAGATACTGGTAATTACCACGTTGCAGTAATCGATTCTACTGGTAGTGTTACTGGTAATCTTGGATCGGCAGTAGAAATTTATGAGAACGTATCTACATCACCGACTGCAACACTTCCTGATGGTAGAACAAACTACTATAAAGATGTGATTGATAACTTCTCTTCTTGGGTGAAGGTTGCAAATACTGTTCACTTTGAAGCTCAAACGGCATCTGTATATGAACTTCTTGAAGGTGGTACTGATGGAACCACAGAGGCAGCAACATCTCTTGCCGCTCTTGCTGGTGGTTACGACCTATTCAAGAACTCTAATGAGATCGATATTTCCTTTGTTCTTCAAGGTAAAGGCGATAACAGTGCTAATCTGGCAAATTACATCATTAGTAATATTGCTGATTACAGAAAAGACTGTGTGGCATTCCTTTCTCCATCGAAAGAAGCAGTTGTTGATGAATTAAGAACCAATGCTAAGATGACAAATACTATTGCATATCGCAATAAGCTACAGAGTTCTTCTTACTGGTTCATGGATTCTGGTTACAAGTACAGATACGACAAGTACAATGACAAGTACCGATATGTACCTCTCAACGGCGACATGGCTGGACTTTCATCTAGGGTAGAACCTTATGAGTCTCCGGCTGGATTTAGAAAGGGCGTTGTGAAAAATGTTATCAAGCTTGCTTTCAATCCAAATAAGGCTCAGAGAGATCAACTTTACAGCGCAGATATTAACCCTGTAATGTCACAGGTTGGTCAAGGGATTGTCCTCTTTGGTGATAAGACTGGTCTTGGTTCGACTAGTGCTTTCGATAGACTCAATGTTCGAAGATTGTTCATTGCTGTTGAGAAGGCTATTGCTAATGCAGCTCAATCTTTCTTGTTTGAATTGAATGATGAATTCACTCAGACACAGTTCAGAAACATTGTTGAGCCGTTCCTGAGAGATATCCAAGGTAGAAGAGGAATCATCGATTTCAGAGTGGTTTCTGATGCTACCGTAAATACTCCTACAGTAATTGATCAGAACAAATTCAGAGCAAATATCTTTATCAAGCCTGCACGATCCATCAACGTCATCGAACTCACGTTTGTGGCTACTAGGAGCGGTGTAGAATTTGAAGAGATAGTCGGCGCGCTTACATAATAAATAAGATTATTAAAAGGAGAACACGAATATGAGTTTTAATATCAACGAGTTTAAATCACAGCTTGTCGGCGGTGGTGCTCGTCCAACTCTTTTCCAAGTTCAGATTCTAAATCCTGTAGATCCGGCCGCTGACTTTAAAGTTCCATTTATGGTACGAGCGGCTGGTATTCCAGGCTCAACTGTAGGACAATATGAGGTGCCCTACTTTGGTCGGAATATCAAGTACGCAGGAGATCGAACATTTGAAGATTGGACAATCACAGTAATCAACGATGAAGATTTTGCGGTTAGAAATGCTATGGAAGCATGGTCTAATGCTATCAATACCCATGATAGCAACGTAAGAGCTTTGCCACAAGATTACAAGTCAAATGCTATCATTACGCAATTTAGTAAAGATGGAGATCCACTTAGATCGTATGTATTTGAAGGCATGTTCCCTGTTTCAATCGACCAGATTGAAATGGATTGGGGTACAGTCGATGCTATTGAGGAATTCGGTGTAACATTCAGTTATGATTTTTGGAGAGTTGAAGGCGTAACCGGCATTCCTACAAGCTAATTGATTATTGAGGAATTTAAATAATGAAGATTTTTGGCTTTGAGATTAAACGAGAAGCAGAAGAGGCCAATGAGGTACCGGTCTCTTTTGCTGAACCTCTCAACGATGACGGTGCGATTACTGTTGGTAGTGCCCTTGGTGGGTTCTATAATACATTAATCGATTTAGAGGGCTCGGCTAAAACCGAGTCCGAACTCGTCACGAAATATAGGGGTATGGCCATGCAGCCTGAGATTGCTCAGGCTATTGATGAGGTTGTCAACGAAGCAATCAATGTTGACACGCACGAAAAAGTTGTCGATATTGTACTAGAAGATACTGAACTACCAGACAAAGTAAAGAAAATGGTAGCTGAGGAATTTGATAATGTCCTCGGCTTGTTAGATTTTACTAATAATGCATATGATATGTTCAGCAAATTTTATGTTGATGGCAGAATGAACTATCATATCATCATTGACGATGATAATTTAAAGAAAGGGATCACAGAACTTAGATACGTAGATCCTCGTAAAATTAAATTGATTCGTGAGGTGGATAAAAAGGGCAAGGACGAATGGTCTGGAATGCCCACAAAAAAGGTGAAGAACGAATACTATTTGTATTCAGATAATGGGTTTGGCAATGGCCCAGGTGATTCTTCTACCGGATATAAGATTTCGAAAGATTCTATTGCCAGGATTACATCGGGCTTGATGAATGAAAACAATTCATTGGTCCTTTCATATTTGCATCCTTCTATCAAGCCTCTTAATCAATTGAGAATGTTAGAAGATGCAACGGTCATTTACACACTGACACGAGCACCAGAAAGACGTATTTTCTATATTGATGTAGGTAACTTGCCAAAGAATAAAGCAGAACAGTATCTCCGTGATATGATGGTTCGGCACAAGAACAAGTTACAATACAATGCATCTACTGGTGAAATTGCAGATTCTCGTAAGATGATGACAATGACTGAAGATTTTTGGTTCCCTCGCCGAGGTGGTGAGAGATCCACAGAAGTAGATACACTTGCCGGTGGTAGTGCACAGGGCTTGAGTACAGATGAAAATTTACAGTATTTCCAACGTAAATTGTATAAGGCGTTGAGAGTACCTTTAACCAGATTGGAACCAGAGACAATGGTTTCATTTGGTCGTGTATCTGAGATTACACGAGATGAATTGAAATTCAGTAAATTCATTCGAAGGCTCAGAGCAAGATTTTCTTGGTTCTTCAATCTGGTATTGGAAAAACAGCTTGTCTTAAAAGGTGTAATGTCACCGGAAGAATTTGACCAGATCAGAAATAAAATTCGTTATGATTTTATTAGAGACAACTATTTTGAAGAACTAAAAGAGGCCGAGATTCTTAGAGAAAGAATGACTACTCTTAGAGAAATGGAAGAATCGGTCGGTGTTTATTATTCTCGTCAATGGGTTGTCCGTAATGTTCTTCAGATGAGTGAAGAAGAATTTGAAGAAATTAGGGATCAGATCGAAGCAGAAAAAGAGATGTTCCCCGACGAAGATGAAGACATTTAATAAATATTCATATTAGATAAAAAAAGGACTCACAGAAATGAAACGGTTCAAGCAACTTCGCGAATACGCACAACCAAAATCTCCCGAAGAAAAGAGATTTAAGGATCAGCACTCTGTAGAGGTACTTGATCCCGAAGGTCATGGGGATGATATTAAGCCAAAGACCCAGAAGAAAAAGAGATTGGCAGATTATATGGACGGCCAAGATAAGGCCGCATATGATAAAGCTTATACTGTTAAGCAAGAATCTATCGAAGAAGATTGGGATGCGATCGAGGCAGAAATATTGGAAAATCACGATATTTCTGAACTTTCCGAAGAGCAGCTCGATGAATTGATCGGTAAGATTGCAAAGGGTATTGGCAAGGGAGTCAAAAAGGCTGCCAAAAGAATGTCCACCTCTGGTCGAGCAGATGCGGCTGAAAAGAGAGCAGCTAAAGCAGAAAAGAAAAACAAAGATCGTGAGAGATTGAAGAAAGCTAAGGAGCGCATTGCAGCTGCCAAGGCAAAGAAAAATGAATCCTCTTTAGAAGAAGATATTGCTGATATTCTCGTAGAAGCATATGGAGAATCTTTGCTTGAGATGACTGACGAAGAGATGGATTTAATCATCGATAGGCTTCACGAAGATCTGCAGGGCTAATAATATGAAGAGCTTCAAAGATATCTACGAAGACGCACAAGACGAAAAAAGAATGATGCGCCAACAACTCATGTTTATCTCATATGCTGCAAAAGAAATTGCCGCATACGTAGATCGAGTTAATGATCCAGAAGAATGGTATCAGAATAAAATGGCCACTACCCATTCAATGATGAAGACTCTTTATTCTTATGCACAAGGCCAGATGCAATCAATGAATGCAGATGATGATCTGATGGCTGGATACTACGGTGAAGAGATTACAAAGCTCGATGCTCGCAGAAGAGAATTCAAAGAAAAGCTTCGTAAATTGGCATATGAAAAATATGGCAAGAAAAAGGTAGATGCTGTTGATAAGGCAGAACTAGACGAAGAGACTTGGAAAGAAATCGAAGTATATGCTAAAAAGCACGGTGGTATCGACAAGAAAGATATGCTAAAAGTTGCGATGATGCTAAAGAAGGGTGATCGTAAAGGTGCTGAAAAATATGCTCGTGGATTGGATACAGATCCTCGTGATTGGCTATTAGATAAGATGGATGATCTTGATGAAGCAAACTTCAAGCCTGGTAGCCTTAAATTGAAAGATGGTTCTAAGGTTAAGATTTCGATGGATAACGCAAAGGCGATCACTGCAGTAATGAAGACACTCAGCCCAAAGAATCGTAAAGAGATGGAAACACGAATGATGGCTGATAAAAAAGGCTTTGATGAAATCATGGCCTTCGTTGATGCTGCAGGTATGTGATGGCTTGGGTTGCCGTAACAAATTCAAATGGTCTTTGGGAATACGATAATGCTGCTACTGCGGCGGACCCAGACACCTATGATGATATGAATGGTACGGTAACGGCCGGTATTAGATCGTTTACACCAACTGGCGGGAATACGCAGTATACTTACATTAAATGTAGACGAACTGGGACAACACAGATTCGAGGTGAACTGTCCAAAAATTATTACGATGCGCAGTAATCGAAAAATTATAAATACAATTTAAGAATAAAAAGGTAAGGTAAATTTATGAAGCTTATTACAGAAATTACCGAAAATTGTGAGATCCTTTCTGAAATCAACGAAGAAACTGGCAAGAAGTCTTTCTTCATTGAGGGAATTTTCATGCAGGGAAATCTCAAGAATCGTAATGGCCGTATCTATCCCAGTGAAGTCCTTGAAAATGAAATGAAGCGTTATCAAAAGGAATTCATCGATACGAAGAGAGCTTTAGGTGAACTTGGTCATCCAGATGGACCACAAATCAATGGTGAGAGAGTATCTCATTTGATTACTGAGATGAAGAGAGATGGTGATAATTTTTATGGTAAAGCCAAAATTCTTGGTACACCTATGGGTGAAATCGTAAAGACATTTCTTGATGAAGGTGTGAAGATTGGTGTTTCTACCAGGGGTCTGGGTTCGGTGAAGGCAAAGAATGGAGTAATGGAAGTACAAAAAGACTTCCATCTGGCTACCGTTGACATCGTTACCGATCCTTCTGCTCCTAATGCTTTTGTAAATGGCATTATGGAAAATGTAGAATACTATTACGATCTTGCATCTAATGCATGGCTTCCTGCTCAACAGCAAGAGGAAGTGGCTGAAGTGGTTGAGCAAATCACAAAGCAAGTGCATAAGAAGTATAATAGAATTGTGAACAGAGTTGATGAGGAAACTGCATCGAAATTGTTCCAAAAATTCATTAGAACGCTTCAAAAGTAAAAGATTTATAAATAGAGTTTGCAACAAGTTAAATTGTTACATAAAAGGAGACTAAATATGGCAGATGATCAAAGCAAGGTTGTTGCTGAAGAGGAAACTCTATCAGCCGCACCAGAAACTGTTGAAGAGCAGGTTGAGTCTGTTGAGGAAGTCGCACAGGAAGAGGAAGTAACTACGGAAGTAGTTGAAGAGGTTGTGGAAGAGACAGAGGTTGTTACCGAAGTCGATCCTACAATTGCTTCTATCTTTGAAGGCGTCGACCTTTCAGATGAATTCAAAAACAAGGTATCAGTTGTTTTTGACGCCGCAGTCAATGAGCAGGTTACAGAGAAAGTTAAGGCAATCGAAACTGATCTGAACGAGAAACTCGAAGCAGAGCTTCAAGAATCTCTGACAGCAAAAGTAGACGAGATTGTTGAAAATCTTGACAAGTATCTTGACTATGTTGTTGAAGAGTGGATGTCGGAAAACGAAATTGCTATCGAGGCCGGTATTAAGGTTGAAATGGCAGAATCTCTAATGACTGGTCTTAAGGATCTATTCGAAGAGCACAACATCGATGTAAATGATGAGACTGTTGATGTGGTAACAGGCTTGGAAGAGCAGGTTGCAGAAGCAGAAGCTAAGAGAAATGAACTCGTGAATGAGAACATTGCTTTGGCACAAGAAATTACCAATATGAAGGCTGAAAGAGTCTTTGAGGAAATTACTGAAGGTCTGACTGCTACTCAACGCGAAAGACTAGTTGTTCTTTCTGAGAAACTAGATCGAAGTGATCTGGAAGATTACTCTGCTAATCTCCAGACCATTAAAGAATCTTTCTTTACAGAAACAGCTGTGAAAAAGGATGAGGTGATTGAGGAAGAAATCATTACGGAAGAGGAAGTAATTAAGCGTCCTGTTTCTGATTATTCTTCGGTCAATGCTCTTGTAGAGGCACTCAACGCAAGAAAAAGCAACTAAGAAATTAGTTTTTATAAATAAACAGTAACACACTAATTTAAGTAACAAGGAGATAGAATAATATGTCACAGACAAACTATCAGAAGCTTGTGGAAAAGTGGGGGCCAATCCTAGAGCACGAATCTTTTTCACCTATTGCTGATCAACACAGAAAGTCGGTAACCGCGACTATCTTGGAGAACACAGAACGTGCGCTGCAAGAATCCGGTGATCTTTCTGCAAACATGAGCTCTCTTCTTTCTGAAGCAGCTCCTGTCAACGCTGCTGGCGCTGACGGTTTCACATCTGGTGCGACTGACGCTGGTCCGGTTGCTGGATACGATCCAGTCCTGATCTCTCTCGTGCGTCGTGCGATGCCCAACCTGATTGCATATGATATTTGTGGTGTCCAGCCTATGACTGGTCCTACAGGTCTCATCTTCGCAATGCGGTCTCGTAAGGGTACTCAATCTGGTGCAGAAACTGGTTACGGTGAAGCAGATACCACTCATTCTGGTGTAGGCACTCAAACTGGCACGATCCCTGTAGCAGATGCTGCTAATACTACTCTCTTTGAGACTGGTACTGGTATGGCAACAAACGTTGCTGAAGCTCTCGGTGATGGTGTTGGTGCAGACTTCGCAGAAATGGCCTTCTCTATTGAGAAAGTAACTGTTGCTGCTAAGACACGTGCACTGAAGGCTGAGTACACCACTGAACTGGCTCAAGACCTGAAAGCTGTTCACGGTCTGGATGCTGAAACAGAACTGGCTAACATTCTCCAGTCTGAGATCTTGACTGAAATCAACCGTGAAGTTGTACGTACTATCTACACCACTGCTGAAGTTGGTGCTGGAAATACTGCTGCCTCTGGTGTTTTCGATCTCGACGTTGATGCTAACGGCCGTTGGTCTGTTGAGAAGTTCAAGGGTCTGATGTTCCAGGTTGAGCAAGAAGCTAACGCTATTGCTAAGGGAACTCGTCGCGGTAAGGGTAACATTGTTATCTGTTCTTCTGATGTGGCTTCTGCTCTTCAGATGGCCGGTGTACTTGATCACACTCCTGCACTCAATGCCAATGCTTTGGATGTTGATGATACTGGTAACACCTTCGCTGGTGTTCTGAACGGTCGCTTCCGTGTATACATCGATCCATATGCTGGTGGTAACTACATGGTTGTTGGTTACAAAGGTTCTTCTGCCTTTGATGCTGGTCTCTTCTACTGCCCATACGTACCTCTTCAGATGGTTCGTGCAGTTGGCGAGAACACTTTCCAGCCCAAGATCGGATTCAAGACTCGCTACGGCATGGTTGCAAACCCATTTGCTCAAGGCGATGCCTCTTCTCAAGGTCTTGGTGCTCTTACAGCCAACGTCAACAAGTACTACAGAAAAGTACGAGTTACAAACTTGTTCTAATAACAAGAAGCCCTTTAAAGGGACTACTTCAAGGGAGATCTTCGGATCTCCCTTTTTTTATGAGCTGTATTTGAGTAAAGTGTCATATCATTGAAACTCAATCTTAACACAAACTTCATAAAACTTTTGTTCCTCAATGATTAAATAAAGATATGAAAACAAAGAACCCCCGGCCGCTAACGCGACGGGGATTTTTTTTGGACAAAAAGAGGAAACAAAGTATGAAATTGAAACAACTTTTTGCAATGACCTTGGTACTAATACCATTACTAGGTCTAGCAGAAGAAATCCACTATGATAGAAATCAACTCCCACAGCTAAACATTGCCATACTAGAACAAAGTGAATTTGCAGATCGTATTGAGGTTACAACTGTACCTGTTGCAGAATTGAAGCCAGTACAGACTCAACGTGTAAAGGATCTGGTAAAACACGAAAAAAGATTAATCAAGGTTCAACAAGATACCTATAGACCGCTAGTAATCGATCATGATTACTACATTATTGATGGCCACCATCGGTATGATGCACTTACCGAGATGGGTGTAGAAAAGGCCAGAGTTGTTATAGTACACGCAAATATTGCTGATGTGGTAGAAGCGTTTCCTCAATACCGAGATGATACACCTACATACGAACCCATGGAAGAAGTTCGAGTAGTAGGCTCTCGAGCAAATCTAATCAATGCCGTCGATAAGCAAATGATGGCAGATAACATTATCTCAGTTGTCGATTCAGATGCACTAGGTAATTTCCCCGATGCAACTGCAGCAGATGCTGTTCGGCGACTCTCTGGTATCAATGTAGAGAATGATCAAGGTGAAGGTCGGTATATTACCATTCGTGGTTTATCCTCTGACCTGAATGCAGTTTCTGTAAATGGTGCTTCTATGGTTGCACCAGAGAATGGCCGATCTGTTATCATGGATGGAATTCCAACTGAATTGCTTGACAGCATCACAGTGGCAAAATCTTTGGTACCCGAAATGGATTCTGATAGTATTGGTGGCCGTGTAGAATTCAATACAAAGAGAGCAACCGAACTTGAAGATCGTTTATTCAATGTAAAGCTTGCTACCAAATGGAGCGAGAAGGATGATAAGAAGATGCCTAATGCATCTGTCATCTATGGTGATTATATTACCGATAATCTTGCACACATTGTAGGTCTCACTTATTCTTCTCGCAGAATCATCTCGCATAATAATGAGACTGGTTTTGGTTGGGAAGATGGTTTAATGAATGACGATTATGAAATGCGTTGGTATGATGTTGAGCGCGAGCGATATGGATTTAGTTATGATATTGCTTACGATGCAGGAACAACTTTATACTATGCAAACATTCTTCATAACCAATACGATGAGACAGAAACACGTTTTAAAAATGAATATGGTAAGATTAAGAACACCGGAGTAGTCTTTGATAATGCTGTAGAATCTTCTCGTGTTCGGCATGACGTGGAGACAAAACAACGGTATGAAACTAGAACAATCAGTGCAGCCTCTCTTGGATTCGAGCATTTGGGTGCCGTTACGATTGATGGTCAACTGTCTTTCTCCAGAGCAGAAGAGGATGATTCTGATAACGCCGATGTTACCTTCCGTAATTACGACAAAGATTTCGGTGCTCTTTTCGATTGGAGCAATCCACGACTCCCCACAGTCACTCCATATGATCTCACTCTAAGAGATCCAGCTAATCTTGAATTTGATGCGTTCGAAACATGGTCGAATGTGAGTCAAGATGAAGAGGTTGCCGCACAGTTGAATTTCGAATTCGATACAGGCATTGGCATGATCAAGACTGGTGTGAAATATCGAGGTCGAGAAAAGGTCGTCGATGACTACATCATCGGCTACACTTGGGATCGTACCCTTGCAGATTTCGAATCAGAATCCCCTGATTGGATTTGGGATCAAACATTTGGTTCTCACCTTTCTGGATCTGATACATATGCACTACTTGATTCCGTCGGGCAAATGGAAGTCGATTTTGAAGATGATTTGAGCAGAGATTTTTCTACCAAAGAAAATATCATGGCTGCATATATTCAAGACACGATTGACTTAGAAAATGCTGTTATCATTTTCGGTGTTCGGTACGAAGCCACTGATTTCAAATCTATTGCATATGATCAGAATGGTGATCTCGTATATGCAGAAAATGATTACGATTTTGTTGCTCCAAACCTGACGGTTAAGTATTTTTTAAATGATAATATTCAGGTTCGTGGCGCATTGTGGCGTGGACTCTCTAGACCTGGTTTCAAAGAGACTGCTCCAAAAACATCTGTTGATGTAGACACCTCTGGTGATACTACTGGATCAGTTGGTAACCCAGATCTCTTACCATATGAAGCAGATAACTTTGATCTGTCTATCGAATATTATGGTGAAGGGATGACCTTTGCATCGATTGGTTTCTTCTATAAGAATATTGCTAATGCCATCTACCCAACATATCAACTGAATGGTACATTTAATGGCATTATATTCAACGATGGAGTAGAGACATGGATTAATGCTGATGATTCTACTGTAAGAGGTCTCGAGGTCAACCTACAGTACGGCTGGGAGAATGGACTCTACGTTGCTCTAAATGGTACGCTCACTGACAGTGAATCCGTGTTCTCGTTCGATAATGATCAGACATTCTCTACCCCTTTCCGTAAATTAGCTGACAAGGCTGCAAACTTGAGTTTGGGCTATGAGACAGATAAGATCGATATTCGACTTGCTGGGACATATAGAGATGAATATCTTGATTGGCTTGCAGATGAAGATGGAGATATCACGAGTGTGAGTGATAATAACTCCAGATTTGTTGCACCTCATATGCAGATCGACTTGACTGCAAAATATATCGTGAATGAATCAATGACGCTTCGATTTGAAGCAATTAACATCAATGATCGCGATGAGTATTACTACTGGGGTAATGAGAATCAACTCTCTCAGTTCGATAACTACGGTGTATCATATGTCGTGGGGATTGACTTCAGACTCTAAAAAAGACAAATGTCGGCTGGGGCATTTGTCCAGATGCTCCAGACCGGCTCATCTTCCACATCAATATTACGAGAGAATTGAATTTGATGTTCTTTCTCACTTAATTGACTCATCAGCCATCTTGCTCTTAGGAGAGAATCTACTGAATCCGTGGGTGGTGGCTGATTTTCTATTTCGTCTAAGCAGAAGCAACCACCATTAGTTCCAATGGAAACACTCTGTCCTGTTTCTGGTATTTCACAGGTAACACTTCTATCTGAAAATCTGCCTGTTGCTAAGTCAGCATATGACATAATCGTACCGTAACCACCGTATATACCTTCATATTCTGGATTATCGGCCTGAGCATTATAACCTGGTATATTGTATCCATAAGAATATTCAAACAAGCCTGGTTCATTTGCATCTTCCCATTCGTGCTGTAAGCCTAATAAATGACCCGCCTCATGTATGAATGTCTCATGAGCCCTTTCATAATATCTAGTATTTGCTGCCTCTTGAAACGTGCTATTGTGGAAGCATTGAGTGATACCTCTACTCTTATCTATCCCTCTCGTAGCGTCCAAGTGAGCGACCCCACAAGCGACAGGGTCATTGTGTTTCTTCTTGAATAAAAACGCTAGGTCAGCATTAGCTTCACGTTGCCATCTATCAATGTTCTGAAATTCATATTTACCATTGAAAAATGCCCGATATTGCCTATACAGGTCACCTTCAGCAACATCAACCATTACTATATCTGCTACTCGTAAAAGAACATATGTACCGCTTACCATAAACATATGATTTGCCTCGTAGAATTGCTTATCTACAAATTCTTCTACAGTCATACCATCACGTTCTTCTTCAGTCATATTCGTATCAAACACTACCAACATATCAATAATCGCGCGACCCGCGTGCTCTTCTACTGGCTGATATGGATACGATACATCGGTTTTTTGTTTAATACCATCACAGGTCATATAATCATAGCGACCGTCACCAGTATCAGTTCGAACTGTCGGGCAGTCTGTTGGTTTTTCCATTTGAACAAAACAAGATGGATCGAGGTGTACAGTACGTTCTGTATATGTGCCACCTTCTCCGTCTGCATAGTCTTGCAGTCTATCTTCTGGTAATAGATGATTGATGTTTTGCCAGTGGGGATCGTATTCTTCTGGTGTCAATGATCCAGCACAATATGAGTCACCTAGTAGTGTACCTTCTTCGGGCGGTGGTTCCCAGCCACAATCTGCTGAATCAGTCTCTACCACCTCTGTATAAGAACCACCTTCGCCGTCAGCAAAATCCTGTACCTTATCAAAATCACCAAGATTTTGTATCGTATTGAGTAGGTCTAAAAATTGTTGTTCTGTACTGTTTGCACAGTAGGGATCGGAGAGGGGTGTACCAAACAGTGGTGGTTTTTCATACCCACAAGCTTCAGAATTTGGAGTTTCTTCAGTTGTTGATCCACCATTACCATCAGCAATGACTTGAATAAGAGTAGTACCGTCACACGATTCTTCTAAAACGGTTCCAGCATCGGGGTATGAGGGCGCGGGTGTTACAACAATTGGTTCGGTAGGTTCAGGTTCATTTGTACTGCCTCCACCACAAGCAGTAAGAAGGAAAATCAGTAGACTCAGGGTAATTTGTTTCATATGTACCTCATGTTTAAACATATCAGTACATGATACCACCATGAATCTACTGAATTTCTTTTATTTATTCTTACCCTGCCAAGGTTGTGTGCAATCCATTTTATGGTTTCCTTTCATGCCACACTGAGGACAAGGCTTTGCAAAAATACGATCCCAATTACTCTCGTATACTTTACGATCTACCTTTATTGGTCTAGGTTTATCGCCTTTACCAGCCATTATCCTACTACCTTTAACTCCACAGCATCAAGCAATGTATCTACGGTTTCCATCTCGGTTAAGAGTTGACTCATATTTTGTTGATGATAAATTCGAGCCATTTTCCGCAGATATTTTTTAGGAACACCCACATCTTCTTCTAGTGCAGCTAATGCATCTTTTTGGAAATCACGTTCTGCTTCAATTCGGGTAAAAGAATTGCTAATCTCTTCCATTGCGCCCTTGATACGCTTACGATCTTCGGGGCTGCTAGGGATAATCACGTCACTCATTATATAAACTCCTTGGTTGGTTTAAACTGCGCTAATAATCGACTGAATCACATTGAAGGTTTTCTGAACCAGAATCTTGTTTTCTTCTAATTCAAGGTCACCTTCAAGTGATGCCAGATCGGTAAAGTCTTCTACAAGCTCATGAAATTCATCGGCAGTCAGATGGCCGGAATCTACCATCTCCTTATACTCTCTTACCCGAGCTTCTGCTTGTTTGATGTATTCAGTGATTGTCATTTGACTCTTCCTCCAAATGTTTCTAGAGCGGAATCAATCGCAACTACGATATTCTTCCTTTTGATTTTACAATAACCTTCACTGGGATTCTCCCTCTTATACAGCTCTTCTGCGAGAGAATTAATTTCACTATAAATTTTGGCAATGTTTGGGTTCAGTGTATTTTCACTATAAGTGTGGAGTGTACGACTGATATAAGTAATGCGCTTGATCTCACCCCTGTGGCACGTTTGACTCCAATTTGCAGCCGTTCTCATTTCTGAGAGTTGCATGAATTCTGCATTATCGAAATTACTGGGCATGAGATTTTGAATTGAACTACAACCTGTCAATAATATAAGACCGATCACACTTAATGCTTTTAACCGCATATCTTTTTATCCTTTCTTCTGTGCATGAGTCTTCGTCGAGGGATTTCGTTTTCGGTACTCACGAATTCTCCATCCCTGATGGTATATATTTCCACCTTACCGCTGGATCGTATATATCGTCTACCACCGTCAATCATTTTGCCGTCAATCATTAAGCAATCGTGATGACATTGGCTATACCAAAGATTGCCATCTTTATCTTCAATCATACCAAATTCATATGTTTCAATGTCATCGGCATCAGTGATTAGAATGTGATCATCTTTTACGGTGAGACCGAAATATCGGTTACCAAAATCTGGGTGAGGGGTGTCCCGATAAAAGATATCGTACGGTCTATCTGATTGCATGAGATCTGTCGTGCAAATATATCTCACATCGACACCATCTTTTTCCGTGTATAAAGCCGCGGCTTTTTCAACATTAAGAATAGGTGCGTGCTTGATTTCTATGTCAGCCACCATCCCAAATTTCTCCCATTATGTAAAATAATCATAAAACAAGTGAATACGTGCAGAACCCACCAAAAGGTTCTCACTACAGCAACAGCATTTGCCTGTCGATCTGTTTCACCAACTTTTTCACCTAGGCTCTTGGCCCAAATTCTCCACCACTTTTTTAGTTTCATTGACTATTTTTATTTTGATAGTCTTTGATCGCAGCCTTGATTGCATCCTCAGCCAACACCGAGCAATGAATCTTTACAGGCGGGAGGCATAATTCTTCAGCAATTTCTCTATTGCTGATTTCTCCTGCTTCGTCAAGGGACTTTCCTCTAACCCACTCTGTGAGTAATGATGAAGAAGCAATAGCACTGCCGCATCCGTAAGTTTTGAATTTAGCGTCTTCAATAATTCCGTCATCCGATACTCGGATTTGCAACCGCATGACGTCTCCACACGCTGGAGCACCGACCATGCCTGTTCCGACGCTTTCGTCATCTTCGGGAAGACGTCCGACATTTCTGGGATTCTCATAGTGATCTAGTACCTTATCTGAATAAGCCATTTATTAACCTGTTATATATGTTACGAATGTGAATAAACCTGCTATGAATAGAATGGTAAAAATTAAGCCTGTCACTAAGAAAGCGGCAGGATTACCTTCAGAAAAATCTCGCTCTCTATTAGCAGGACTTTGTACACCAAAGAACGCTGCTAAGACACTCTTAGCTGTCTCTAGTAGATTCATAGTCCTCGTATTCATCATATTCGGGTATGTATTTATCCCAGCACCCTGGCGATTCGTGTTCAGCGTGCCAGTAACTGGCATTGTATTTACCATGTTTGAGAACAAATGCCTCGAAACTCATCTCTCGGGCATCTTCTTCTAATTCAAAAACGTATTGACCCATGCGGCTCATTGTTCATTATCCCAGTGCTTAAGCATTTCCATATCTCCGTCTTCATCTATTCTAGTTTTGATAAAGCCATCGCGAATCAAATGATCAATTACTTTTTCGACCACTTTATTGACAGCCTGTTGGTATCCCCAGTACCATCCAAATCCTGTGAATACCATACCACAAGCAAGAAATTGCAATGTATTCATTGATACCATATTAACCGCCGTATCCGTGTTTTTGTAGAATTCTATCAGATTCATCTAGGTCGTCAAACTGATCTTCGAAATCGGCATCAGTCTGTAAATGATATTCACTAATTAGCTCATTGGTGAGAGCCATATCAATAACGTCATCCTCTGACATATATTTGAGGCAGGATTCAATCAAATGATCCCTATCGATAATACCATCGTCAACATATTCTAATAGAAGGTTGGTGACAGTTCGCGACATATTTAAAGACTCCTTTGATTGCTGGAAGTTTGAAACCACTGTGGTACAGATCGCTTGGTCCACGTCATTTTGAACCGATCTTGTTTGGTTTGATAAAACATACGATATGATTTTACGGGATCATCTGGAAACATACATTCTGGATTTGATCCCATTGCAAGCCTGAATGGGGTCAACCCTCCTTCGGGTATATTACGAGGTAGATTTTTAAGAGGTTCTCTCAAGCGTCTCTCCGTAAGGTGCGTCTTACCATATCGGTATGTATATTCTTCACAAAGGGCAATAAAATGCCTGTAGTGCCATTCATAATTGGCTGAAGATTCGGTAGTCCAAATCGTGCAAGGATGTTTATGGTGTACAGCCTTATATAGATTTAGCTCTAACTCGATCTCTGGGTGTACATAGTATTTTGTAAGGGTTTTACCAGACTTGGAGAGTCGCATCTCACCAAATCCATCTAATAATCTATGAGCCGTTGAAAGCATCTGGCCGGATTCACATATCATCTTGACTACATGCTTATCACATTGAGCTTGAGCAGACGCAATAGCATCAGGAATCAAAATAAATCCGCGGGGATCTGGATCGTATTCAAGACCGAAAATATTCATGACTTAAATCCAAACCTCTTTGCTTCCACCTCCAATTCATCTTGTATTGCAACAGCACTGACTTTATAAATTGAGGCGAACAATTTAATTGCCTCAAGCCTAGTCAAGGGTGTTTCACCATAATCATCTCGGTCTTTTGTATCAAGGTCGTGCCAAATCAAAAAGTTTGTAGCAAGGCTTTGTTTACTATCAAAGATAAAGATTGAATCTGATGCAGCAGGTCCCATCGGAAAGCTCCTTTCGATTTATGTGGTCATTCTATCAATAATTGAGATAAAAGTCAATACCTTTTTTAGAATAAAGTGTCATTACCGCCGTAATATCTAAGAACCTTTTGAAAGGCATCGATGTGCGATTGGATATTGGTAATATCTTCTAGTCGATCATTGGAAAAGATGCCGAGTTGGTGGTCGTTTTCGACACGACCTTCGAAATCTTTTTCCAGCGCTTCAAGCTCTTCTCTGAGACCATGCAAAACGACGGCATCAACTTGTTCGGGCTCCATCTCAATCACGAATTTACTCATCTTCGTTCTCCAGTTCCCACATTTCGTTTTCCCATTGATTCATAAAGTTAGAAAACCCTACCTGCAATACGCTGTATTCACTCAACCGAAATTCTCGCCATTCTTCAATGTCATTAATTTGTTCTTGAGTGATTTCGGTGATTTCGTCCACACCATAAAATTCCATGATGTATTCGTATATCTGTTCGTTGATTTGGTTTTCATAATACTCTTCAGCCTTGTAGGGCTTTCGCATTTCAAACTTTTCCATAATTAGAACCTCGTGTTGTAACGATTTTCGGGATCAACCTCATCGGCAACTAATGGTGTACCCATGAATGTTTCTGAGTCTTCGCAATCCCAGTTATTTTCTGACAGCCACCAATCACCTTCCTCTTCAAGCGTCTCTTGGAACCATTCTTCAGAGAGAGTCGTATTATCGGAAAGCATAGGCTCGAAAAAGCAAGAACACTGATCGAAACATTCTACGAATTCATGTTCTTCAAAATCACACTCCGGTTCACAGTCGATCTCACTATCATCGGAAAGATATGATTCCAGCAAAGCCTTTTCGTCTTCGTTGGTGATTTTTACGATATAAGACCCAGACCTATACATGGATTCTACACGACAACGGTCATTACTTTCGTTGTCTTTCCAATACTCCCACTGTACAAAGCTCTTTTTGTACTTGGGGTAGATCATATATTCTTTGCCAATTACGATTTCCATAATATCTCCTGATGATTTAATTATCGTTACGAACCTACTACATACCTCAGCAATCCGCCAGCAAGCATGAGTGCGATTACACCGTTGAGTAGAATGAGTGCTCTATCTTTCCACATGAAACCCACAATCCACCAACCTACTGCTCCGATCCAACTGAGAAATATATCCCACACCTGTAAAGGGTGCCCTAAGAGAAGCGCATCAGGCGAGTTACTAGCACGAATACTAATTGCTACCATAATAATACAACTACTAGCCCATTTGATCCACCAACTGAGATCACCTTTCGGGGTAGCGCTTTTTACGATTCGATTACTGTGCTTGATTTCAGCAACAGTGAATTCTGCTGATTGTCCTTCAATGATTACATTATCTAGTTTTTCGGATTCTGGAGTTACTTTTCTAGCCACCGTCGTATCCTTGTCGCTTCCAGCGTTCGAGTGTTTCCTTTTCAATCTCTTTTTGTGAGTAATACATGGTGATTCCACCAAATACCATCGGGGTCAAAAAGATACATAACAGCCCTATTACACCTACACTCATCCTTCTTTCTCCAAGTCCCACACACACTTATTAGGTGGGGCTTTCCTGGTCATCTTTTTGGTGTAGAGGTGACCATTTTTCTCGGCATCTTGGAACACAAGTGCAGTGATAAAGAATCCACCGATCACAAGTAGATGTCCTCCAACACTATAGATGCCCCAGTAAATCGTATATCCTGCCCAGAAGGTAAAGATTGCAGTCCACATCACGGACAGGTAAAACATCAGAATAAACTGTGTGAACGGATTCGGAATATGCCGAAGGGGATTTATTTTCAAATCAAAAAAGAAATTGTATAGGTCATAGACCCATAGACCAAGCTGTTTAAACATTCTAACTCCTAAAGTTCTGCTACGTGCTTACAGGTCCGACGAAATTTATAGCCGGGACAGTTACACACACCATCAATGATAACGTATGTCTGACCCTTGGAACCTTTGACCGTAATTGCATCTTCAGGTAATGATTCATCCATGACTCCAAGCTTCTCAAATTTCCTACGAGATTTTGAGAAACCTTTCAAGGGGTTTTTAAAGACAGTACGTGGTCCAGTCGGAGATTGGAACGCAACCAGATGGCCGGAAGAATTGACCCAATAAGTGCCGTTATTGGCAGTCAAAGCTGGGTCATCCCATTTGGTAATCTCTTTCAATATTTCAATGGGCATTCGGGGCATCCTCGAGTTTTAATGCAAGCTCTTTAATACGTGTATTCAGTTCTGCTAATCGATCAAGCTTTTCGTAGTAAGCCTGTCCATCATCATATTCTAAACGATCACGTACCAAAGCTGCTTCATCTTGTAGACTTTCGATTGCTGTTTTAATTTCAATCTTAGTCAGTTCCACTTTTATCTCCTTACAAAGTCTTCGAAGAACTCTCCCCCAAGTTCGTCGATGTCGTCACAAAGATCTTTAAATTTACACAATAGGTAATAGAAAAGATCCCACATTAAAACGGGAATTATCACTAAAGCAATTTTGAAAATTCGCTTCCATTCAAACTCCTCAAACACTTCTCTGCGTATTCGCATTTATCCCCCGCTTTTCTTATTGTACCCAAACATGGTTATACTTATCTGGGTAATTCTCGCAAGTGTAATCAAACTTGGTATCATAATTGATTACACGGACACATTCACCAGTAGAGTTACTGAAGTGCACATCAGGCATTGAAGATAACCCAATCATCGCAAAAATGATGCCCATAAAAAGAGCACAGATAATCATCACCGATATGCAATAATGGATATACATCTCAATCACTGGGTCTTTCGAAAGCCTCATGCAAAGTCCTCTTCAAATTCTTTTTGAATTGCAGTCTGTTTCAGAACAGATTCTACAGCATCGACAGCAGAACGTCGGTGACCACCAATGTGCCAATCATAAGGTGTACCGTCACGTGATCGTCGACCACCATCAAAATCTTTCCAATCGTAGATTGTGGCAATCACGTAGGTACTGAAGCTAGGATCGAAGAACTCTAGTTCCCACTCAGTGTTCACCTTGCCATCACCACTTGGTGTATCATAATGGGGTTCACCAAATGCCTCAACCATCTCATCGTAAGTTGCAGAAACGTGTCCCTGCAAAGAAGTCATGTTACTCGTACCACGGCCGATTAATTTAAATTTCATTACGCTGCCTCCTGAGGTGCATATTTGTCGAACCAGGCTGAAAGCCCTGAATAGGGGACAATATCCCCGTTAATCATTTCGTATGAGGCCCCGTATGTCTCAGTCTCACCATTATCCAACACATCGTATGAGGTGAACTCCTTAGCAATTTCTTTGCGGAGGTAACCAAACTCTGTGTTGTTTGAGGTACGGGTGAAGGACACTCGGTCTTCCTTGACCGTGCCATAATAGGGAGCATCCCATTCAGCACAGTGATCGGTAACGTTGAAGTCGATATCATCGACCACAGTCTCGCCGATAGAGTACTCCTGAAAGTATTCGCTCTTACTGGTGCAAGCAGCCTCGACTTTGGCCCACCACTTGGGGTCCATGTTCTCTTCAACAGTACAGTCGAAGATGTAGGTGTTGCCACCCTTGGGTTTCCAGTATTGAGGGCATTCACCCTGACCGTCCCAGTCGTGGGCACCGTAGTTTTCGAGGTGTTGAGTTTGAATCACAGCTTTCATAGTATCTCCAAAAATTTGAAAGGGTTTTTGCAGTCCCGGTTTGGGCTAGTCTTGATGACTCCAGTAAAACCCTTTACCCCATTCATTTAACAAAGATATTATATCAAAAGAAATTTCGTTTGTAAACACTTTTTTTAGAATATTTTGGAATATCAATATAACTTTTTAATCTAACGACCATGAGATGTCGATGCGAGAATCACCAGTCTCGTCCCAGTAATAGTCACATCCACATTCTTTGATGATGGGCAGTATTGCTTTTAGGTTTTCTACTCCCTCCTTACCACCGGAGAAGCAGAATAGACTAGATTCTTGCTGTTCGGGTGACTGACAGATAAAACCCTCTACACTGGTGTCATACTGTGAAATATCGAAACCATCATCTATCTCACCTAAGCCATAGCATATAGGACAATCGTTGTCGTCCTCATCGACCCCGTCACCTTCGCAGGCCTCACATTCATTCCCTTCAATGAATACCTCACAATCTTGGCTATGATTGAACAGTACCTTATCAAAATCAATGTCTTCACCAATGCGTGGACCCTCTTCGTGCTCATATGGTAGACAACCCCATGCACAAGATTGACAGCAAGGCTCATTCCACCCGACATACCAACCTTCTTCCTGTAGCCTTTTCTGTAGTTTTCTAAAGCTGTTCATTTTTCTTCAACCTTGTGCCGCTCTAAAAATTCTTTTTTCCACTCTGGATGTGATATAAGATAAACTTGACGACCTTCAAACCACCACTCACCCTTCTCATTTTTAGTGGGTATTGTTTGAATAGTAGCAAATCTATCACGTGGTTTCATTTACGTTAACATTCTTGCGCATGTGAGAAATGAGTGATCACCAAGGCAATCGCTCCAGACAAAGTAGATATACCACCCAACCATGAAAACAATAGTTGCCAAAGCTGTGGCATAAATTCCTACCTGAATCCAATCCTTAAACATATTCTTCTTCCTCTTCCATCCAATATTCACAGTCCTCACAGTACCAGCCGCGGTTATCATCCATCTCGCATCCACACGTCTCGCAGAAAGACTGCTCTTCCTCTTGATAGTCGAACATATCTTCTTTGTTCTCAATCGTCATGAGGACTGGGTTGTGAACGATCATTCCAACAGTCTGGTCTACCATGCTCTCAATGGCTACCTGAAGAGAATCACCCTCGTAATGGCCGTTATAAATTCGACCACGAGTATACCCATAAATGGCGTCATAGATATCGTCATCGATGGCTGATTGTTCACGAAGGTAATTCAAAGAACCAGAAGTGTTATTACCCATACCGTTATTATAGAAATCATAACCTATACGACTTGCGGCCCGAATCATTTCTCCAGCAACAGTATCACACTTGCCCATCCTCGGCATTGCCGCAACCAATTCTTCGTAAGCAGCTTGGTATTTTCCATTGCCATTCCAATATGTGTTTTCCATATCTCTACCTTTTCACCAAATTACAAAATAATTATATCAAATCAAACCGACTTTGTCAACAACTAATTTTCGACCCTATCGTGAAAAGCCACAATACTAGTTGCCCTGCCACGGATATTGCCGATGATTTGCTCGACCTTTTTACCAAATCGAGCATCAGAGGTGCCTATATAGGTTCCACCAAACATGGTCCACCTTTTTGACTCTTGTAAGTCTAAGGGTACAATCTTCACTGTCCCAGGCAGATTACCCATAACCATCAAAACAGCAGGAAGCTCATCGGTCGCTTCGAAGGGGCCTTCACAGTTGACTATACAGACACGATTGTGTTTCGCAGAAATGCCACCGTTCGAACAATCGTCCATGTCGCTCCGAAAAATATTAGCAATCAAACCCATTACACAGCCCTCTTAAAGTATCGTCCACGACCAGAATAACCAACCTTTTGAACTGCCTGAAGGGGTGAGGTCTTTCGACTCTCAGCAAGATATTCTTCGACAGTGTAATTGTCGACCAGGCAGTTCACCCAAGATTTCCAAGGCTTTCCACCATATTTGAATCGAGCAATGAAATCAGGTCTCGGCTTACCAATCCAAGAAGGATGACAATTAGGGTTGTGATCTTCCATATTCACGGATTGGGTATGACGGCCTCGATACATGAGGTACATTCCGTCCCAAGTAAACTGGTCTTTTTCAAATTTGGTCATATCAATATTTCCGTTTAATTTCATATTTCAAAGACATTATAAGGGGCTATGCTGACAAAGTCAACACTTTTTTTAGAATATTTTGGAATATCGATATAACTTTTAGATCTAAAAGGCGACTTTCCAGCTCACCCCTATCGAGTCGTTATGATACACGGCTACAGCACGACCTGCTGTACCTATTGCCAGTGTGAGATTGAAATGGTTTGGTTCGTTCTTACCTATGAGGTAGTATGCACCGGCAGCCACGATACCATTGATAAGGATTGATTTATCTCGGTGGGCCTGGCCGTAGATAGGATTTTTTTCTCTGTATCCGTTTCTGAGGCCTACTCGTGTTTGCCGGTGGTCGATGTAGGCAACGGTGTGGTATGCAAGAAAGAGCGATTGTTCTTTCTTTGTCCATTCGCTGAAGTGTCTGAATTCAGCAGATGCATGTGAAGAAAAAAGTAGTAGATTAATTACCGCCCAATGGATTATCCAATGCTTTCTGTAGCGTTTCTCTGAGGTCTTCATCTAACTTCTCCATTTTACCATCGATACGATCCTCTGTTTCTCGCATCGTGTCACGGACATCCTTTTCCGATTCCCTACTTAAGTCAGACAGTTCTCTCATTCTTTGGTCTATATCATCCTGTACAGTCTTGACTCTATTACTGGCATTTTCAGCAACTCGTTCTACACGAATGATATCGTCTCGTAGACTATTTTTGATATCTCGGGTATAATCGATTGCGTCATTCAATTTGGTTTCGATTGCCACATTACGAGCCTCGACGGCTTCGATATCCATCACTTCTAACTTTTCACTCATTTCTTGAAAAGCTTTGTACGTTTCAAATCCACCATATAGTGCAGCAAGAATAGAACTCAATACTGCGAAAGCCCCAGCTATTGTAGTCGGGGTCATGGTAATGCCAAACAATTTCATTTTAGTGTTCTTCAGATTTTCAACTTCATCTTCGAAGTTTTCTGTCATTTCACCTAAGTCTTTTGCCATTGTTGTGCTTCCTTTGCAGCCTTAAGGCTGGTTGTTCTTATAATAATATTCCCTCGTTCATTGTAAACTGTATATAATCTCTCACCCAGTGAGTTGATTTCCATTTTCATTTTCATGCGCTTGTTATTATGGCAATCATGCCAACGATAATAACTGTACAGACCACTAGCGCTCCGAATACCAGAGCCACGTCAGTCCAAAATCGTCTTGACTCTGCTTTTCGTTTTGCTAGCTCGAGGCGTTGCTGGCGTATCTTTCTACGCTCTCGCATCATATCCTCATAGAAATTTATCTGACCAGTGTAGATCAGAAATTCGCGCAACTCTTTTTCAAGAGCCACCATCTTGTGTCTGGCAGCTGTAACCTCTAAGGCCTGTGCCTCGACACTCTTGCCCGAAAATAACTTTTGTGTTAATGACGGGTTGTTGTTCGCAATTGCTGCTTCTGCTAATTCTTCCTTCGCATCAAAAAATTTCGAAAATCCTTGGTAGAGATCGTTAATCTCCTGTCCCTTCTCAATACCATTCTTTATCATGTTGTATGCAGATCCAGCCATGCTTAATGCGGCTGCAATCTCAACCATGATTTTATTCCCTCGTCAGTTTTCCTCGAACTTCAATGCCCTCAAATTTTGAATCTCGGCTTGAAGTCTCATAACTTCCAATCTCTTTTTCTCCAACTCCAATTGATATAGAACATTACAATTGAGCCTTTCTTTTGGTGCACCTAGAGGAATAGTGATTCTTCCATATACACCCACATCCCGTATAAATTGATCATTGTTATAACGAAAAGAAGGATCCTGCTGTGTCAAATTGAACATAGGATCATTCTGATTCATAATTCCCACAACACCAAATTCTACGTTAGTAGAGGAACCGATTGCCATCGAACATTCCAAATCACCTGCTCGAATCCTATCAGTTTGGAAGTTAGGTGATGTCTGTGGAATGGCCATATTAATCGAACTCGATTGACCATAAGCAGCACCAGCCCAAAAACCTATAACGAAATATACTGTAATGAATAATATAAATTTTGTGCGCGTCATTTTATCTTAGAACATATTTTAGATTTCACCATTGTCAGAGAGCTTCCTGCTCCTAACAATTTCGATTCAGAACAAATATACACCGCTCGGTTCTTATCCTTTTCGCGGATATATATGTTCACATTTTTCCTTGCCAAATATTTTAGTTTGATAACATCGCTTTCAGTGGCAAAGGGTATCGAGTTCCATTCACTGTCATATACACCCAAACCGAAATATTCAACGTCTTTCCTAGCATTAAATAGTTTCATCTCAGCAACCAGAACACCTGATACGAAAGATGGTTTCAATTTCGGATATGTCGGAGTAAACTCGTGGGCCATCACAGGCCCACAAATCCAAACCAACAATGTAATAACAAAGAACTTCTTCATCTTTTATTTATATATCAGATAGCGATACACTCAGCAGTAACGATTGTTCGATACGTTCCAGCTGGAAAAGCCTTGTCATATCCGTAGTCAGCTTCTGATTCTACCTGAAACCAAGTGCTTCCTGCAATAGAAAGATCAACTTCAGTTACGTTATCGAATGTGATCTTATCAGTGTCATACGCAGACATGCCCGCATCAGATACTTCTGCAACCGAGGTACTACCAGTCCAGGTAACAACATCACTCAATGTAGGGCTTTCGGAAAACGAAATGGGATGAGTAATTCTTGCTTTGTAGTAGTCAGCAATGATTACATCATATCGAACGATTGGTTTAACACCACCATTTGTACCATCTGTAGTCAACAGGTTGGGTGTGGGGTTTCCGTAGATACCAACTGTATCAGTCACAACAAGACATTTTGATTCTACCGTACCAGTAATGTTGACGTCCTCTGCAATTGCAACAGTTGAAAAAGCGGCCAGAATAGCAATGCCGATTTGTTTGAACATACAGTTCTCCTTATTTTTATTTTTCTGTTTTATTCTCATACTGTAAATTCACTAATTCCTCATGAAGTAATTCTTGCGCAAATTGTGCTCTTCTACCAGAAGTATTATCTGGCAAATCCGAATCTTTTAATTCTACAGTCTCGACGTACTCACCTCCGGGTATTGTTTCATAATAACTCGTTGGCATGAAATCAAGCATTGTTAGCTGTGAATGAAGTAGATTTGAGGCTGCAGCAATATCAGTATTATTGCCGGTGCCCAAAATCTTTTCTAAATTTTCTTTAATCTCTTCTTTTGCCTCGACCCTTCGACGATCTCTGTCTTCCTGATCTTCATCTTTCATTACAGCCTTTCTATCGATCTCGTCCTGCACGTAGTCTTCATCAAGCGCATTGTAAGGATCTGGTTCTTCAATCGCAACAAAGGGCTGTTTATAGCCTGGACAGTCGGGGCTGGTCTGTGGGTCAAAACATGGATCATATTGGTAGGTGTAAAGGACTGAGGGGTCTGTAACCGAACCTTTACCCTCTACTTCAATCGAACCATCACCCCAGCGATCAATTGGGATACCACCTACGGATACAACTTTTCGAATAGAGTTAGATGGTAATCCAGACCAATCATCTGCCTCGCGGAAAATGTATTGTCCTTCATTTTGTGCATCTTCGTTTTGGACGTAGACCACCATATCATCTTCGGTGTTCTTTACGGTGGTATACTGATAGATTACATTACCTACAGTCAGTCCAGCTTGCTGAGGTAGAACATTCGTCATCACCCAATTCAAACCAGGATTGGCAGCGTTTTGAGTGATGCCGTAGACAGTTTGAGTTGATTGTGCCCTAGTGCTCTCAGAGTAAGACAAGCAGAAGAAGCAAACCAGCAACCCCACCAGCGGCCATGAGTGTCTTTTGATCAACGTCCAGTTCCTCCTTTTTACCCTTTTCGCCCTCAGCAAGAGGTTCGTCTTGAGCATTTACCTTCCAAGCTGCTTTTGCCTCTTGGCCGATTAAACCATCATATGGGCAGGGAGTTCCTGCATTCATCATCGCATCAAAGACTCTCTTGTCTTGACACATCAAAGAAACGGCAGCGACCTTCATTCCCATATCATAAAGAGTCTTAGCGTTCTTTAATCTTTCACAGTTCTCATCAGTAAATTGTGTTCCCGTAGATACACCAAGAATCTGTGTTTGTATTGCCCCAGCAACTCCAAATGTACAGAGGTCGGAATTCGATGTGTTGATCGTTGGGGATATTGCACTAGCAGGAGGTGATTTTAGAGTAGTAGTTGTATTACCATTCGTTGTCACTGTACTGGTGGTCGTCGCCTCTGATCTGATCACATCATCTATCGGATCTGGTGTTTCTTCTTGTGCATATGGACTAGAAGAAAAGCCTAGGAGCAAAATAACAAAAAGCAAAATATTAGTTTTCATATTATACCTTAATCAATATACAAATCTCAAGGCTATTTATAACAGAGCATATCCACCCATGAATAAACCCTCGTTTGCCCTCGTTAGTCAATGAAAATATGTCAACTATTTGACACACCTATCATTATTCATACTAAAAAGGGGCCCTAAAGGCCCCAGAATGTAAATTTTTTGACGGTTAATATCTGCGATGTAAATATGCGTCAATTGATTGTGCATTAGCAATACCACCTGGGATATCACCAAAGGCCGTATATTTTACCATTCGCTTAGTCTTTTTGTTGTACATGGGAATTCTAGGCTTTCTTCCTTTCAGGCAAAGACGATAACGAATAGGATCACCAGAGGAGTCAACAGCACCAGACTCTTTCAGCGTCTTGTTTAGATTACGAACAACCCGACGAATCTTTTCAATTTCAATCATATCGTCGACACTTTCAACGTCGAATGTGCCAACATAAGCATCGGTTCTTTTAAAAAATTTCATAATCTACTCCTATGGTGTGTGTGAGGTAGAGAGGTTGCTTAAGCAACCTCTGCCATTTCTACAGCCGTGTTCAATGCATCCAATTTACGTTTTGCGTTTGCACCGAACCATGCAGATGCAGTACGGTTGTCAGCGTTTCGACCCAGTTCGTGATCGGTCAGATAGGTAACTGCATTGTATGCATTCCACCAAGTGCCTGGTCGGAACTCTGCTCCTGGTTGAGTATCGACGATCTCAAGTGCACGTTCAGCAGTACGACTGAGTGTTTTGTTTTCCTTAGTAGATTCACCAAAGACCTTTGCAAGGAACTTCTGGAACGAATCGTTGGTGTAGCGCTTGGAACCAAGGAATTCAGCTGCCTGTTTGAACTGTTCAACACGAGTGTGTGAAATACCCAGAAGCGTCTTGACCTTCTCAGCATCAAATTCTGTACGGTGAGAGAGTCGGACAGCAGGCATCCCTTTCTCGGTGAGAGCCATAGTCAGAGTATTATTACAAACGACTCGGGTCATGACAAATTTGACGTCGATGCTCTTACCGTATTGATGCGGATTTGAGAACAAGAGATAACCCTTGACCTCATCACCACCGAATAGCTCGAATCCATCTTTTACATCGGCTGCAGCCCAAACAAGTCGACCGTCCTGTAGGGATCCAGCAGTATCCATTACCATGTCACCATTAGAGACGAATTCAGAAAAGAACTCAAACGCCTCTTCGTTCTGGCAAGGATTCCAACCTTCGCCAACCATGGTCAAGATTTTGCCATCGGTGCTTCGTACCAGAGCCTGTTGTCCGGTCTTCTGGTTGTCGCCACGATAGCGAATAAAGGTGTCTACCTTTTCGACTTCCCAGTCAAGACCAGCAGCGACCATCATTTCTCGTGGAGTCATGTCATCATTCACAGGTACACCCATTCCGTGCCAGGGTACACCAGAAGAAAGACGATAGGCCATTTGAGCCTCACCATTAACGATTTCAAGATTATGTGCCATAACTAAATTTCCTCTTAATTTAAAGTTTCTTCAATTTTTGCGATTTGCTTGCGCAGTTCAGAAATGCGAGCCTCTACCTTTGCATTATCTTCGGGGGACAACTCTCCACGAATCTCGCAGAGGCAAATAAGGTCATTGTAGAGGCCGTCCAGGTTTTCCATATTAATTACCCCACTTCTTATTTCGAAACATGAATTGACGTTCACGTTCAAGCTGATCATATCGTCGAATACCGATTTGTTCAAGCTTGTTAAGTTGGTCTTCGTCCAAGCCATACTTGGCCTTGTTTTTCATAATATCTTGAACAACCTTCAAGAGCTGTTTGTCGTTCTTGCACTCTTGAAGGTCTTGAGCCAAGGTATAGAAGTCGGTCATCTTAAGCCTCCAAAACATAGGGTTTGCCAAACTGTCCGACGTTGATGTCGATGTAGTGGCTTCGGTGGAAATAGTCAGTCATGATATCGTCATTGCAGAAGAAATCAGGACCTTCAAGGGCATCCTTTAGTTCAGTTAAGAAAGAGACAACCTTAGGATCATCATAGTTTTCTTCGATCCAGTAGGGGTTGACTTGAACATAGTCACGGGGACCATATTCACTGACAGGAAGGGCACCCAAAATATCAAGGGGTCCGCTCTTTACGTTACAGACCAGACTCATATGATTCTTGACAGCAACGGTCCCTTTCATTCCGTATTTTTTCAGGACGGCCTTGATGCCAGGGGCCAACTTCTTTTTCATTTCTTGACTAACGTATGCCATATCAAATTTCCTTCTCAATCATCAAATTACAGAGTAATTATATCAAATGAAAACAACTTTGTCAACACTTTTTTTCAATTTATTTGAAACTTTTTTCAAATTCTTCGTCGAGGGCGTCAAGCAGATCCATCTTTAACTCAGCAAGGGTTGCAAACACCTTCATTTCAAAGGCATTTGGGTTGACGGTCAAAACCGAATTCATGCAGCTCTCAGCAATGCGGATTGCATCCATCTTCTCTTTAGCTTTTTCGATTACCATTATATTCTCCATCTAAGAGTTTTTCGAGGTTTTCAATTACCTCGTTCAGTTCATTACGAAGCTCAACAGTCTTTTGCAACCGACAAAACATTTGACTCCTAGTCGGTAAATCAGTACCAGATTGAAGGGTGATAGTCTGAATAGCTTTGTTACGAAAGTCGTACAGCTTGACACCCGTGGTATCAATTCGATCCTGAAGCCAATCGTACATTGACATTTATACTCTCTCCAAAGTTGCAGTAGCGTTAAGGGTTTTGATTTCAAGGTCTTCAGCAAAGATCTTGTAGACTTCGATACCTTCTTGGCAGGCTTCATTCTTATTTGAAGCCTCGATTCCTTTAAAGGTAAACGAACCACAACCATCTTCCCAAACTTTAACTGTATATTTTCTCATTAGGCTACTACCTCCACTCGTCCATCATAATCCCAAATGGCTGTTTCATAGGGGACATACATTTCTCTACCGATTCGATTCTTGTCAAGCTTATCAGAACCAGACACAGAATCTGTCACGCAAACGGTGTAACCGTCACAGACGTAGGCCTTACGGCCCGGTTCAATCTCAACGTAGACAGGTCCTTTACGAATGACCCGACCCACAAGATAAGCATCGGGACGACCTTCAACAGGCTCGAAATCATAAGCCTTGATGACGTCTCCGATCTCAGCAGTGTTTTCATATTTCAGCATAATTTGGTCTCATTTCTAATTTCTGAGACCATTATAAGGGGCTATGCTTCCAGAGTCAACACCTTTTTCGGGTATTTTTAGATTATTTTGGAATATTCTTAGAACTTTTTGTTATAAGAATCAGTGGATGGTGGGATTGTCCGGTGTGTCGAACAAGCCGTCTAGCATATCGTATACATGATCGCCATAGCCAGATTTGATGATATCAATCACATCTGGATACTCATCATCTGAGTCCACGGGCATCGCTGCTAGATCGTGCCACCTGGGTTGCGGGAAGACATCTTCTATGTAAGCTCTAGCCATATTGGCTGATCTAAAAGAACATGCTCTGGTGATATAGAAAGGGTTATTATTGGCAAATAGGGCATATCGCTTATCTGGATCACTATCGGTCCCTACATCTTCATCGGAATAGGTTCCTAAAAATACGCCTCTATTATAATCAATTATTATGTACCGCGGTTTTGTCTTCATAAAGAGCCCTATATTTTTTTCTTACCTGTACAAAATGTTCAAGGTAATCATAAGTGTTAAACTTAAATACCTGAGGCTCAGAGTCATCTACAGCAATAAGAATGACACCCTGACGGATCGGGATGCCTGTCATCTCATAAAAGGCTGCGGCATAAAAAGAGACCTGAAGAAAATAACCGAGGATTCCATCCTCTTTCTTTACGCGTCTCGATGTTTTAAAGTCAATTACTGAGAGTTCACCTTCGAACTCTGCAATGCAATCAACCTGGCCAGCAGTCTTCAATTTATCACTATAAAGATAAACTTCCTGAAACCATATATTATTTATTTTTTCGTCTAACACGGGCTTCAGCGTATTGAACATGAAGAGATTTGCAGGCTGATGTTTGCCTTTCCAATCTTCTTCATTATTGAGGTAGTCTTCACAAAGCTTGTGTACAGCAGTACCACGACCAGATGCTTGTCGGGAGATTCGATTCGCCTCTTCTTCCCCTACCCTCTTTCTCCATTCTATGATAGCTTGTTTGCTCAGGATACCGAGAACCGTCGTTACTGACGGATAAGCAGATCCATCTGGGGTGAAATATCTTCTACCTTCTTCGGTCGTTTTTCGAGTCAGAGTCGGTAGAACAACGCCATGGTCGTGGTGTGTAAACATAATATAACCTTAATTCAATGTGACATTATATCATGTCACTGGGTGGGTGTCAAGAGGCGAGAGCAATACCTGAGGTAACCTCAAGATATTTCTTAGCAATCTCTTCAATCG